>Ga0114939_10000762_pt1 | contig 26548 bp, 29 predicted proteins | sample AshMeaCrysSpring_FD_87196 | JGI IMG/M metagenome (GOLD analysis project Ga0114939, IMG submission 87196) | Groundwater microbial communities from Big Spring, Nevada to study Microbial Dark Matter (Phase II) - Ash Meadows Crystal Spring | ecosystem: Environmental > Aquatic > Deep subsurface >...
GAGCAGCGTCGTTACTGGCATCGAGAGTGAGTTGTCCGGCCGCTCTCGATCGCGTTGCGGGAATGGGCTCAGGCCAGGAGGGAGGCGGCGATAGGGACGGCGCTCTCCGGGTCCTCGGGTCACCGGCGGCATCGGGTATGATCCCCCTGCGGTAGCCGGGTCGTGATGCGAGGGAGGTAGCCGGTGCTCGAGATCATCCGCGCGGGGGGATGGGTGATGTATCCCATCATCGCGTGCTCCATCGGGGCGATGGCAATCATTCTGGAGCGACTTTGGGCGCTGCGGCGCAATCGCGTGATCCCCGAGGACCTGCTCCCGACGGTCTGGGAGCTCATTCGCCGGCACCAGCTCAACAGCGCCAAGATTGCGGAGATCCGCGACAGCTCGCCGCTCGGCCGCGTCCTCGCCGCCGGCCTTGCCAACCGCGAGCACCCACGGGAGGTGATGAAGGAGGCAATCGAGGAAAGCGGCCGCCAGGTGGTGCACGATCTCGAGCGCTACCTGCACCTGCTCAGCATGATCGCTGCGATCTCGCCGCTGCTCGGCCTCTACGGCACGGTCATCGGCATGATCCGGACCTTCACCGCGATCACGGTCTCCGGCGTGGGTAATGCCGCCCCGCTGGCCGGGGGCATCGCGGAGGCCCTGATCACGACCGCCGGGGGCTTGTCGGTCGCGATCCCCGCGGTCTTTTTCTATTACATCCTGAGTGGCCGCGTGAGCTCGCTGGTCGTCCGCATGGAGGAAGAGGCGCTCAAGCTGGTCGAGGTCATGCACGGCGAGCGCGAGAAGTGAGGACTGCGCGATGAACCTGCGCGGTCCCCGCAAGCGCGTGACGCCCGAGGTGAACCTCACCTCGATGATCGACGTGCTGTTTCTGCTCATCCTTTTCTTCATGGTATCGACCACCTTCGACAAGTTCGGCCGCGTGCGCGTCGAGTTGCCGGAGGCGCAGGCCCAGGCGGAGGAACGCAAGGAGCTCGAGCGGATCGAGGTCGTCGTCGATCCGCAGGGGCAGGTGTTCGTCGCCGACCGCGAGCTGGTCAACACCGACATCGAGACGGTCAAGCGCGGCCTTGTCGAGGTCGCGGGCGACCGCCGCGACCTGCCGGTGGTGATCGCCGCCGACACCAGGGCGCCGCACGGTGCGGTGATCAAGGTGATGGACGCGGCGAGCCAGGTCGGGCTGCTGCAGATCGCGTTCGCGATCCGTCCCCCGCCTCCCACGCCCTGAGGGACCCGCGACCGCGTGCGCGCGATCGAGCGGATCTGGTACGGCGCCGGCGCCCTGGCCTGGCCGCTGCTGCCGCTCGCGGCGCTGTTCTGGCTGGTCGTCACCGCGCGCCGCGCCGCCTATCGGCACGGGCTGATCGCCTCTCACCGACTGCCGGCGCCGGTGATCGTCGTCGGCAACCTGACCGTCGGCGGCACGGGCAAGACCCCGCTGGTCATCTGGCTCGCGCGGCATCTCGCGGCCCGTGGCTGGCGCCCCGGCGTCGTGTCGCGCGGCTACGGCGCGCAGGTTGCCGGACCTGCCCCGGTCACGCCGGACACCGACGCGCGTCTCGTGGGAGACGAGCCCGTGCTGGTTGCCCTCCGGGCCGGCTGTCCGGTGGCGGTCGATCGCGACCGCGTGCGCGGCGGGCGCTGGCTGATCGAGCAGGCGGGCTGCGACGTGGTGATTAGCGACGACGGCCTGCAGCACTTCCGGCTCGCGCGCGATCTCGAGGTCTGCGTCGTCGACGGCGCGCGGCGCTTCGGCAACGGGTTTCTGCTTCCGGCCGGCCCGCTGCGCGAGGGCAGGGCGCGCCTGCGCCGCGTCGACCACGTGGTCACCAACGGCGCGCCGCTGCCCGGCGAGCACGCGATGACGATGCTGCCCGGAGATCTCTATGCGCTCGGCGATCCTGGTCGTCGCGAGCCGTTCGCGGCTTGGCGGGGCCGGGCGGTGGTGGCTCTCGCCGGGATCGGCCACCCGGCCCGCTTCTTTCGGATGCTCGAGGACGCCGGGATGGCCGTCGAGGGGCGGGCCTTCCCCGATCATCACCCCTATGCGCCGGCCGACATCGCCCCGCCGAGGGACGGACGCCCGGTGCTGATGACCGAAAAAGATGCCGTAAAATGCCGCGAGTTCGCGGGTACGGCGCACTGGGTGGTGCCGGTCGAGGCCGTGCCCGATCCGTCCTTCGTTGCGCGCCTCGACGCGCGCCTGCAGGAGCTGGCCCATGGATAGCAAGCTGCTCGAAATCCTCGTCTGCCCGATCTGCAAGGGGAAGCTCCACTACGCCGTGGCGGCGGCTGAGCTCATCTGCCGCGGCTGTCGGCTGGCCTACCCGATCCGCGACGGCATTCCCGTGATGCTGGAGCAGGAGGCCCGGGCCCTGCCGCCGGAGGAAGAGGTGCCGGCGGCCTGAGCCGATGGCCGGATTCGCCGTCGTCATCCCCGCGCGCTACGCGTCCACGCGTCTGCCGGGCAAGCCGCTCGCCGACATCGGCGGCCGGCCGATGATCCGCCACGTTTGGGACCGGGCGATCGAGAGCGGGGCGGACCGCGTGGTGATCGCCACGGACGATGCCCGGATCGTGGCGGCGGCCGGCGCCTTCGGCGCCGAGGTCTGTCTGACCCGCGCCGACCACCGCAGCGGCACCGACCGGATTGCCGAGGTGGCCGACCGGCTCGGCTGGGACGACGACGCCATCGTCGTGAACCTGCAGGGGGACGAGCCCGCCATGCCTCCGGCCCTGCTGCGCCAGGTCGCGGACGACCTCGCGGCACACGCCGAGGCAGCGTTGGCGACCCTCGGCGTGCCGATTCGCGACCGCGCCGAGCTGTTCGACCCGAACGTCGTCAAGGCGGTGACCGACGGCGCCGGCTGGGCGCTCTACTTCAGCCGCGCGCCGATCCCCTGGCATCGCGACAGCTTTCCCGTCGCGGAGCGGCTGCCGGCGGGCGTCGAGTACATCCGTCACCTCGGGCTCTACGCCTACCGCGTCGGCTTTCTCCGCCGCTTCGTGGCCTGGGCGCCGGCGCCGCTCGAAACCTGCGAGTCGCTCGAGCAGCTGCGTGCGCTCTGGCACGGGGCAAGGATCCGGCTCGGCATGGCCGGCGCGACGCCGGGCCCCGGCGTGGACACGGCCGAGGATCTCGAGCGCCTGCGGGCGGGTGGCGAGCTGTGAGGCGGGGGCGGGCCGTTTGGATCAAAGGAAACGGGAACACATGGCATTCGACAAGTCCGTAAGCGTGCTCTTCGTCTGCATGGGCAATATCTGCCGGTCGCCGACGGCGCATGGGGTCTTCCGCAAATTGGTGCACGAGAGCGGGCTTGCCGGGCGGATCGCGATCGACTCGGCGGGCACCCACGCCTACCACCTCGGCAAGCCGCCGGATCAGCGCGCCCAGGCCACGGCCCAGCGACGCGGCATCGACCTGTCGGACCTGCGGGCGCGTCAGGCGTCTGCGGCCGATCTCGCCGCCTTCGACTATGTGCTGGCGATGGACCAGGACAATTACCTCGCCCTGCTCGAGCTCTGTCCGGCTGACATGAAGGAAAAGGTCAGACTGTTCATGGACTTCGCCCCCCAGATGCGGCTGCGGGAGGTGCCCGATCCCTACTATGGCGGGCTGACGGGATTCGAGCGGGTGTTCGATCTCGTCGAGGCGGCGGCGCAGGGGCTGCTCGACGAGATCCGCACCCGGCACTTCTGATCTATCCGTCGGTGGGCGTTGCCGAGTCCGGACGCGCGTGAGACGGCGCGTCCTCGCCAAAGGGCAGGGTTGCCTGCGGCTCCGGCTTGGCTGACGGGCGCCGCTCGCCCTGCCGATCGGGCTCGTCTTGCGAGTCAACGGAGCGGTCGCTGACATCGGCGCCTTCCGCCCGCCCGCTGGCGCTCTCTCCCTGTTCTCCCGCGGCCCGACTGTTCGAGCGGCGCCGGCGTCCACCGCGCCGCCCGCGACGCGATCGCCGCGTAGGGGCATTCACGCTTCCTTCGATATCCGGCTCACCCGCTTCGGTCGCCGCCTCGTCGCCGCCGTCCTCGTCCTCGGTCTCCGCCGCCTCGTCGGAGGCCTGCTCTGCGTCACCGTCGGTGGCGCTGGCCGTTGCATTGTCCGTCGCTTCCCTCGCGGCTGCGGCCCAGGCGTCCTCTGCGGCGTCGGCGGAAGCCGAAGCAGGAGCGGCGTCGCGCGGCGCGTTGGCGGGTAGTGACGCAAGCGGCTCGCCGACGCCGTGGGGCGTCCCGGCAAGCGCTTCGCCCCTGCCGTCGCCAGACGCCACGGCAGGCGCAACGGACTCGGGAGCGGGCTGACCGGCCGGGCCTGCGCTCGGCGCTTGCGTTGCCGCACGCTCCACGAGCGTTGCCGGGACGATCGGCGGGACCTCACCGGGCACCGGCGTGAGCGCTTCGGCCTGCCGAATGACCTGCGGCTCGGCCCGCTCGCCCCGTTCGGCCCGTTCGCTAGTCGAAGGGGACGCGCTGTCCTCCCGCCGTTCGCGGGGCGGCCGCGGCTCCCGCGGCGGACGGTCTTCACGAGGGCCCCGATCGTCGCGCGGCAGGCGCTGGTCCCGGGCGCCGCGCTCGTCGCGCGGTCCGCGGTCGTCCCGGCGGCCCCGATCGTCGCGCCGGCCACGGTCGTCCCTCGGGCCGCGATCTTCGCGCGCAGCACGGTCCTCGCGTGGTCCTCGGTCGTCTCGCGGTCCACGACCGGGACGCGCATCGCGAGCGTCGCGCGGGCCGCGCTCGTCCCTGCGGTCGCGTCCCTGGCGTGATGGGCCGCGCTCGTCGCGCCCCCGCGGCAGTCGTGACTCGGTGCGCGCCTCAGGGGCGGCAGGCAGCGGGGAGCTGGGCAGCGAGGCCTTCGGGCCTTCCTCCGCGTGCCCGCGCGACGGGTGAAACAGGTTGGAGACGAGGCGCCTGAAGAAGCCGACGTGGCCCTGCGGTGGGACGGCAGGGTAGGTCTGCGCCGGTGACGCCGGCGCGGCTTCAGGCTCGGGCTCGGGCTCGCGCTGGGCCGGGGCCGGGCTGGACGGCAGCACCGTGCGCACGGCGGGTTCCTCGATCCGCACCTGCCGCGAGCTGCCGTGGATCGCCTCGCCCGCCGTCTCGGGCTCGGCGACGAGCCGGTAGCTCGCCGTCTGCGGCTCGCCCTCGCGGACCTCGGAGGTGCGCAGACGCTGGATGTCGTAGCGCGGCGTCTCGAGGTTCGGGTTGGGCACCAGCACCACCTCGACCTCGTGCCGCTCCTGGATCTTGGCGATGTTCTGGCGCTTCTCGTTCAGCAGGAAGGTCGCCACGTCGACCGGCAGCTGGGCGACGATCTTCGCGGTGCTGTCCTTGAGCGCCTGTTCCTCGATGATGCGCAGGATGGAGAGCCCCAGCGACTCGACGCCGCGCACGAAGCCGTGTCCTTCGCAGCGCGGGCACAGCTGCTGGGTGGCCTCGCCGAGCGAGGGCCGCAGCCGCTGGCGCGACATCTCCAGCAGGCCGAAGCGCGAGATGCGGCCGATCTGGACCCGCGCACGGTCTTCCTTGAGGGCGTCCTTGAGGCGGTTCTCCACCTCGCGCTGGTTGCGCGAGGGCGTCATGTCGATGAAGTCGATGACGAACAGGCCACCGAGGTCGCGCAGCCGCAGCTGCCGGGCCACCTCGTCCGCGGCCTCGAGGTTGGTCTGCAGCGCCGTCTCCTCGATGTCCGCGCCCTTGGTGGCGCGGGCCGAGTTGATGTCGACGCAGGTCAGCGCCTCGGTGTGGTCGATGACGATCGACCCGCCGGAGGGCAGCCGGACCTCGCGCTGGAAGGCCGACTCGATCTGGCTCTCGATCTGGTAGCGCGAGAAGAGCGGCACCTCGTCGTCGTAGAGCCGCACCTTGCGCAGGAACTGCGGCATCACCTGGCGGACGAAGTCGCGAGCCTGCTCGCAGACCTGCGGGTCGTCGATGACGATCTCACCGATGTCCGAGCGCAGGTAGTCGCGGATCGAGCGGATGATGACGTTGCTCTCCTGGTAAACCAGGAAAGGCGCCTTGCGCTCGCGGGTGGACTCCTCGATGGCGCGCCAGAGCTGGAGCAGGTAGTCGAGGTCCCACTGCAGCTCTTCCTTGGTCTTGCCGACGCCCGCGGTGCGGACGATCAGACCCATGTCCTCGGGGATCTCGAGCTGGCTCATGGCCTCGCGCAGCTCGCTGCGGTCCTCGCCCTCGATCCGGCGCGACACCCCGCCCGCCCGCGGGTTGTTGGGCATCAGCACGAGGTAGCGGCCGGCCAGCGAGATGAAGGTGGTCAGCGCCGCCCCCTTGGTGCCGCGCTCCTCCTTGTCGATCTGCACGACGACTTCCTGGCCCTCGCGCAGCGCGTCCTGGATGGCGACGCGCCCGCCGCCCTGCTGGGCGGACTCGGCGAAGTAGCTGCGCGCGACTTCCTTCAGCGGCAGGAAGCCGTGGCGATCGGCCCCGTAGTCGATGAAAGCCGCCTCGAGGCTGGGCTCGACGCGGGTGATGCGCCCCTTGTAGATGTTGGCCTTCTTCTGTTCCCGGCCCGGGGTCTCGATGTCGAGGTTGTAGAGCTTCTGTCCGTCAACGATCGCGACCCGCAGCTCTTCCGGCTGGGTCGCGTTGATCAGCATTCTTTTCATGAAGTCCTTGTCCGGTAGGACGCGGACCCGGGCGTTGGGCAAGGCGCACGCTGGTGCAGGCGAGGGGCCCCCGGGCTATCGACACGACAGTGTCTACGTTCGGCGATGCCATGATCTGATCCTGCCGCGCTTCCCGCCCCGCGGAGAGCCGCGCCGATCGGCGCATGCCCTGCCAGGGGGAGCCGCGTGCTCTGCAACGCCGGGGTCGGCGTGGTCTGTGTTTGGTCGCGCGCGACGGTCTCGGTTAGCCTTGCGGCGCCGCGGGCGGGGAAATCGGATCCGCCGCCTTCCCGGCACCGTTCAGTCGGCGCTGGGGGAGAGCGGCGCCCGACTATAACAGAGCCCCGCAATGCAGCAAACCATCCGTATGTCAATGGCCTACCGTAACGAGGTGCGAGGCGCATGACGAATCCGGCGACGGCGCCGCAGGTCCAGCGGTGGGAGGCTTCCGACGCGGACGCTGGCCAGCGGATCGACAACTTCCTGCTGCGGCGGTTGAAAGGGGTCCCGCGCAGCGTCATCTACCGGATTCTGCGCAGCGGCGAGGTCCGGGTGAACTCCGGCCGCGTGGCGCCCGCCTACCGGCTCGAGACCGGCGATGTGGTGCGCGTGCCGCCGGTGCGCGTGGCGGCCGAACGGCCGGCCGGCACGCCGGACCCTGGGCTCGCGCGGCGGCTGGAGACCGCCGTGCTGTACGAGGATGAGCGGCTGATCGTCGTCGACAAGCCGGCCGGGCTGGCGGTGCACGGCGGGAGCGGCCTGAGTCTCGGGGTAATCGAGGCGCTGCGCGCGCTCCGGCCGCGGGAGCGGGAGCTCGAGCTGGTGCATCGGCTGGACCGCGACACGTCGGGCTGCCTGATGCTGGCAAAGCGTCGCAGCGCCCTGCGGCTGCTGCATGAACTGCAACGGGAAGGGCGCATCGATAAAAAGTATCTAGCCCTGCTCGCGGGGCCATGGGAACGGGAGCGGGTGGACGTCGACGCTCCCTTGCGGAAGAACGTGTTACAAGGCGGTGAGCGGATGGTCCACGTCAGCGAGGAAGGGAAGCCGGCGCTTACCCGTTTCCGCGTCCTATCCCGGTATGCGGACAGCACGCTGGTCGAGGCCCGGCTGGTGACGGGACGCACCCACCAGATCCGGGTGCACGCCGCGCACCTCGGCACGCCGATCCTTGGCGACGCCAAGTACGGCGACGCCGACGCCAACGCCCGTTACCGGGCGCAGGGTCTGCGGCGGCTCTTCCTGCACGCCGCATCGCTCACGGTGCGCTGGCTCGGGGACGAGCCCGCGCTGCGGGTGACGGCGCCACTGGATCCCGCGCTGGAAAGCACTCTGGACCGACTGGACGGGAAGTGAACGGCTACCGACTGCTGGTGTTCGACTGGGACGGCACGCTGATGGATTCTCAGGCTCGGATCGTCGCCTGCATCCAAGCGGCCGCCCGTGACGCGGGGGCCGCCGTGCCGACCCCGGACGCGGCCCGCCAGATCATCGGGCTGGGCCTGCGCGAGGCGATGGACAGGCTGTTTCCCGAGGTCACCGAGTCGGTGGTCGGGGACATCGTGGAGCGCTACCGTCACCATTTTCTCGGCGCCGATCCGACGCCGTCGGTGCTCTTTCCAGGCGTGGTCGAGACCCTGGAGGCGTTGAGCGAAGCGGGCTTCCTGCTCGGCGTGGCCACCGGCAAGAGCCGGCGCGGGCTCGACCAGGTACTGGAGGAAACCGGCCTGAGGCGCCTGTTCGCGGCCACCCGCTGCGCCGACGAGACCCTCTCCAAGCCGCACCCGCAGATGCTCGAGGAAGTGATGGGGGTCCTCGGCGCGGAGCCGGCCGAGACCCTGATGATCGGCGACACCGAGTTCGACATGCAGATGGCCCGCAACGCGCGGGTGCCGGCGGTGGCGGTGGCCTACGGCGTGCACGAGCCCGAGCGGCTCATCGCCGAGGGCGCGCTCACCTGCCTCGACCGCATCGACGAGCTGCCGCCCTGGCTCGCCGCCGCCCGCCGCTGAGCGAAGGGTCCGAAAAGGCGCACCGAGGAGCACGCATGACTGACCAGACCGACAAGATCCGCCAGGCCGCAGGGCGGAACGACGGGCAGGGAACCGCGTGGGAGCGGCAGCTGATCGAGAAGGTGCTGCTCGCGGGGGTGACCGAGCAGCGCCGCAGCCGGCGCTGGCGGCTCTTCTTCAAGGGGCTGGTTTTCGTCTACCTGCTGGCGGTCCTCGTGCTCCTCGCCGTCGATCACTTGCCGGAATCCAAGCTGCACACCGGCGGTCACGCTGCCCGGGTCGACGTCGACGGGATCATCAGCTCGGAGACGGACGCGAGCGCCGAGAACGTGACCAAGGCCCTCAAGGCGGCGTTCAAGGACAAGGGGACGAAGGGCGTGATCCTGCGCATCAACAGCCCCGGCGGGAGCCCCGTGCAGTCGGCCATGATCAACGAGGAGATCCGCCGCCTGCGCGACAAGCACCCGAAGATCCCCGTCTACGCGGTGGTCGAGGACCTGTGCGCCTCGGGCGGCTACTACGTCGCGGTCGCCGCCGACAAGATCTACGTGAACCGCTCGAGCGTGGTCGGGTCGATCGGCGTGCTCATGAACGGCTTCGGCTTCGTCGACACGCTGGAAAAGCTGGGCGTGGAGCGGCGGCTGATGACCGCGGGCGAGCACAAGGCACTGCTCGACCCCTTCTCGCCCATCAAGGACTTCGACCGGGAGCACGCGCAGTCCCTGCTCGACAGGCTGCACCAGCAGTTCATCGCCACGGTGAAGGCAGGGCGGGGCGAGCGTCTCAAGGACAACCCGGCGCTCTTCTCGGGCCTCTACTGGACGGGGCAGGAGAGCGTGGACCTCGGGCTCGCCGACGGTCTGGGCGACGCCGGCCACGTGGCGCGCGAGGTGATCGGCGTCGAGACCATCGTCGACTTCAGCGAGCACGAGGACGTGTGGGCACGGCTCGCGTCGCGCGTGGGCACGGCGGCGGGCGATGCCCTCGGGCGCGTGCTCGGCCTCGGCGGGGTCGCCGGGATCCGCTGAGGTCAGCAGATCCGAGGCAGCGGGTCGTCCTCGAGCTCCTCGAGGATGCGCTGCCCGCCGAGCTCCGTGTGCAGCACGACGCGCGGGGTCTCGTCGTGGATTTCGCCGATCAGCGCCGCCTCGCGGCCCGCGGGCTGTGCGCGCCAGCGCGCGAGCGCCTCGTCCGCCCGATCGGCGGCCACCGCGGCCACCACGCGGCCCTCGCAGGCGAGGTAGAGCGGGTCGTAGCCCAGGATCTCGCACACCGAGCGTACCGGGTCGCGCACCGGGATCGCGGTCTCGTCGAGGCGCAGGCCGAGTCCGGTGGCGCGGCAGATCTCGTGTGCGACGGTCGCGAGTCCGCCGCGGGTCGGATCGCGCATGAAGCGCAGGCCGGGCAGGTCGCGCAGGACGCGGGTCAGCGGATGCACGCTGGCCGCGTCGGAGGCGAGGTCGCCCCGCATGCCGAATTCCTCGCGCGCGAGCATCACCGCCGTGCCGTGGTCGCCCACCGGGCCGCTCACGAGCAGCCGGTCGCCGGCCTGCACGCGCCCCAGCCCCAGGGCCATGCCCGTCGGGCGCACGCCGACGCCGGTCGTGGCGAGGTAGAGCCCCGCGGCCTCGCCGCGCCGCACGACCTTGGTGTCGCCGGCAACCACGCGAACCCCGGCCTCGGTGGCGGCGGCCGCGACGGCGCGAATCACGCGCTCGAGCAGGGCGGTCTCGAGCCCTTCCTCGATGAAGACGTTGAGGCTGAGGTAGAGCGGGTCGGCGCCGGAGACCGAAAGGTCGTTCACGGTCCCGTGCACCGCGAGAGATCCGATGTTTCCGCCAGGAAACTCGAGCGGCTGCACCGTGAATCCGTCCGTGGTGAACATGACGTCGCCGGGCGGCAAGTCAAGGCGCACGGCGTCGGCCTGCACGTCGAGCCCGGGATTGACGAGGTGTGCGGCGAAGAGCTCCTCGATGAGCTCGCGCATGAAGCGCCCGCCGTTGCCGTGCGCGAGGGAGATGCGGCTGTCGATCATGGGCTTTCCGGGACGCCGGCAGAACTGAGGAAGCATCTCCGGCCGGCGGCGGGCGTCCGGAGCGTTCATGCTATTGTCACAATAGAGACTTGTAATCGGCGCGCCATATTTCAATGGGGAACCGCAAGGTGGTCAACGAAGCGCGCATTCTCGTGGTGGAGGACGAAGACGCGGTGCGCGAACTGCTCGCCGTCACGCTCGAGGGCGCCGGCTATGCCGTGCTGCTCGCCGCGGACGTCGCCGAGGCCGAGCGGCTGATGGGCGAGCGCGCGCCGCACCTGATCCTGTTGGACTGGATGATGCCCGGCACCAGCGGCATCGAGTATGCCCGCCGGCTGCGCAAGGATCCGGCACTGCGCGAAGTGCCGATCATCATGCTGACCGCGAAGGCCGAGGAGCACAGCAAGGTGACTGGGCTCGACGCGGGCGTGGATGACTACGTGACGAAACCCTTCTCGCCGCGCGAGCTGCTCGCGCGCATCAAGGCAGTGCTGCGCCGCAGCGGCGCCGACGGCAGCGAGGTGGTGCACGTCGATGGCGGCCTGCAGATGGACCTGTCGCAGCATCGTGTGCTCGCCGCCGGGCAGCAGGTCCAGGTCGGTCCCACCGAGTTTCGGTTGCTGCATTTCTTCATGACGCATCCCGAGCGCGTCTACTCGCGTTCGCAGCTGCTCGACCAGGTGTGGGGCCGCAACGTGTACATCGAGGAGAGGACGGTGGACGTCCACATCCGCCGGCTGCGCAAGGCGCTCGAGCCCTACGGCATGGAGAACCTGGTGCAGACCGTGCGCGGCGTCGGCTACCGGTTCTCGGCGCAGGAGGCCTGAGCGCAAGGTGGAGGGGCGGCTGAGCGAGGAGATCTGGCGGCTGGTCGGTGTGCTTGCCGTCTGCGGTCTGCTCGGCCTGCTCACCGGTCATCTACGGGATTTTCTGATCCTCGGGCTCGTGGCCGCCGTCGCCTGGCATCTCTACAACACCCACCGTCTGCTCCGCTGGCTAAGCACCTCGGAAGGATTTGCGGCGGTCCACGCGGGGGGCATCTGGGGCGAGATCTATCACCGCGTCAGCCAGCTGCAGCGACGCAACCGCAAGCGCAAGCGCAAGCTCGGGAAGATGCTCGCGCAGTTCAGGGCATCGGCCGAGGCCATGCCCGATGCCGCCGTCGCACTGGGGCCGAACTGGGAGATTCTCTGGTTCAACGACGCGGCCACCCGGCTGCTCGGACTGCGCCAGCTGCAGGACGCGGGACGCTCGGTGCTGAATCTGCTTCGCGCCCCGGAGTTCCACGCCTACGTGCATGCCGGACATTTCGATCACTCGCTCGAGATCAGCGCACCGGGCGGAGCCGGACAGAAGCTGGCGCTGCGCATCATTCCGCATGCCGGCAACCAGCGGCTGCTGCTCGCCCAGGACGTGACCGAGCGTTACCGGCTGGAGCGCATCCGCAAGGACTTCGTCGCCAATGCCTCGCACGAGTTGCGAACGCCGCTCACGGTGATCGGCGGTTTCGTCGAGCATATGCGGCACGAGGGGACGGAGTGCGCCGGCAGGTGGGCGCGGCCACTCGCCCTGATGGAGCAGCAGACGTTGCGCATGCAGCGGATCATCGAGGACCTGCTGCTGCTCTCCGGGCTCGAGAGCGGCCTGACGGGCAACCGGTCCGAGGAGGTCGACGTCGGCGGAATGATCGAGGAGATGGTGGACGAGGCGATGGTCGCGGCAGGACCCGACGGTCCGGAGATCACCGCGGACGCACCGTCCGACGCACGCGTGCTCGGCGACCCGCAGCACCTGCGCAGCGCGTTCTCCAACCTGGTGATGAACGCCGTGCAGCACACGCCGTCGGGCGGCGCCATTCGCATTGGCTGGCGATTGCAGGAAGGCGGCCAGGGCGTCTTCGAGGTGCAGGACACGGGCGAGGGCATCCCGCCCGAGCACCTGCCGCGGCTGACGGAGCGTTTCTATCGGGTGGACGTTGCCCGCTCGCGCCGCCGGGGCGGGACGGGACTCGGTCTTGCGATCGTCAAGCACGTGCTGCAGAACCACGAGGCGCGGCTCGAGATCGAGAGCGAGGTGGGCGCGGGCAGCACCTTCCGTTGCGTTTTCCCCTCAGCACGCCTCGTCGTGGCCGACAATGAAGACTTAGGCCGCGTCGCGGTCGAATGACCAGTCAACCCTCCAGGAGTCGCCATCGGCAATGGACCAGTCGGAGCTGTCGCACCACTATTCCCAGCAGTTCAACCAGGAGCTCGAGGCAATCCGCACCAGCGTGCTCGCCATGGGCGGGCTCGTCGAGTCTCAGCTCGAGGAGGCCTTGGCCGCCCTGCTCGCCGGCGACGTCAGGCGTGGCGAGCAGGTGGTCGCCAATGACTACCAGGTGAACGCGCTGGACGTGCAGATCGACGAGCGCTGCACCTCGATCCTGGCCCGTCGCCAGCCGACGGCGAGCGATCTGCGGCTGGTGCTCGCCGTCATCAAGACCACGGCGGATCTCGAGCGCATCGGCGACGAGGCCAAGCGAGTGGCGCGCATGGCGATCCGCCTCGGGACGGCGGACCACAGCCGCGGCCTCTTCCTCGAGGTCGAGCACCTGGGCACGCTGGTCCGCGGGCTGCTCAACAAGGCCCTCGATGCCTATGCGCGGATGGACATCATCGCTGCGCTCGAGGTCGCGAAGGAGGACCAGCGCATCGACCGCGAGTACGAGAACGTCATGCGCCAGTCGATCACCTACATGATGGAGGATCCCCGCTCGATCCCCTTCGTGCTCGACATCATCTGGTCTGCCCGGGCGCTGGAGCGCATCGGCGACCGTTGCCGCAACATCTCCGAGTACGTGATCTACTTCGTGAAGGGCAAAGACGTCCGCCACACGAGCCTCGACACCATCGAGCGCGAGATCATCCGCCGCGACGGACGGTGAGGCCGAAAGCGAAGAACCCGGCGCAGGGCCGGGTTCTTCGCTACGCGATGCCAAGCGTCGAGCTTACTTCTTGGCCTCGGCGCTGGCTGCCGGCGCTGCCGCCGGCGCGGCGTAGGCGGGATAACCCCAGGCCGGATAGCCCCAGCCCGGGTAGCCGCCGTACGGATAGCCCCAGCCGGGATAGCCGCCCCAGCCGGGATAGCCGCCGTAGTACGGATAGCCGCCGTAGCCCCAGGGGCCACCGCCCCACGGGCCACCCCAGCCGTCATCCCAGCCGCTGAACGGTCCGCCCCAGCCCCACCAGGCGTCTGCGCTCATCGGCGCCAGCACCGCACCGCTCGCAATGGCCGCGGCCAACATCACACGCTTCGCGCTTTTCATCTCGGCGTCTCCCTCAGAAGAATCGACAGTTCGGACTGCTTCTACGAAGACGGAGCAGGGCTCCGCACGAAAATTAGCCTACTCCCGGCGCTTTTTTGGGGGATTGATCTGAGTCAGAAAATCAGAATCGGCTAATAAGCCAGGCTCGGCTCGGAACGGTTCAGGCGGCGCGTGGCGCACGCACGCCGCCCGACCACCAGATGCGGCAGGCTCCTTCGTCCGAAACCATGCAGGGGCCCACCGGACTGCGGGGAGTGCAGGCGGTACCGAAGAGGCGGCACTGATCGGGATAAAGCTTCCCCAACACGACACGGGCGCAGTCGCAGCCGGGCGGCATCTCGCCCGCGCGCCGGCGGGCTGCGTCCTGGTAGCCGGGGAAGCGCTGCCGCGCGTCGTGGCCGGCGAAGCGGGAGGCGAGGGCGTAGCCCGAGGCGGGAATGGTCCCGATCCCGCGCCAGTTGGCGTCGCTGACGGTCATTGCCTCGGCGAGGTGAGCCCGGGCGGTCGGGTTGCCGCCCGTGCGCACCAGCTCGGGGTAGCAATTGTCGAGGAAGGCGCGGCCTTCGAGCCGCTGGCGCAGCACCGAGTAGAAGGCCGCGAGCAGGCTGGCGGGCGAGAAACCGGCCACTGCGGCCGGAATGCCGTGTCTCGCCGGGACGAACTCCCATTCCTCCGGTCCCATCACGGTGGACACGTGGCCGGGAGCGACCAGGGCGTCAAACCCCGGGGCCTCGGCCTCGAGAAGCATCGCCACCGCCGGCCAGGTCAGCCGGCCGGACAGCAGCACGAGCAGATTGCCGGGAACCCCCTGCACCAGCAGAGACGCCAGCGGGGCGGTGGTCGTCTCGAAGCCGGCGGCGAAGAAGACCACCGTCCGGTCGGGCCGCTCCCGGGCCAGCGCGAGGGCCTCGACCGGCGAAGCGATGGGGCGGATGTCGGCGCCCGCGGTGCGGGCCTGCTCGAGGGAGCGCACCTCGCCCTTGGGGACGTTGACCGGCACCCGGAGCATGTCGCCGAAAGCGACGAGGGTTACGGGTTCGTGCAGGGCGATCTGGATTGCCTCGTAGATGTCTTCTTCGGGGCAGACGCACACCGGGCAGCCGGGCCCCGGGATCAGCTCGATATGCGAGGGCAGGGCGCCCCTCAGCCCGGCCGCCGTGATCGAGCGTTCGTGTCCGCCGCAGACGTTCATCAGCCGCACCGGCCCCGCCACCGGCAGGGTGCGGATCCGGTCGAGCCATTCCCGCGCATCAGCGCTCATCGCTCAGCCGCCGTGCGCGTGATCGTGGTCGTCCTCGGGCGCGTGGCCGGCCGGATGCACGTGATCGGCCCCGCCGCCGGACCCGTGCCCGTGCGCGTGGGTGTGCAAGTGGGTGTGGGGGTGCGCGTGGCGCGTCCCGTCCGCATGCGTGTGTTCGTGGGTGTGGCTGTGCTCATGCGCGTGCCCGTGCAGCGCCGCCCCCTCGGGCTGGACCCTGGGGTGCGCCGTCTCCCCGGCGGCCACGCGGGCCCGGTGCGCCGCGACCTCCGAGCGCAGCCATGACAGCCAGCCGTCGAATCCCGCGCCGCTCTTGGCCGACAACGTGAGCACCGGCGCAGGATTGGCCAGCTCGCGAAAGGCGCGGGTGGCGCGCTCGGGGGCGAACTCCTCAATCACCCCGAGCAGATCCGCCTTGGTGATGAGCATGAGATCGGCTGCCCTGAACATGACGGGATACTTGGCAGGCTTGTCATCGCCCTCCGTGACCGACAGCAGGGTCACGTTGCGATGCTGGCCGAGGTCGAAGCTCGCCGGGCAGACCAGGTTGCCCACGTTCTCGATGAAGAGGACGTCGAGCCCGGCGAGCGCCACGTGGTGCAGCGCGTCGTGGATCATGTGGGCGTCGAGATGGCAGGCGGTGCCCGTGGTGATCTGGTGCGCCGCCACACCCTTGGCGCGGATGCGGTCGGCATCGTTCTCGGTTTCGAGGTCGCCCTCGATCACCCCGATGCGCAGCTCGTCGCCCAGCGCCTCGATGGTGGCTTCGAGCAGCCGGGTCTTGCCGCTGCCCGGCGAGGACATCAGGTTCAGGGCAAGGACGCCGTGCTCGTCGAAATGGGCGCGGTTGTGCGCCGCCTCCTGGTCGTTCGCGTCGAGCAGGCGCCGCAGCACGTGCACTGCCGTGCCACCCTCCGGGATCTCGCGCTGGGGTTCGTGCCCGTGGCCGGCCCCCTCGTCGAGCAGGTGGCGGTTCGCCTCGGTGACGTTGCAGCCGCAGGTGTTGCACATGGCCGTGGATTCCTTCGGGTGGATTGGGGCTCAGCGCTCGAGCTCGACGCTGACCAGCAGCAGCTCGTCCCCGCCGACGAGGCGGGTGTGCCAGTCGCCGCAGGCGCCGCACACCAGACGGCCCGGCATGGCCTCGGTCTCGGCGCCGCAGCCGGCGCAGGCGACACGCACCGCGGCGGTTTCAAAGCACAGCGCCGCGCCGTCGGCCACCGTATCGGCCGCGGCAAAGGGAAAGGCGTGGAGCAGCAGCTCGGGCACGACGCCCGACATGGGGCCGACGCGCAGCACGGCGGCGGTCACCCGCTGCGCCGCCTCGCGCCGGGCCAGCTCGGCGAGCTGATCGACCAAGGCCTGGCAGACCGACAGCTCATGCATGCCCGGCGTCTGCCGCGGCCAGCATCTGGTCGTAGATCTCCCAGGCGCTCTGGGCCTCCTGGGGCGTGATCTTCTGGATCGCATAGCCGACGTGGACCACGACGAAGTCGCCCAAATCCAGCGGCTCGTGCTGCAGCATGAAGAGGTTGACGTCGCGCTCGACGCCCTTGGCTTCACAGCGGGCGACGAAGCCGTCGATGGTCTTGATCTGCATCGGGATGCCGAGGCACATGGCGCGGACCTCATCGGGAGCGGACAGCCCCGCAGGCGGGGCGGTCCGTAGTGAATCATCAAAATTAGATAATATGAAAACTCTTAACAAAGAGGAAACCGCCTTGCGCACACTGATCCTGGGGATTGGCAACACCCTGTTATCCGACGAGGGTGTCGGCGTCCACGTCGTGCAGCACCTCGCGCGCCGGCATCCGGACGAGGCGGGACTGACCTATCTCGATGGCGGCACCCTGAGCTTCACCCTCGCGGGGGACATCGCCGACCACGAGAACCTGATCGTTATCGATGCGGCCCGGTTCGGCGAGCCCCCGGGGACCGTGCGGGTCATGGAGGACGAGGCGATGGATCGCTACCTCGGCAAGGCGCACCTGAGCGTGCACGAGGTGGGACTGTCGGATTTGATGGACATGTCCCGGCTCGCCGATCATCTGCCGGTGCGGCGCGCCCTGGTGGGCATCGAGCCCAAGTCGCTCGATTGGGGGGATGTGCCGAGTCCCGAGGTCGCGCCCGCGGTCGAGGTCGCAGCGGAGCGGGTGCTGGAGCTCGTCCGGCGCTGGCGGGCCTCCCAGGCCGACTGACGTATTACCTATTTGGCCCGCGTGTTACATAAGTAATTGCTTTAATTGCTGACGTGCGTCAGCCGTCGCCCCGGTGCCCTCCCGCTATCATGAGCGCGCTCGGATCCACCGGCGGGAGCCATGGGCGCACTGGACGACATAGCCGTACGTGTTGAATCGGCCGGCCACTTCACGCGCAACGCGCTGCCGCTGCTGCACGAGATTCGCCATGCCCTCGACCGGCTGGTCGGGAGCGGCGAATCCACCCTGATCGACCTGCTCTCCATCCCCTTTGGCCCCGGCGACGAGGCGGAACTGCTCTCCTCGCTGGGAACGGGCGAGGTCTCGGCCCGGCTCGACGCCCTCGGCGAAAGCAAGATCGCCGAGACGCAGTATCCCGGGGTCTGGGTCGTCGATCACTACAACACCAACGGACAGCGGATTGCCTTCCAGATCGAGGTCACTGCCGTGCCCTCGGTCCTGGTCGCGCACCCCGCCGACATGGCAGACGGTCTGCAGCGCCTGACAGCGGCGCTCGCGGAGCCAGCGGAGCCGGAGTTCCCGCCGGCAAGCAACGAGCTGAGGAGCCAACATGGTTGATTCGATCACCTTGGGTGAGAGCCTGCGACGGCAGGGAGTATCTCGTCGCGGGTTCATGAAGTTCTGCGCGGCGACCGCCTCGATGATGGCGCTGCCGCCCAGCATGATTCCTGCGATCGCTGCGTCCCTCGAGAAGGCGCGGCGGCCGTCCGTGATCTGGCTGTCGTTCCAGGAGTGCACGGGCTGCACCGAGTCGCTGACCCGCAGCCACGCCCCGACGGTCGAGGGCCTGATCTTCGACCACATCTCCCTCGACTATCACCACACCCTGCAGGTGGCGTCCGGCGACCAGGCCGAGGCGGCCCGCGAGGCCGCGATGCACGAGAACGCGGGCAAGTACATCGTGGTGGTCGACGGGTCGATCCCGGGTCCGGACTCCAACCCGGGCTATTCGACCATTGCCGGCATCAGCAACTACGACATGCTGATGGAGACGGTCAAGGGCGCGGCGGCCGTGATCGCCGTCGGCACCTGCGCCGCCTACGGCGGTCTGCCCGTGGCCAACCCGAACCCGACGCGCGCGGTGGCAATCCAGGACGTGGTCAAGGACAAGCCGATCGTCAACGTGCCGGGCTGCCCGCCGATCCCGACGGTCATCACGGGGGTGCTGGCGCACTTCCTGACCTTCGCCAAGCTGCCCGAGCTCGATTCGCTGGGCAGGCCGGTTGCCTTCTACGGGCAGAGCATCCACGACCGCTGCTACCGGCGCCCGTTCTACGACAAGGGCCTGTTCGCCGAGACCTTCGACGACGAGGGCGCGCGTAAGGGATGGTGCCTGTACCGGCTGGGCTGCAAGGGCCCAATGACCTACAACGCCTGCGCCACGGCGAAATGGAACCTCGGCACGAGCTGGCCGGTCGAGTCCGGCCACGGCTGCCTGGGCTGCTCCGAGCCGAACTTCTGGGATGCGGGCGGCTTCTACAGGGCGCTGTCGATCCCGACGAGCGACGTGACCCGCACCGCGGCCGCCGCGGTGGCGGCAGGTGCCGTGATCGGCGTGGCCGCCGGCCTGGCCAACAAGGCCAAGAAGTCCGCCGCGGCCAAGCAGCACCAGACCGTTACTGTTGATCAACTGGGTGAAGGCTGATGGAAAACTCAATGGACTTCCTGCTCTGGGTGCGTGGTCCGGCGTTTGACGTCGCGGTCGCCATCTTCCTGATCGGCGTCGTCGCCCGCCTGCTGGAGATCCTCCTGCTGGGCCGCAAGTCGCTCCACTCCGAGCCGAAGGGCGCGGAGTTCAGCTCCGGCCTGGCTGAGGTCTTCAAGCGGTCCGTGCCGCTTCCCGACATCGTCAAGCGCGGTGCCGTCACGCTGGTGGCCGGCTACGTGTTCCACATCGGCCTGTTCATCATGCTGTTCCTGTTCGTGCCGCACATCGAGCTGATCGAGAGCATCATCGGCGTCCGGTGGCCCGGGCTGCCCAACCCGGTGGTCGATGCGGTGACCGTGATCACCCTGTTCGCGCTGATCGTGCTGCTGGTGCACCGCTACATCCAGCCCGTGAAGCGCATGCTGAGCGGCTTCGAGGACTACTTCACCTGGCTCGTGACCTTCCTGCCGATCCTGACCGGCTGGCTGGCCTACCACCGCGTGGTCGATCCCTACCCGCTGATCCTCGGCATCCACATCCTCAGCGTCCAGCTGCTGCTCGTGGTCCTGCCGTTCACCAAGCTGATGCACGCGTTCACGTTGTTCCTTTCCCGCTGGTACAACGGCGCCACCTACGGCCGCCGGGGGGTGCAGTCATGAGCAGCCTTTCTCTCGAACGCGGCCTGTACGACTTCAAGGCCGCCATTGATGCCCCGATTGCATCGTTCTTCTCGAGCTGCGTGCACTGCGGCCTGTGCGCCGAGGCGTGCCTGTTCTACGTCGAGACCGGCGATCCGAAGTACACGCCGATCCGCAAGCTCGAGCCGCTGCGCCGGGTCTGGGAGCAGGAGTACACCCTGTTCGGCAAGCTGAAGAAGCTCGCCGGCTTTTCCAAGCCGGTCACCGACGACGAGCTCGAGGAGTGGAAGGAGCTGCTGTACGCCTCGTGCACGATGTGCGGGCGCTGCTCGCAGGTCTGTCCGGTCGGCAACGACATCGCCTACATGGTGAAAAAGGCGCGCGAAGGCATGGTGTCCTCCGGCCATGCGCCCGAGCCGCTGGTCGGCGCCGCGACCCGTGCGGTGAAGATCGGCAGCCCCATGGGCGTCAAGTGGCCGGCGGTGCAGAACCAGATCAAGCACGTCGAGGCCGACATCGGGCTCAAGATTCCGATCGACGTCCAAGGCGCGGAGTACATGCCGCTGCTGTCGTCGATGGAGATCATCAACTTCCCCGAGTACCTCGGCGCGCTGGCGAAGATCTTCAAGCAGGCGGGCATCACCTGGACGCTGGCGTCCAAGGCCTTCGAAGCGACCAATGCCGGCCACCAGATCGGCTCGTCGGACATCGAGCGCGAGCTCGTGGCCCGCGTCGTGGACGAGGCCGAGCGGCTGGGCGTCAAGTTCGTCATCGGCCCAGAGTGCGGCCATGCCTTCAACGCCATCCGTTGGGACGGTCCCGAGCTGATCGGCCGGCCGTACAAGTTCCGCGTGCTGCACATCATCGAGCTGCTCGAGCAGCTGCGTGCCGAGGGGCGCCTCAAGGTCGACAGCAAGGTGACCGAGCGGCTGACCTTCCACGACCCGTGCAACATGGCGCGCAAGAGCGGCATCGTGAAGGAGCAGCGCAACCTGCTCGGCATGGTCGCGACCAACTTCGTCGACATGCCGGATGCCGGTATCCACAACTGGTGCTGCGGCGGCGGCGGCGGCGCGAACAGCATGGAGGAATTCGAGCACCTGCGGCTCAAGGCCTTCGGCGTGAAGCGCAGGCAACTGGAGGCCGTCGAGCCCGAGCTCCTCGTCACGGCGTGCGCCAACTGCCGCCTGACGATCGAGGAGGGGCTCGAGCACTACAAGATGGAGATCCCGATCGCCGGCCTGACCGAGATGATCGCCGAGCACCTGAAAGAGGACTGAGACGGCTGCTTGAGCCGAGGCAGAACGCTAACGACTCCCGGCGCCAGCCCGGCGCCGGGGGCCAACGGGAGATGAATTCCAATGACCGAACGCTTAGTCGTTGATCCGATCACCCGGATCGAGGGCCACCTGCGCATCGAGGCGCAGATGGACGGCAACGCCATCAAGCAGGCCTATTCGTCCGGCACGATGGTCCGCGGCCTCGAGATCATCCTGCGCGACCGCGACCCGCGCGACGCCTGGGCCTTTGCCCAGCGCATCTGCGGCGTCTGCACGCTGGTGCACGGCATGGCGTCGATCCGCTCCGTGGAAGACGCGCTCAAATACCCGATCCCGCCGAACGCGCAACTGATCCGCAACCTGATGATCGGCGCGCAGTACATCCACGACCACGTGATGCACTTCTATCACCTGCATGCGCTGGACTGGGTGGACGTGGTGTCGGCGCTGTCGGCCGATCCCAAGGCGACGTCTGACCTCGCGCACTCGCTCAGCAACTGGCCGAAGTCGTCGCCCGGTTTCTTTGCGGACATGCAGAAGAAGGTGAAGGCCTTCGTCGAGGCGGGCCAGCTCGGCATCTTTGCCAAGGCCTACTGGGGCCACCCGGCGTACAAGCTGCCGCCCGAGGCGAACCTGATGGCGGTGGCGCACTACCTCGAGGCGCTGGCCTGGCAGCGCGACGTCGTCCGCCTGCACGCCATCTTCGGCGGCAAGAACCCGCACCCCAACTTCGTCGTCGGCGGCGTGGCCTCGCCCATCGACCTCAATTCGGATTCGGCGATCAACGCCAAGCGCCTGTCCGACGTCCAGTCGATCATCGACCTGATGCGCACCTTCGTCGATCAGGTCTACGTCCCGGACACCCTTGCGGTCGCTTCCTTCTACAAGGACTGGGGGACGCGTGGCGAGGGTCTGGGCAACTTCCTGTGCTACGGCGACCTGCCGAGCAAGGGGATGGACGACCCGTCGAGCTTCCTGTTCCCGAGCGGCGTCATCCTCGGCCGGGACCTCAAGAACATCCACCCCGTCGACATGCACAACCAGGACGAGATCCAGGAGTTCGTGTCGCACTCCTGGTACAAGTACAAGGCGGGCAAGGACAAGGGCCTGCATCCCTACGTCGGCGAGACCGAGTTCGAGTACACGGGCCCGAAGCCGCCGTACAAGCACCTCGACGTCGAGAAGCAGTACTCCTGGCTCAAGGCGCCGCGCTGGAAGGGCAAGTCGGTCGAGGTCGGCCCGCTGGCCCGTGTGCTGCTGCTCTATGCGAAGGGCCACCCGCAGACCACCGAGCTGGTCAACATGACCCTGAAGAAGCTCGAGGTCGAGCCGCGCGCCCTGTTCTCGACGCTCGGCCGCACCGCCGCCCGGACGCTCGAGACCAAGATCATCGCCGACGCGATGCAGGGCTGGTACGACCAGCTCATCGCGAACATCCGCGCTGGCGACACCCGGACCTTCAACGAGACCCTGTGGGATCCGGCGACGTGGCCGAAGCAGGCGAAGGGCGTGGGCTACATGGAGGCGCCGCGCGGCGGGCTCGCGCACTGGATCGTGATCGAGAACGGCAAGATCGCGAACTACCAGGCCGTGGTGCCCTCGACCTGGAACGCCGGTCCGCGCGATCCGCAGAAGCAGCCGGGCGCCTACGAGGCCGCCCTGCAGGACAACCACCAGCTGGCCGATCCCAAGCAGCCGGTGGAGATTCTGCGCACCATCCATAGCTTCGACCCCTGCATCGCCTGCGCGGTGCACCTGAGCGACGAAGAAGGCGAGGAGCTGCTCAACCTCCAGGTCAACTGACCGGTAGGCTTGGCGGAAAGCGAGAGGGGCCGCGTCTGCGGCCCCTTTCGTCATCAGGGAGGGGCGCCATCGCCCAGCGAGGCGGCGAGCCGCGCGTGCTCCAGCGCGGCCCGGCCTATCTCGGCCATCGTCTGCGATCGCTCGCCGGCCCGTGCCGCCGCCTGGAGCGCGCACACCGCCGCATGCAGCGCCGGTAGGGCGCACATGGCGCTGCTCCCCTTCATGCGGTGCGCCAAGCTCCGTAGGCCATCCCAGTCGCCGGCGTCCAGGGCGTCGGCGGCGCTTGCGAGCTGACCTGGCAGCTCCGCCAGCAGCTCGCGCAGCATTTCGTCGGCGACCGCGCGCGAGCCGCCGGTGATGGCGAGGGCCTCGTCGAGGTCGCGCAGGGGCAGGGGGATTGTCAAGGCGCGGGGGCGGGCGGCGCGTCAGGACGCGATAAGCATAGAATGCCGCACCCCGGCCTCAGCCGGTCAACCCCCGACGAAGGGCCATGCGCTATCCGACCATCGAGGAATTCATCGGCGGCACCCCGCTGGTGCGCTTGCAGCGGCTGCCTGGCCGCACGAGCAACACCCTCCTGGTGAAGCTCGAGGGCAGCAATCCGGCGGGCTCGGTCAAGGACCGGCCGGCGCTGTCCATGATCCAGCGCGCGGAACGCCGCGGCGACATCCGGCCGGGGGACACCCTGATCGAGGCGACCAGCGGCAACACCGGGATTGCGCTGGCCATGGCGGCTGCGATCAAGGGCTACCGCATGGTGCTCGTCATGCCCGAGAACATGACCGCGGAGCGCCGGGCGGCGATGCGCGCCTATGGCGCCGAGCTGGTCCTGGTCACGCGGGAGCAGGGCATGGAGGGCGCCCGCGACCTCGCGGCGCAGATGGAGCGCGAGGGCAAGGGCCGGGTGCTGGACCAGTTCGCCAACCCCGACAACCCGCAGGCGCACTACGAGGGGACCGGCCCGGAAATCTGGCGCGACACGGGCGGCGCCGTCACCCATTTCGTGAGCGCCATGGGGACCACCGGCACGATCATGGGCACTGCGCGTCACCTCAAAGAGCGCAATCCGGCGATCCAGATCGTCGGCGTGCAGCCCTCCGAGGGCTCGAGCATCCCGGGCATCCGCCGCTGGCCCCCCGAGTACCTGCCGAAGATCTTCGACCGGCGCCTCGTGGACCGCGAGATGGAGGTCGCCCAGGCGGATGCCGAGGAAACGACGCGCCGGCTCGCCCGCGAAGAGGGCATCTTCTGTGGCATCTCTTCGGGCGGCGCGGTGACTGCGGCGCTGCGGCTGTCGGCCGAAGTCCGCGACGCGGTGATCGTTGCCATCGTCTGCGACCGGGGCGATCGCTACCTCTCGAGCGGCGTGTTTCCGGCGGACTGAGCCCGTGACGGGTCCGGCGAAAGCCCAGCGCCCCCCTCTCGTCCTGGAGGCGGTGATCGAATCGCTGAGCCACGACGGCCGCGGCGTCGCCCGGCCGGACGGCAAGGCGACCTTCGTCCACGGCGCGCTGCCCGGCGAGCGGGTGCGGCTGCGTCTCGCCAAGCGCCACCGCAACTTCGACGAGGCGGAGCTCGACGCGGTGCTCGAGCTTTCGCCCGCGCGCGTCGCCCCGGTCTGCCCGGTGTTTGGGCGCTGTGGCGGCTGCACGCTGCAGCACCTCGCGGCCGAGGCGCAGATCGCGTCCAAGCAGCAGGCCCTACTCGACGCGCTGCGGCACATCGGCCGGCTCGAGCCGGAGACGGTCTACCCGCCGCTGGTCGGCCCCTCGTCCTGGGGCTACCGACGCAAGGCGCGGCTCGGCGTCAAGCACGTCGCGAAGAAGGGCCGCGTGCTGGTCGGCTTCCGCGAGCGCGGTTCGGGCTTCATCACCGAGACTGCGTCCTGCCCGGTCCTGCATCCGAAGGTCGGCCACCTGCTCGGCCCGCTCGGCGAGCTGATCGGCGGGCTCAGCCGCCCCGAGTGCGTGCCCCAGGTCGAGGTCGCGATGGGCGATGCAGACGGCATTCTCGCCTTCCGCTTCCTCGCGCCTCCCACCCTGGGCGACCTTGATGCGCTGGTCGCGTTCGGCCGGCGGCACGCGGTCGCTGCCTATGTGCAGGAGGGCGGTCTCGATACCCTGCGCCCGGTCGAGCCCCCGGGCCTGACCCTGACCTACGCCCTGCCGGAGTTCGACTGCGCGCTCGAGTTCCGGCCCGGCGACTTCACCCAGGTGAACTTCGAGGTCAATCGGCTGATGGTGTCGCGGGCGCTCGACCTGCTCGCGCCGCGGGCGCAGGAGCGCGTGCTGGACCTCTTCTGCGGCCTCGGCAATTTCACGCTGCCGCTCGCGCGCCAGGCAGCCGAGGCGGTGGGGGTCGAAGGCGAGGCGGCGCTGGTGACGCGCGCCCGCGCCAATGCCGAGCGCAACGGCATCGCCAACGCGCGCTTCCTCGCCGGCGACCTGTACCGCGGTCTGGACGCCGCGCCCTGGCTCGCCGCAGGCCCCTTCGACTGCGCGCTGCTCGATCCGCCGCGCACGGGCGCGATCGAGATCCTCGAGTATCTGCCGCGGCTCGGGGTCGGCCGCATCCTGTATGTCTCCTGCTACCCTGCAACCCTGGCGCGGGACGCTGCCGAGCTGGTCCAGCGCCACGGTTACCGGCTGGCCGGCGCGGGGGTGATGGACATGTTCCCCCACACCGCGCACGTCGAGTCGATGGCCCTGTTCATCCGGGATCGCTGAGGGACGCCGCGTGGGAATCGAGATCGAGCGCAAGTTCCTGGTCGTGAACGACGGCTGGCGGGAGGCGGTCGTCGGCAGCACCCGCTACCGCCAGGGCTACCTCTCGCGCTCGGCGACCGCCTCGGTGCGGGTCCGCACCGATGGCGCGCGGGCCCGCCTCAACATCAAGAGCACGGCCGACGGCATCCACCGCAGCGAGTACGAATACCCCATCCCGCTCGCGGACGCCGAGGAGATGCTCGATCGCCTCGCGCTGCCGCCGCTGATCGTCAAGACGCGCCACCTCGTGGACTACGGCGGGCGGCGCTGGGAGGTCGACGTGTTCGAGGCGGAGAACGCGGGCCTCGTCCTCGCGGAGATCGAGATCGAGTCGGCCGACGCCGACGTCGCCCTGCCTCCCTGGGTGGGAGCGGAAGTCTCGTCCGATCCGCGCTACTACAACACCAGCCTGAGCACCCACCCGTACAGCGAATGGCGCGACCTCGGCTGAGGCCGCCGGCGTTGGCGCGCATGGCCTGGCCTCTTGGCCTCACCTTTACGCTCCTCCTGTGGCTCGCGGCCTGCGCCCCCGCGCCTGCCGGCGCGCCGGGCGTGCGGGTCGGCCTCGCGCAGGCGCCCGGCAACCTCGATCCACGCTTTGCGACCGACGCCGTCTCTGCCCGCATCGTCCGGCTGCTCTACGGGGCCCTGACCGGCATCGACGACCACGGCCACCCCGTGCCCGCGCTGGCGGACTGGGTGCGAGAGTCGCCGCAGCGCACCATCTTCACCCTGCGCGAAGGCATCGCGCCCTTCGCCGACGGCACGCCGGTCACCGCGGCCGACGTGCAGGCGACCTACGAGGCCATCCTCGACCCGGCGGGCGGGTCGCCGCACCGCGGCGCGCTCGCCGCGATCGCGCGGGTGGAGGCCCTCGACGCCCGTCGTGTCGCCTTCGAGCTCCATCGGCCGGACGCGCTGTTGCCGAGCTACCTCACGGTGGGCATCCTGCCGGCC
>Ga0114939_10000763_pt1 | contig 26513 bp, 25 predicted proteins | sample AshMeaCrysSpring_FD_87196 | JGI IMG/M metagenome (GOLD analysis project Ga0114939, IMG submission 87196) | Groundwater microbial communities from Big Spring, Nevada to study Microbial Dark Matter (Phase II) - Ash Meadows Crystal Spring | ecosystem: Environmental > Aquatic > Deep subsurface >...
CGTCGCCATGGAAACCATGGGCTTCAAGACCTTTGGCTTCGGCGGTGGGCGTGAAGACATCTGGGCGCCGGAGGAAGACGTCTACTGGGGTGCCGAGACCGAATGGCTGGCCACCAGCGACAAGGCCAACAGCCGCTATGCCCCCAACCGCGAAGCCCAGACGCTGGAGAACCCGCTGGCAGCGGTGCAGATGGGCCTGATCTACGTGAACCCGCAGGGTCCGGACGGCAAGCCCGACCCGGTGGCCTCGGGCCGCGACGTGCGCGAGACCTTCGCCCGCATGGCCATGAACGACTACGAAACGGTGGCCCTGGTGGCCGGCGGCCACACCTTCGGCAAGATGCACGGCGCCGGTGATGCGGCCCTGGTCGGCCCCGAGCCGGAAGCCGCGCCCATTGAAGAGATGGGCTTCGGCTGGGCCAACAAGCACGGCACCGGCAAGGGCGGCGACACCACCACCAGCGGCTTCGAAGGGGCCTGGAAACCCAACCCGACAAAGTGGGACATGGGTTACCTCAAGGTGCTGTTCAAGTACGACTATGAGCAGATGACCACCGCCGCCGGCGCCATCCAGTGGCGCGCCAAGAACGTCGAGCCCGAGGACATGATCCCCGACGCGCACGATCCCAGCAAGAAGTACCCGCCGTCGATGACCACGGCCGACCTCTCGCTCAAGTTCGACCCCGCTTACGAGAAGATCGCGCGCCACTTCCTCGCCAATCCCGAGGAGTTCGCTGACGCCTATGCCCGCGCCTGGTTCAAGCTGACCCACCGCGACATGGGACCCAAGAGCCTGTACCTGGGCCCTGAGGTGCCGGCCGAAGACCTGATCTGGCAAGACCCGATCCCGGCACTCAACCACCCGGTGATCGACGCCAAGGACATCGCCGCGCTCAAGGCACAGGTACTGGCCAGCGGCCTGAGCGTGAGCGAGCTGGTCTCGACCGCCTGGGCTTCGGCTTCGACCTTCCGTGGTTCTGACCGTCGTGGCGGTGCCAACGGGGCGCGCATCCGCCTGGCGCCGCAGAAGGACTGGGAGGCCAACCAGCCGGCGCAGCTGGCCAAGGTGCTCAAGACGCTCGAAGGCATCCAGGCCGCGTTCAACCAGAGCGCGTCCGGCGGCAAGAAGGTCTCCATGGCCGACCTGATCGTGCTCGCCGGCAACGCTGGCGTGGAAGCCGCCGCCAAGGCGGCTGGCCATGCGGTGGAGGTGCCGTTCACCCCCGGCCGCATGGACGCCACCCAGGAGCAGACCGACGCCGACTCCTTCGCCGTGCTGGAGCCGCTGGCTGATGGCTTCCGCAATTACCGCAAGCAGGCCTACAGCGTGAGCCCCGAGGAGATGCTGGTCGACAAGGCGCAACTGCTGACGCTGTCCGCGCCCGAGATGACCGTACTGGTCGGTGGCCTGCGCGTGCTCGGCGCCAACGTGGGCGGCTCCAAGGCCGGTGTCTTCACGCAGCGTCCGGGCCAGCTGACGAATGACTTCTTCGTCAACCTGGTCGACATGAGCACGGCGTGGAAGCCCACCGGTGACAACGCCTACGAGGGCCGCGACCGCAAGACCGGTGCCGTCAAGTGGACCGCCACCCGCGTCGACTTGGCCTTCGGTTCCAACTCGCAGCTGCGCGCCATTGCCGAGGCCTATGCGCAGGACGACAACAAGGCCAAGTTCGTCAAGGACTTCGTCAAGGCGTGGACCAAGGTGATGAATCTGGACCGTTTTGATCTGAAGTGATCAGCCCATAGGCGCACATGACAAAGGCCACCTTCGGGTGGCCTTTGTTTTGGATCGAAGAAGGATGGCGACATTTAAGAACAGTGTCCGCTTGCGGCCAGAACCGCCCTCTCAAGAATTTCCATAAAGCAGGCGTTCATCACCCATTTGAGGGATAGACGACTCATGGCGTGAGAGCTACGATGCTGCAGTGCTTGTTGCTCTAGTTAGTAGAGCAAACTATTCATTCAAGATATGCGTTAGTGCCAATTTTTACGCTCAAACTAGCCGCGTTATTCGGTAGCAGCCTGCGGTCTACATTACGTCAGCGGTATTGAACATGGCCCTTCGCAGCCTTCTCAAATTCTCCACTTGGCTTTGCCTTTCATTGGCAGCAGCCATTCCATCCGTCGCGCAGCAAGCAGCTCCCAAAATCGAGTTACTTACTAAGCCTTGCTCGGGAAAAACCTCAGCAAAGCTCACAGTTTTCTTTTCAGGTATCACTCAGTTAAACGGCAAGCCCATCACTGTTCAAGAGTTGAGTAAGGCGCTCAAGGACAGAACGAAATTTACAGAGGTCTGTTACTACCGTGAGCGTCCCGAATCTGAGGCCGCACCGCCACAGACCGAACAGGTTCTCAATGCGGTGATTCAAGAGCGCCTCCCGGTTGCTTTCTACTGGGACGCACAATTCCAAAAGCTGGTGTCATTCAAGGAATAGCCGTGAGTCACCATACAGCTAAAAATTCCGTCGAGAGGGACGTCCGCAAGCTGCGCTTGCGGTTCCCTCCGCTTTCGGCTCCGGCTGCCCCTCGCGTCAAACGTTAGGCCTCATATGAATCAAGACCGCGACCGCGAGCAAGAGAACCTGGTCTTCGTAATCAGGGCGACAAACATTGTGGAAACAAAAATGAAGCGGGTTGTCGCCGCATTCGTCAACGCGCCTTCGGAGCGGTCCTCGTTCGTCGAGTCATATCTCCTCAATAACGCGACGGTTCCCTTTGGAGCGAAGGTTAAGCTGGTGTTGGCTATCTCTAGGGCCCTCTCAATCAAGGTCGATCGCGAGGCTATGCATGTCCTCTTAAGCCGTCGCAATGCCTTCGCTCACCAGGATCATTTGACTTCCGTTCGCGTCCTCAACGGGGCCGATGGGTATCCGGACGTTTCTTTCGTAGTCGAGTCGATCAAGGCCTCAGGCGAGCTGGAAATGGTCACGCAGGCGCGCGCTTTTGCGGAGTTCATGGATGCATACACAACGGTGGAGGCAGACCTTGACGCTTTACTCGACGCGCTGGGGCATGAGGCCTAACCCACGCATCGAGGGGACCTTGCGCCCACGGCGCTCGACCGCTCATGCGCAACGTTGAGCGTCCGCTTTAGCGTGTTGCGGCATTGGGTCGCTAGCCGTCCCTCAAATCGTCAGCGGATCCACATCCACCGCCCAGCGGATCAGCCCCTTGCCCTCGGGCCCCTGCCGCACTTCGTGCAAGACCTCGTGCCAGCCCGCCAGGAAGCGCTGCAGCGCGGCGCGTGAAGGCGATTCGATCAGCATCTGCGCCCGCTCCACATTGGCCACACGCTGCACGCTCATCGGCACCGCCGGGTAGAGCGTCACGTCCAGTTCTGCGGCGGCCTCGCTGCCCTGCGCACTGGCGGCCTGCAGAAAGCCCTGCGCCGTCTCCTGCGTGCGCGCCTCGGCGCGCACCAGGGCCTGGAAGCTGAAGGGCGGCAGGCCGGCCTGTTCGCGCTCGGTGAGCTGCTGCGCGGCAAAGGCCGGGTAGTCGTGTTTCTTCAAGGACTCGAACAGCGGGTGCGTCGGGTGGAAGGTCTGCACCCACATCTCGCTCTGGGCGCTGATGCCGGCATCGCGTCCGGCGCGTCCTGCCGCCTGCATCAGCAGGCTGAACAGCCGTTCCGGCGCACGGAAGTCGCTGGAGAACAGGGCGCTGTCGGTGTTGATGGTGGCCACCAGCGTGATGCGGCGGAAGTCGTGGCCCTTGGCAATCATCTGCGTGCCCACCAGCACGTCGATCTCGCCGCTGTGCACCTGGGCCAGCTGGGCTTCGAGCTCACCCTTGAGTTTGGTGGTGTCGGCGTCGATGCGCACGATGCGCACCGGCGCGCCATCGGGCCGTTTCACCCCGGCCAGCAATTCGGCCAAGTGCTCTTCCAGCCGCTCGGTGCCGCGGCCCATGGGGCGGATGTCGGGGTTGCCGCAGGCCGGGCAGGCGCGCGGCACGCGCTCGGTGTAGCCGCAGTGGTGGCAGCGCAGCGTGCGGTCGATCTTGTGGAACACGCGGTAGGCGCTGCAATGGGGGCATTCGCTCTTCCAGTCGCAGTCGGCACAGTGCAGTACCGGCGCGTAGCCGCGCCGGTTCAGGAACACCATGCTCTGCTCGCCTTTGGCCACACGCGCCTCGATGGCGGCGAGCAGCGGCGGTGCAAACACCGTGCCCTTGGGCTGGTGGTTCATGTCGACGCGCCGCACCAGCGGCAGCTGGCTGTTGTCGCCCACGCGGCTGGGCATGTGCAGCCGCACGTATCGACCACCTTGGCGCCCGCCCTCGGCCGCCGGGCGGCTGTGGTGCCAACTCTCCAGCGAGGGCGTGGCCGAGCCGAGGATAACCTTGGCGCCTTCGAGCTTGCCGCGGTAGAGCGCCAGGTCGCGTGCCGAATAGCGCGCACCTTCCTGCTGCTTGTAGCTCGGGTCGTGCTCCTCGTCCACCACGATCAGGCGCAGCTTCGGCAGCGAGGCGAACACCGCCATGCGCGTGCCCAGCACGATGCGCGCGGTACCGCTGTGCGCGGCCAGCCAGCTGGCCAGGCGCTGCGGGTTGGTCATGCCGCTGTGCAGCGAGACCACCGCCGCGCTGCCGAAGCGAGCCTGGAAGCGGGCTTCGAGTTGTGGCGTCAGGTTGATCTCGGGCACCATCACCAGCGCCTGGGCGTCGGGCTCGCGTTCCAGCAAAGCTTGTACGCAGCGCAGGTAAACCTCGGTCTTGCCGCTGCCGGTGGCGCCGAACAGCAGGAAAGGCCCGGCCTGCTGCTCGATCTGCGCAAGCACCGCGGCCTGCTCGGGCGTGAGCGTCACGCCGGCGCTGGGATCCGTGGCGGTGGGGGCAGCGGCCTCCGTGCTGCTCTTGGCCTGGCGCTTGAGCCGGCGCGCCAGTTGTTCGGGGCCAAGCTCGCGCAGCTGCGGCGGCAGGGCGGCCAGCGCCACCTCGCCGGCGGAACGCTGGTAGTAGCTGGCGGCAAACCCGACCAGCTGGCGCCAGGCGGGCGTCAGTGGCGGCAGGCGGTCGAGCGCGGCGGAGATCGGCCGTGTCTTGTCGGCGTCGAAGGCGGCTGTGTTGGCACCCGGTGCCTCCCAGACCACGCCCAAGGTCTCGCGTTTACCCAGCGGCACACGCACCAAGGTGCCGGGCGCCAGTGGCAACTCACTTCGGTAGCTCAAGGGGCCGCCGACCTGGCTGTGTGCCGGGGTCTGGACCAGAACCGAAAGCCAGTACGTCATGGCGGTGCCGAGGTTGGGGGGATTTCTTGAAGTGGACTTCCGGAAAACGCGCTAAGTGCTTGATCCGGAAGGGTTTTACAAGAGATTCAAAGTTTCTGTGGATAACTTTGTTGATATCCACTCAATGCCGCGTCCGAAGCCTTGAAAATCAAGGCTTTTCTTGGAATGCCCACAAAAAAAGCAAAGCATAAAGTTATTACAAATCAATGACTTAGCTTCGCTATCGCTTTTGTAGCGATGATCCCCCATTTGGGGGGATCTTTCTGCGCCGCAGCACAGATTTTGTGCATAAGTTAGGATTCACCAACCTGTTTCGGGGCGTCTCGGCACCCGGGAAAACCATTATTGGCGCAGCCGGCGCGAGTGTTCATGCACGGTGTGCACCAGCGTTGCCACATGCTCCGGCGGGGTGTATTGGCTGATGCCGTGACCCAGGTTGAAGATGTGGGTCGGGCCGCTGGTCGATCTGTCGGTGTGCGGGCGGCCGAAGCTGTCCAGCACCTTCTTCACCTCCGCCTCGATCGCCGCCGGCGGCGCGAACAGCACATTGGGGTCGATATTGCCCTGCAAGGCCTTGCCAGCTCCGCCCACCTGTCCACCCACCAGCGCGCGCGCCTTGCCCAGGTTCATGGTCCAGTCCAGGCCCAGCACCTCGCAGTCAAGTGGAGCCATCTCGTCCAGCCACAGGCCACCGCCCTTGGTGAAGACAATGCGCGGCACAGTCTTGCCGTCCACGCCGGTGCGCTTGAGACCGGCCAGCACGCGGGCCGTGTAGGCCAGGCTGAATTGCTGGAAGGCGCCATCGGCCAGCACGCCGCCCCAGCTATCGAAGATCATCACGGCCTGTGCGCCGGCATCGATCTGGGCATTGAGGTAGGTCGCCACGGCGTCGGCATTGACCTGCAGGATGCGGTGCATCAGGTCCGGGCGGCTGTACAGCATGCTCTTGACCTGGCGGTAGTCGTCCGAGCCGGCGCCTTCCACCATGTAGCAGGCCAGCGTCCAGGGGCTGCCGGAAAAGCCGATCAGCGGCACGCGGCCATTCAGCGCCTTGCGGATCGAGGTCACGGCGTCAAAGACGTAACGCAGCTTGTCCATATCGGGCACGGCAAGCTTCGCGACAGCGGCCTCATCCCGCACGGCGGTGGCAAAGCGCGGGCCTTCGCCCTGGGCAAAGGACAGCCCCAAGCCCATGGCGTCGGGCACGGTCAGGATGTCGGAAAACAGAATGGCGGCGTCCAGCGGATAACGCGCCAGCGGCTGCAGCGTGACCTCAGTGGCGTAGTCCACGTTGGTGGCCAGGCCCATGAAGCTGCCGGCCTTGGCGCGCGTAGCGCAGTACTCGGGCAGGTAGCGCCCGGCCTGGCGCATCAGCCAGACGGGGGTGTAGTCGGTCGCCTGGCGCAGACAGGCGCGCAGGAAGGTGTCGTTCTGGAGGGGGGCAAAGCTGGAAGTCATAAGCCCGATTGTCGCAGGCCGGCGCTGTCCACACCTTCCCGGTCTAGCTGCGGCGGCGCGACGCTGGACGGGGGCGGCTCAGCGCGCCAGCCGCACTTCCAGGATCTCGAACTCGATCGCTTCGCGGTAGATGCGGGCGTCCTGCGTGACCATGTGCAGCAGGATCTTGGGGGCCTGGGCTGCCACCAGGCGGTGGGCGGCGACACCGGCCAGCACCAAGGCCAGGCCGATCCAGGGGTAGCCGTACCAGGCCATGCCGATACCGGCGCCGATGATGGGCAGGATGAGCGCGGTCAGCAGCAGGCGGTGCTTGACGTACTGGCGCGCCTTGTCCGGGTTGACGATGAGGCGAAAGCGCCCGGCCGGCAGGCCGGAGCAGAACTCGGCGTGCGAGACCTCGACGGTCTCGCCGGGCTGGGGCTCGGAGGTGGGGTCGCTCATGTCGGAGGCCTGAGTCGGCGTGGTCGATCGTCCGGCAAGGATACTGCACGCCTTGTGGCGAAGGGGCATGGGCCCGGGCGATGGCGGGCTTTACGAGGCGTACTTGATCGAGCAGCCGTAGGGCGGCGCCGTGGGGCGGCTGACCGGCTTGCCGGCCAGCGCTTCGTCCAGCGCCTGGCGCACGTGGTTGGTGGCGCGGGCGATGTCCTCGATGCGCGCCGAGGGGATGCTGTCGATGCCGCCGGCGTAGATCAGCCGGCCCTGCGGGTCGATCAGGTACATGTGCGGCGTGGTGCGGGCGCCATAGGCCTGGCCGACGCGGCCGTCCTCGTCCATGAGCGTGGCGCTGGCCGCGGCGCGCTGCTCGCCCATCCAGCGGGCCAGTTGCGGCGGGCTGAGGTAGTCGCCATGGTCGGGGGCGGTGGAGTTGATGGCCAGCCACACCACGTTTTTCGCCACAGCCTCCTTTTGCAGCGCCGGCAGGTTGCCGCTGCGGTAGTGCTTCTGCACGAAGGGGCAGCCGGGGTTGGTCCATTCCAGCACCACATGGCGGCCTCGGAAGTCGCTCAAACGCACCGTCTTGCCGCCGGTGTCGCGTAGCGTGAAGTCGGGCGCGGCCTGTCCCACGGTGGCCGCGGCATGCGCGGTAGTCGTGGGCAGTACGGCGGCGGTGATCAGCGCCAAGCCAGCCCCCAGAGTGGTACGTCGCAACATGCTCATCTCCTCGACATGATCGAAACCAGCACGGCGACCGGCCTGCTAAAGACTGGCCAGCGCCGCGCGCACTTCCTGCACGCTCAGGATCTCGGACAGCACCACCGGCGCGCGGCCGGCTTGGTAGAACACATAAACCGGCACGCCGTTGCGGCCGAGCTGCGCCAGCGCGGCGGTGATGGCCGGATCGCGCCGTGTCCAGTCGGCGCGCAGCATGGTGATCTTGCGCGCATCGAACTCGGCCAGCAGGTCGGCATCGGCCAGCGTGGTCTGCTTGTTGTACTGACAGGTCACGCACCAGGCGGCGGTGTAGTCCACGAACACGGTCTGCTGTTGCGTCAGCAACTGCTCCACCTTGCCCGGCGTCCAGGCTTGCCAGCGTTCGCTGGCGCCGGCGGTAGGTGTCTGTACTTGCGGTTGGAAGATAAAAGAGGTCCCGGCCCAGGTCATCCATGCGCCGACAGCTATCAAAAACGTAGCAATGATCGTACGTGAACGGCCCGCCAGGGTGAGCGACCAGACCAGCGCGCTGAACACCACCAGCAGCGCCAGCAGGGCGCCGGCACCATCGACGCCGCTCTGGTGACCCATGACCCAGACCAGCCACGCCACGGTGCCGAACATGGGGAACGCCAGCAGCTTGCGCAGCGCATCCATCCAGGCACCGGGCTTGGGCAGAGCACGCGCGAAGGCCGGCACGAAGCTGGCCAGCAGGTAGGGCAGTCCCAGCCCCAGGCCTATGGCCGCGAAGATCAGCAACGCCTGCAGCGCTGGCAGGGTGACGGCCAGCCCGAGCGAGGCGCCCATGAAGGGCGCGGTGCAGGGCGAGGCCACCACCACGGCCAGCACGCCGGTGAGGAAGGCGTCGACCACCGGGTGGCGCGCCTGCAGGGACGCCAGCGAAGACGGCGCGAACTGGCCGAACTCGAACACACCGGCCAGGTTCAGGCCGATCAGGGTAAACAGTGCGGCCAGCGCGGCCACCACACCCGGGTTCTGCAGCTGGAAGCCCCAGCCCAGGCTTTCGCCAGCGGCGCGCAGACCCAGCAGCAGCAGGCCCAGCAGCACGAAGCTGAGCACCACGCCGGCCGTGTAGGCCAGGCCGCTGACGCGGTGGCGGCGGTGGTCGTCGGCATGGCGGGTGAAGCTCAGCACCTTGATGGCCAGCACCGGGAACACGCAGGGCATGAGGTTGAGGATCAGGCCGCCGAGCAGTGCGCCCAGCAGCGCGGCCAGAAAGCTGGCGCTGGCCGCCGGGCTGGCCGGTGCGGTACCTTGTGCGTTGGCCTGCAGCGCTGCCTGCAGCGCGGGCGACACGCCCACGGGCGCCGCGGTGGCCGGCCAGGTGCCGCGCACCGGCAGCTCGACGCGCCAGCCGCTCTGCCCTGAGGTGAGCACCAGCGGCAGTTGTGCCGGGCTGGCGCTGCGTTGCGCCGACAGCGGCAGGCTGGCCGTCCACACGGCGCCTTGCCAGGCCTGCTGCCAGGGCGCCGACGGGTTGACGACCTCGGCCGTCTCGGGGAAGGCGTCGAGCGTCTTGCCCTGCAGCGCGGCCGGCAGGCCGCTGAGGCTGACCTTGAGTGTGTCGCCTTCGATCGTGATGGTGCTGTCCTTGCCTGCGGTCAGCGGCTGGGGTTGCGCCTTCAGCGCGGCGTCGAAGGCGGCGCCATTGAGGGCCGTCGAGCCTTTGGTCGGGAGGGTCAGCGTGAACTCGCCTTCTTCCGGAATGCATTCCTGCCGGCACGCCAGCCAGCTGGCCTTGAGCTTGACGGTGAGGTCCGGCGCCAGCAGCGAGGGCTTGAAGTCGGGTGTGATGGTCAGCGGCACCGGCAGCAGTATCGTGCCCTCGTAGCCATAGTTGATCAGCTTGCCCAGCGGCAGCTTCTTCGGCAGCGGCCAGGCAATGTCGCCGGCCAGCACGCCGGGTGGCAGCGTCCATTCCAGCTGCGTGGGCAGGCCGGAGTCGCCCGAGTTCTTCCAGTAGGTATGCCAGTGTGGCTGGTGCTGTAGCTGCAGCCCGACCCAGACCGGCTGGCCCGGCGCCACGCCCTCGGGGGCATGCGCCAGCAACTCGGCGCGCACCTGCTCGGTGGTCACCACGGTCTGCGCGGTGGCCGTCTGGGCGAGGGGGCCGAAGGTGAGGGCGGCCGTGGCCAGGGACAGCAGGGCGGTGCGCAGGAATCGGACAGGCAGGAGCATGGAGGGCACGAAGGACTTGAAGCTGATGGGAGCGCGGCAGGCCGGAACAAGTTCCCGCGCCGCAGCGGGGGGCGGGGCGTGCCACCGACGAGGCTGCGCCAAATATAAGCCAAGGCTGAAGGGCTTGCACGGGCCTATGGCCTTGATTGACACTATCAATTCCACAGACCGGGGTGATCTTCCAATAATTCGGCGTTATAGCGTCGCGCCCCGGTGGCCGGGGTCTGCGTGTGTGATGACGAAGAAGTCACAAGGAGGATCGTCATGGTGCCCAGCATGGAAGCGGTTCTGAGTCCGTGGGTGTCTCAGCTCAAGAGCAAGACCAACCTGCCGGTCCTGGTGCAATGGGGCGACAACCCGGCCCCCGACGCCGGCCTGCGGCTGGGCGACTTCACGCACCCCAAAGTGGTGATCCAGGTGCGCAAGGCCAGCGCCATTCCCCTGCTGCTCTCGCCCAGCCTCGACAGCTTGGGTGAGGCCTATGTCGAAGGCCAGATCGACGTCATCGGCAGTGTGGAAGACATCCTCGACATCGCCCACCGGCTGGCCGAAGCCGGCAGCCATGCAGAGGGCCGGTTCTCGCGCATGGTGCGGCACTTCACGCACACCAAGAAGACCGACCAGGAAGACATCCAGTACCACTACGACGTCTCCAATGCGTTCTATCAGGTCTGGCTCGACCCGGCCATGGTCTACTCCTGCGCCTACTTCGAGCGCGGCGACGAGACCCTGGCCGAGGCGCAGGTGAAGAAAATCGACCACATCCTGACCAAGGTGCAGCTGCAGCCGGGCCAGCGCCTGCTCGACATCGGTTGCGGCTGGGGCGCCCTGGTCATGCGTGCGGCCAGCAAGTTCGGGGCGCGCTGTGTCGGCATCACGCTGTCGCAGCGCCAGTTCGAGCTGGCCACCGAGCGCGTGCGCGAAGCCGGTCTGCAGGACCGCATCGAGATCCGCCTGCAGGACTACCGCGACGTGCAGGGCCAGTTCGACCGCGTCACCAGCGTCGGCATGTTCGAGCACGTCGGCATCCAGCACCTGCCGGCCTATTTTGCGCGCATGCGCGAGCTGCTCACGGATGACGGCTGGGCGCTCAACCACGGCATCACCTCCACCGACGCCAACGACGGTGAAACCCGCCATGGCGGCGGGCGCTTCATCGACCGTTATGTCTTCCCGCACGGCGAACTGCCGCACATCGGCACCGTGCTGCGCACCATGCAGGAAGGCGGGCTGGAGGCGCTGGACGTGGAAAGCCTGCGTCGCCACTACGCACGCACCACTGGGCTGTGGGGCCAGGCCTTCGAGGCCAACGCCGACAAGTTGCGCGGCATGATCGACGAGAAGCGCTGGCGCATCTGGCGCGTCTACCTGGCCGGCTGCCAGTGGGCCTTCGATCACGACGAGATCTCGCTCTACCAGGTGCTGTGCCGCAAGTCCGGCCGCCTGTCGCACGGCCAGCCCTGGTCGCGGCGCTGGATGTACAGCGGACGCTGACGCAGGCGTGCCGGGCGGGGCGCTCCGATAATCGGGGCATGGCTGATCCTGCCGTCGGCACCATCGTTCTTTCCACGCTCAACGCCAAGTACATCCACGCCTCGCTTGGCCTGCGCTATCTGCTGGCCAACATGGCGCGGCACGGCGGCGCCGAGCTGCGCGCGCGTTGCGTGCTGCGCGAGTTCACGATTGCGCGCGAGCCGCAGCAGATCGTGGATGAACTGCTGGCGCTGAACCCGTCCATCGTCGGCTTCGGCGTCTACATCTGGAACGTCACACAAACCACCGAAGTGCTACGGCTGCTCAAGCGCCAGGCGCCGGGCATCAAGGTGGTGCTGGGTGGTCCCGAGGTCAGCCACGAGGTTGAGCAGCAGGCCATCGTGGCGCTGGCCGACCATGTCATCACCGGCTGGGGCGACGTGAGTTTTCCCAAGCTCTGCCGTGCCTTGCTGGAAGGCCCGCAGCCCCTGATGAAAATCATCCCCGGCGAGCAGCCACCACTGGACGAGATCGCGCTGCCCTACGCCGAGTACAGCGACGACGATCTGGCACACCGCCTGCTCTACGTGGAGGCCTCGCGCGGCTGCCCCTTCAAGTGCGAGTTCTGCCTGAGTTCGCTCGACAAGACCGCCTGGGCCTTCGACCTCGACGCCTTCCTGGCGCAGATGGACGCGCTGCACCGCCGTGGCGCGCGCCACTTCAAGTTCGTCGACCGCACCTTCAACCTCAAGGTGGAGGCCTCGGTGCGCATCCTGCAGTTCTTCCTTGATCGGATGTCGGAAGACCTGTTCGTGCACTTCGAAGTCGTGCCCGACCACCTGCCGGACCGGTTGAAGGCGATGATTGCGCAATTCCCAGCCGGCGTGCTGCAGTTCGAGGTCGGCATCCAGAGCTTCAACGTGGAGGTGCAGCAACGCATCTCGCGCCGGCAGGACAACGCGAAGACCGAGGTCAACCTGCGCTGGCTGGTAGACGAGAGTCCGGCGCACCTGCACGCCGACCTGATCTTCGGCCTGCCGGGCGAGACCTGGGACAGTTTTGCGCAAGGGTTTGACCGCCTGTACGCGCTGGGCCCGCACGAGATCCAGCTCGGCCTGCTCAAGCGCCTGCGCGGCACGCCGATTGCGCGGCACACGGTCGAACACGGCATGGTCTACGACCCGGCGCCGCCCTACACCGTGCGCCAGACCGCGGTGCTGGACACCGCCACCGTGCAGCGCTTCACCCGTCTGGCGCGCTACTGGGACCTGGTGGCCAATTCCGGACGCTTCATCCGCACGTTGCCGCTGTTGTTGCAGGGATCGTCGCCCTTCCAAGCCTTTGCGGACTATGCCGACTGGCTGTGGCAGCGCGTCGGCGAGACCGCGCGCCTGACACCAGAGCAGCTGGTGGATGCCTTGTTTGACTACCTCACGGCCGAACGTGGCCTTGATGCGCAGGTGGTACGTGCGGCGCTGCGAGACGACTACCTGGCCAGCGGCGCCCGTGCCCGGCCGCAGTCCCTGCGCGACGTGCTGCCGCCGCAAGGCGCACCCGTGCCCAAGACGGCGCGTGCCCGCGCCGAGCGGCAGGCGCGGCACCAGGGCGTGGTGGAAGAGGCTCTAAGATAAGCGTATGAACCTGCCCAGCCGCCCGAGCCGCTATTGGTCCGACCTCAGCACGCGCGACTTCGCGCAGCTTGATACCGCGCGCGCCATCGCCGTGCTGCCGGTGGCGGCGGTCGAGCAGCATGGCCCGCACCTGCCGGTCAGCGTCGACGCTGACCTGGTCGATGGCGTGGTGGCAGCGGCGCTGCCGCACCTGCCGGCCGACCTGCCGGTGCTGTTCCTGCCCACCCAAGCCGTCGGCCTGAGCCCGGAGCACCAGCGTTTTCCCGGCACGCTCACGTTGTCGTCGCACACGGTCATCAGCCTGTGGACCGAGATCGGCGAGTCGGTGGCGCGTGCCGGCATCAAGAAGTTGCTGCTGCTGAACTCGCACGGGGGCCAGGTCAGCGTGCTGGATATTGTGGCGCGCGACCTGCGTGCCCGCTTGGACATGTTGGTCTACAGCACGAGCTGGTTCAACCTGCCGTTGGGGGAAGCGGCCGAGCAGTTCAGCGCCGAGGAGCACCGCTTCGGCATTCACGCCGGCCAGATCGAGACCGCCATGATGCTGGCGCTCAAGCCAGAGCGGGTGGCCATGGCGCAGGCGCAGCACTTTGCGTCGGCCTCGCAGCAGCGCGCCGCGGCCTTTCCCATTCTGGGCAATGGCAAAAGTGCCAAACTGGGCTGGCAGATGCAGGACTACAACCCCGCCGGCGCGGTCGGCAATGCGGCCGCCGCCACGGCGGAACAGGGGCAGGCCTTGCTGCAGGCGGCTGGCCGCGCGTTGGCGCAATTGCTGGCCGAAATCGACCGCCTGCCGCCCGGCACGCTGGTAAACCCCTAATCGCAAACCCTGTTTGACAGCCCGCAGGCGGCGGGCTACCTTGGGGCCATCTCCACTGCAAGGAGTGCCCCATGAATACGCCCAATGAACGTCGCCAGTTCTGGCGCTCTGACTTCGATGCGCCGGCGCTGGTGACCACCGCCGGCCGCAACCATGCGGCGCGGCTGATCGACGTTTCGCTCAAGGGGGCCCTGATCGAACACGACGACACCTGGCTGGCGCGCACCGGCCAGGCCTGCCACCTGCGGCTGGAGCTGGCGCCCGGCGCGGTGATCGTGATGGATGCCACCGTGGCCCATGTCGACGGCCGCAACATCGGCCTGCAGTGCGACCGCATCGACCTCGACAGCATGACGCACCTGCGTCATCTGGTCGAGTTCAATGCCGGCGACAAGAGCGTGCTGGAGCGCGATCTGGCGCACCTGATCCGCGCCCATTGACGGCCTTGGGCCGACAGGCCCGTGGCTTCAGTTCAGCACCAGTTCCACCGGCACGTTGCCGCGCAGCGCATTCGAATACGGGCACACCTGGTGGGTGGTCTCCATCAGGGCTTGCGCCTCTTCGCGCGGCAGCCCGGGAATGGTCACCTCCAGCTTGACGGTCAGGCCAAAGCCGCCGTTGCCGTTCGGGCCGATGCCCACCGTCGCATCGACCTGCGTGCCTTCCAGCTTGATCTTGCGCTGGCCGGCCACGAAGGCCAGGGCGGAGTCAAAGCAGGCGGCATAGCCGGCGGCGAACAGCTGCTCGGGATTGCTGAGCGCACCGCCGGGGCCACCCATTTCTTTCGGGATCGCCAGCTTCATGTCGAGCACGCCGTCCTGCGAACGGATGTGGCCATTGCGGCCGCCGGTGGCGCTGGCGCGGGTCTGGTACAAGGTTTTCATAAATTACTCCTAAAAGATTAAATCGTGTGCGATGTATTGTGCCAGATCGAAAAGACCGTGCTGCGGTCAGGGGCAAAAGGGTCGGCCGTGCGTGAGGAGTCAGTCGGCGGCCGCCTGCAACTGTGTCAGCAGGCGGTCGAGCTGCTTCTTGAGCTTGTCCGCATCGCTGGCCGAATAGCCGAGGCGTTCGAACAGTTGGTGCGGAATGGCGGTGCACTTGTGCCGCAGTGCACGGCCGGCCGGCGTGAGGCTGATGTCCACCACGCGCTCGTCGGCGCTGGAGCGCTCGCGCAGCACCAGGCCGTTTTCCTCCAGTCGTTTGAGCAGCGGTGTGAGCGTGTTGCTGGCGAGCTGGGCGCGCTCGCCGATGTGCGACACGGTGCAGGGCGCGTCCTCCCACAGAATCATCAGCACGATGTACTGCGGGTAGGTCAGCCCCAGCGGCTCCAGCAGCGGCTGGTAGAGCCGGGTCAGCAGCCGCGAGGCTGCGTAGAGCGGAAAGCAGATCTGGCGTTCGAGCAGCAGGTCGTCGGTGGTCGGCATGAGGGTTCTTCAGAAAATGGCGCCGGGGCCGGTGCGGGGTCTATTGTTTCAGGAATGCGCTGCCTTGGGGCTGTTCTGGCACGGTCATTGCTCAACCTGGTGCATGAGCGCCCTCTCCCTGTCGCCATCCGACCGCCGCCGCACGCCGGACGATCCGCTGTGGCAGCACCAGCTCGAACTGCTGTTGGACTCCACGGGCGAGGGCGTCTTCGGCATCGACCTGGACGGCCACTGTACCTTCATCAACCGCGCGGGCGCGCGCATGCTGGGCTGGTCGCCGGACGAGGTGCTGGGCAGCAACATGCACGAGCTGACGCACCACTCCCACGCCGACGGCCGCGCCTACCCGGCACAGGACTGCCCGATCTTCAACGCCTTCCGCCAGGGCCTGCCCTGCCGCATCGACGCCGAGGTGTTCTGGCGCCGCGACGGCCAGCCTTTCCCGGTCGAATACTCCAGCTACCCGCTGATCGACGCCGGCGTGGTGCGCGGCGCGGTGGTCACGTTCATCGACATCACCGAGCGTCGGCGCGCCGCCGAAGCGCTGCAGCGCGCCCACGATGAACTGGAGCAGCGCGTCGAGGAGCGCACCCGCGCGCTGTCGGTGGCGCTGGGCCAGTTGCGCGAGCTGGCGGCCTATTCCGAGAAGGTGCGGGAGGACGAACGCACCCGCATTGCCCGCGAGGTGCATGACGAGCTGGGCAGCCTGCTGGTGGCGCTGAAGATGGACGTCAACTGGATGGACAAGCGCCTGGCCGAACAACAGCAACGCACACCCAACGAGGCCGAGGCCATGCGCACCCGGCTGCGCTGCAAGTGCCAGAACATGAGCCGCTTGATCGAGAACGCGGTCGACAACGTCGGGCGCATCATCACCGACCTGCGCCCCAGCATCCTCGACCATCAGGGTCTGTGGGCGGCGCTGGAATGGCAGGCGCACGACTTCGCCGAGTCGGCTGAGCTGGCGCTGGACTGGGCCATGCAGGGCACGGATGGTGTGCAGTTGCCGGAGCCGATGGCCATGGCGGTGTTCCGCATCTTCCAGGAGATGCTCAGCAACGTCGGTCGCCACGCGCGGGCCAGCGCGCTGGGGGTGCGCATCGACGCGGCAGGGGGCGAACTGGCGATCACGGTGCAGGACAACGGCCGCGGAGCACCGGCGCAGGCCTTCGACGCCCCCACCGCCTATGGCGTGCTGGGCATGCGCGAGCGCGCGCGCCACTTTGGTGGCGAACTGGAAATCAACAGCAAAATCGGGTGTGGAACCACGTTCCGCCTTCGTATGCCGCTACGGAATGAATAGCATGATCCGGCTGCTCATCGGCGACGATCACCGCATCGTGCGCGAAGGACTCAAACAGGTGCTGGCCGATGCACCAGATGTGTGCGTTGTGGCGGAGGCCACCAGCGGGCCGGAGGTGCTGGACCAGGTGCAGACGCAGGGCGGCGCCCAGGGGTTGGATCTGGTGCTGCTCGACATCGCGCTGCCGGGCCTGGACGGTCTGGAGGTGCTGCAGCTGCTGCGTCGCGAGTACCCGGCCCTGCCGGTGCTGATGCTCAGCACCTACCCCGAAAGCCAGTACGCGGTGCGTTGCATCAAGCTCGGCGCCGGCGGCTACCTCAACAAGAGCGCCGACCCGGACGACATGCTGGCCGCCGTGCGCAAGGTGGCGGCCGGCGGGCGCTACGTGACGCCGGCCACCGCCGAGGCACTGGCGGCGGCGGTGGGTGCTGTGAGCAAGACGGGCGCGGGGCTGGAGGCGCTGTCTTACCGTGAGCACCAGGTGTTCCGCCTGCTGGTCAGCGGCCACAGCGTGAGCGAAATTGGTGCACAGCTCAAGCTGGCGCCCAACACCGTCAGTACCTACCGCGCCCGCATCCTGGAAAAGACCGGCGTCAAGAACGATGTGGAGCTGGCGCTGCTGGCCCAGCAGCACGCGCGCGGCGCCGCCTGACACCTGTTTTGTAGGGCTGGCCCTACACCGTGTGGTGCCGGCTGCAACGAAATGCAGCGGCGGGTGACCCAGACGTCCAAACTGGCCCGGCCCTTGCGTAGGAACAGGCATCGCAACTCAAGAGGTGATGCCATGACCCAGTACTTCGACCCCTATGACGCCGACCGCCCCCTGATGCTCAAGTGCAGCTGCGGACGTGACCACACCGTGGCCGAGCACCAGCAGGAAATGGCAGCCGCCCAGGCGGTGACCGAGCTCAAGCGCCGCAGCGAAACCGCCGAGTTCGAGGCCTACAGCAACGAGTTCATCGAAGCCACTCTGGTCAAGGCCATTTTCCCGCAGGACGCGGTGCGCCGCCGCTTCCTGCGTGCCGTGGGCAAGAGCACGGCCATGGCCGCCATCGCCAGCGTGCTGCCGGTGGCCAGCCTGCAGGCCATGGCGCAGGAAAAGGGCGCGCTGGAGAAGAAGGATCTGAAGATCGGGTTCATCCCGATCACCTGCGCCACGCCGCTGATCATGGCGCACCCGCTGGGCTTCTACCGCCAGCAGGGTCTGAACGTCGAGGTGACCAAGACGGCCGGCTGGGCGCTGATCCGCGACAAGATGATCAACAAGGAGTACGACGCCACGCACTTCCTGAGCCCCATGCCGCTGGCCATCTCGCTCGGCCTGGGCTCCAACGCGACGCCGATGAACGTGGCCACGATCCAGAACGTCAACGGCCAGGCCATCACCTTGTCGCTCAAGCACAAGAACAACCGCGACCCGAAGAACTGGAAGGGCTTCAAGTTCGCCATCCCCTTCGAGTTCAGCATGCACAACTTCCTGCTGCGCTACTACCTGGCCGAAGCCGGCATCAACCCCGACACGGACGTGCAGATCCGCGTCGTGCCGCCAGCGGAGATGGTGGCCAATCTGCGCGCCGGCAACATCGACGGCTTCCTCGGCCCCGACCCGTTCAATCAGCGTGCGGTGTACGAGGAGGTGGGTTTCATCCACGTGTTGACCAAGGACCTGTGGAATGGCCACCCCTGCTGTGCCTTCGGCACCAGCACCGAGTTCATCCAGAAGAACCCCAACACCTTCGCCGCGCTCTACCGCGCCGTGCTCACGGCCGCCGCCATGGCGCGCAAGCCGGAGAACCGCGAGCTGATCGCCAAGGTGATTGCGCCGGCGCAGTACCTCAACCAGCCCGAGGTGGTGCTCAACCAGGTGCTGACCGGCAAGTTCGCCGACGGCCTGGGCAACATCCAGAACGTGCCCGACCGCGCCGACTTCGACCCCATGCCCTGGCAGAGCATGGCGGTGTGGATGCTCACGCAGATGCAGCGTTGGGGCTACATCAAGGGTGACGTCAACTACAAGCAGATCGCCGAGAAGGTGTTCCTGATCACCGACGCCAAGAAGCACATGAAGGCGCTGGACCAGAAGGTGCCCGACGGTGCCTACCCCAAGTTCAAGATCATGGGCCGCGAGTTCGACGCCGCCAAGGCGGCCGAGTACGCGAAGAGCTTCCCCATCCACAAAGCGTGACATGGAACACCCCCAGGCTTCGCGCACTTCGTGTCGCTGCGCCACCCCCCTTGCAGGGGGCAACGCAAGCGGCCCGGCGAAGCCGGTTCCGCGGCGTACCCCGAAGGAGTAACTGAAATGACTACATCACGCACACTGCAGCTCAAGGCAGCCCTGCTGTCGGCGCTGATCTTCCTCACGCTGCTGGGCATCTGGTACGTCGCCACCGCCTCCTCCGGGGCGGGCGGCGCGGCGGCGGCCATGACGCCCGAGCAGATCGAGTACGCCAAGATGATGGGCAAGGAAGTCGGCGCGACCAAGAGCGGTGGCTTCCCGACGCTGGGCCAGATGGGCAGCACCGTCTGGGGCCACCTGGCCAACCCGTTCTACGACAACGGCCCCAACGACAAGGGCATCGCCATCCAGCTGGCGCACTCGCTGGGCCGCGTCGGCCTGGGCTTTGCGCTGGCCTGCCTGGTGGCGATTCCGCTCGGCTTCATCATCGGCATGTCGCCGCTGCTGCGCCGCGCCTTCGATCCCTTCATCCAGGTGCTCAAACCCATCAGCCCGCTGGCGTGGATGCCGCTGGCGCTCTACACCATCAAGGACTCCTCGGTGTCGGGCATCTTCGTCATCTTCATCTGCTCGGTCTGGCCCATGCTGGTCAACACCGCCTTCGGCGTGGCCTCGGTCAAGCGCGAATGGCTGAATGTCGCCAGCACGCTGGAGGTCAACCCGCTGCGGCGCGCCTTCCTGGTCATCCTGCCGGCGGCAGCACCCACCATCCTGACTGGCATGCGCATCAGCATGGGCATCGCCTGGCTGGTCATCGTGGCGGCCGAGATGCTGGTCGGTGGCACGGGCATCGGCTACTTCGTCTGGAACGAGTGGAACAACCTCTCGCTCACCAACGTGATCTTCGCCATTCTGATGATCGGCGTGGTCGGCATGTTGCTTGACCTGGCCTTCGGCCAGCTGCAGAAGGCGGTGACCTATGTGGAGTGAAGTTCCCTCGCGCCTGGCCACGCCGGTGTCCCCGGCCCCCAGCTTGCCCCAACGAAAGGTTTCCCCCGTGGACGGTTTCCTCAAGATCGAAAAACTCAGCAAGGCTTACCAGCCGGCCAAACCGGTGTTTGCCGACGTCTCTTTCACGCTCGAGCGCGGCGAGTTCGTCTGCGTCATCGGCCACTCCGGCTGCGGCAAGACCACCATCCTCAACGTGTTGGCCGGGCTGGACACGGCCAGCGGCGGCCACGTCTTCATGGACGGGCGCGAAGTCGTCGGCCCCAGCCTGGACCGCGGTGTGGTGTTCCAGGGCCATGCCCTCATGCCCTGGCTGACGGTGCGCCAGAACATCGCCTTTGCCGTCAAGTCGCGCTGGCCGGAGTGGCCGGCCGCCAAGATCAACGTGCAGGTGGAGAAGTTCGTCGCCATGGTGGGCCTGAGCCACGCCATCGACAAGAAGCCCAGCCAGCTCTCGGGCGGAATGAAGCAGCGCGTCGGCATTGCGCGCGCCTTCTCCATCCAGCCCAAGATGCTGCTGCTCGACGAGCCGTTCGGTGCGCTCGATGCGCTCACGCGCGGCACCATCCAGGACGAACTCATGACCATCGTGCGCCAGACACAGCAGACGGTGTTCATGATCACGCACGACGTGGACGAGGCCATCCTGCTGGCCGACCGCATCCTGCTCATGAGCAACGGCAGCGAAACCGCCAACGGCTACGTGCCCGGCGGCATTGCCGAGGAAGTAGTCAACCCGCTGCCGCGCGAACGCACGCGCGCCGGCCTGCACCACCTGGACGGCTACTACGAGCTGCGCAACCACATCGTCGATTTCCTGGTCACGCGCGCCGTGGCGCACTGACCTGGCATTTTTCAACCATCAACTCAACAACGGAGTCCACCATGAACCGCAACGACGTTACCGAAAAGATCATCGCCACCAAGGTGTCCAAGGGCATCAAGTGGGAGGACGTGGCCAAGAAGGTCGGCCTGTCCAAGGAGTGGGTCACCGCCGGCTGCCTGGGCCAGATGACCTTTGACGAAAAGCAGGCCAAGACCCTCGGCAAGATCTTCAGCCTCAATGCCGAAGAGATCAAATGGCTGCAGGTCGTGCCCTACAAGGGCTCGCTGCCCTCGCAGGTGCCGACCGACCCGCTGATCTACCGCTGGTACGAGATCGTCAACGTCTACGGCACCACCATCAAGGAGCTGATCCACGAGGAGTTCGGCGATGGCATCATGAGCGCCATCGACTTCAGCATGGACATCGTGCGCCAGCCCGACCCCAAGGGCGACCGCGTCAACGTGGTGCTGTCGGGCAAGTTCCTGCCCTACAAGCAGTACTGAGCGGCCATGGAACCCAAGCCGCCGCTGCCGCCTTTCACGCCCGAGACCGCCGCCCAGAAGGTGCGGCTGGCCGAAGACGCCTGGAACTCGCGCGACCCCGATCGCGTGGTGCTGGTCTACACCGAAGACACGCGCTGGCGCAACCGCGCCGAGTTCCCGGTCGGCCGCGAGGCGGTGCGCCAGTTCCTGCAGCGCAAGTGGGCGCGCGAGCTGGACTACCGCTTGATCAAGGAGCTGTGGGCCTGCAGCGACAACCGCATTGCTGTGCGCTTTGCCTATGAATGGCATGACGACAGCGGCCAGTGGTATCGCTCCTATGGCAACGAGAACTGGGAGTTCAACGCCCAGGGCTACATGCAGCGGCGTTTTGCCAGCATCAACGATCTGCCGATCCGGGCCGAGGAGCGCAAGTTCTTCTGGCCGCTGGGTCGGCGGCCGGACGACCACCCGGGCTTGAGCGAGCTCGGCCTGTAAGGTGTGCCGCGTGGCTCAGTAGTGCGGCGGCAGTTCGTCGCGCAGGCTGGCCAGAACCGGTGTGCTGCCTTCGGGCAACTGGCGGCGCAGGCCGCTCACCTCGCGCAGCAGCAGGTCGATCTGCTGCTGTTGCCGGTAGATGGCCTGGTTGAGCTGGTCGATCTGGTCCTCGGCGTAGCTGGCCTTGATCTCCAGCTCGGTCAGGCGGGCGTCGGTGGTGTCGGGTGTGTCTGCCATGGCTCTATTGGAACCCAATTCCGCGCTGCCCCGTCCATGCTCTGCGCCGATTAACCCCACCTCCGCCGTCGGTTTGCCCGTGGCGCCCACGTCGTGCATGCGGCCGCCCTAGCATCGGGGGCATCTGTGAAGCGACGGAGGTGCGATGGTGCAACGGCGACAACTGATCCAGGCCGGTCTGGCTGCGGCACTGCCGCTGGCGTCCTCGGGCGTGCAAGCTGCTGAACCCGACGTGGCAACGCAGCTGCGCCAGGGCGGCGTGGTGGTCGCATTCCGTCATGCCCTGGCGCCCGGCACCTTTGACCCGCCGGGTTTTCGTGTCGACGACTGCCGTACCCAGCGCAATCTGAATGACGAAGGGCGGGCGCAGGCGCGCGCCATCGGCCGCTGGTTCCAGGCCCGGGGCCTGCAGCCGGCGCGGGTGCGTTCCAGCCCCTGGTGCCGCTGCCTCGACACCGCACGCCTGGCATTTGGTCAGGCCGACGTCTGGCCCGCGCTCGGCTCACCGCGCGGCGCGCTAGAGACCACCAACGCCGCACACCTGCGTGAACTGCGCACCGCGCTGACGGCGGCGACGCAGCAGCGCGGGCGCTTCGAGGTCTGGGTCACCCACATGTTCGTGTTGTCGGCGCTGGCCGACACCGGAACCGACTCCGGCGAGGGCCTGCTGTTGCGTGCCGAGGGCAGCACTGTTCGGGTGTTGGCACGGCTGCGCGTGGCCTAGCGCTCAGGCCGCCGGCGCACCCGGCTGGCGGCGCGGGTGGGCGCGGGCGAAAGGCTCCAGCGTCTGGCAGCGTGCCACGATGCGCTCGATGGTCGGGATGCCGTCCACCTCGATCTGGAACACCTGCATCACCGCCATCACGCTGGCCAGGCAGATGTCGGCCAGCGTGGGCGCATCACCGTGGCAGTACAGGCCGGTGGCCGCTTCGCTGGCCAGTCGCTGTTCCACGGCACGCAGCCCGGTGCCGAACCAGTGCGTCTGCCAGGCGCGCCAGTCGGTCTCGTTGAAGCGCCCTTGCGTCGTGAGGTACTTCTTCACGCGCGGCGTGATCAGCGGGTGCGTGTCCGCCGCCAGCATGCCGGCCAGCGCGCGCACCCGCGCGCGGCCGTGCCGGTCGGCCGGCAACAGCGGCGGTTCGGGCTGTGTCTCTTCCAGGAACTCCAGAATGGCGAGCGACTGCGTCAGCGGCGCATGGCCGGGCTCCACCAGCGTCGGAATGCCGCCCAGCGGGTTGAGCGCGCGGTAGGCCAGCGTGTGCTGCTCGCCGGCATCGAGGTTGACGATGTGCTCGTGCGCCGTCAGCCCTTTCATGGCCAGCGCCACGCGCACGCGGTAGGTGGCTGAGGTGCGCCAGAAGCCGTAGAGGTCGAAGGTCGGCATGCGGTTCAGTGCAGCGTCAGCGGCAACGAGGTCGTCTTTACCCGCACCGTGGCCGGCCGCGCCTCGTAGGGCGCCGGCGTGCAGCCGCAGATGTCGGCGGCGATGGTGCGCGCCTGGCGTGCAATCGGCTCGATGTAGCGGCTGGCCTGCCCATCCACGGTGATGCAGTCACCCAAGGCATGGATGTGCGGGTCGCTGGTGCGCAGCGTGGCCGGCTCGACCTCGATGCCGTTGCGCCAGGCCAGGCCGGCGCTTTGTGCCAGCCGGTTTGGCGTCTGCAAGCCGGTGGCGGCGATCACCTGGTCGGCCAGGAAGTTCTGGCCGCACTCGGTGGTGAGGTAGTAGCGTCCGTCCAGCCGGCTCAGTTGCGCTACCCGCACACCACCGACAAAACGGATCGGCAAGTCATGCCAGGCCTGCAGCACCTGCGTGCCGGCTTGAGCGTCGTGCCAGCGCGCCAGCGGCTCCGGCTGAGTGTCCAGCAGCGTGATGCGGTGGCCGCCCAGCGCCAGGTCGTTGGCCAGCTCGCTGCCCACCAGGCCGGCGCCGACGATCAGCACATCCTTCGGTGTGTCTCCCAGCGCCGCGCGCAACTGCAAGTAGGCGCCCAGGTGGTTGACGCGCCAGCACAGCGCGGCCGGCAGACTGGACGGCAGCGCCGGCTGCGCGCCGTGGGCCAGCACCAGGTGCTGGTAGGGCAGTACGCCGCGCGTGGTGCGCAGCTGCTGCGTGTCGGCGCAGATGCGGATGGCGTGGGTGTGCGCCAGCAGGCGCACGTTCAGGCGTTGCGCGGCGGCGGCGCCGGTTTCGCGCACCAGTTTGTCGGCATCCAGCTGGCGTGCCACGGCCACCGACAGCAGCGGCTTGTCGTACACGTCACCAGCGCAGGCCGTCACCATGGTGATCGGCAGCGCGGCGTCCAGGGCGCGCAGCGTCTCGGCCAGTTGCCAGCCGGCGCGGCCGGCGCCCACGATCACCACACCCGGCGCCTGGCGGGTGGTGAGTGTCGGCGCACAGGCGGCCTGCGCCTGCAGCGCGGCCAGGTCCGGCGGCATGTAGGGCGCGAAGTCGGCCTTGGTCACGCCGCACAGCGGGCAGGCCCAGTCGTCGGGAATGTCGGCGAAGCGGGTGCCCGGCGGCAGGCCGCCGTCGGGGTCGCCGTCGGCCTCGTTGTAGATGTAGCCGCAGGCGTTGCAGATGTACTGCTGCCACGGCGCCAGGCTTTGCACCGCCTCGGCAATCGGGGTGGGTTTCATGCCGGCAGCTCCTCGGCGCTCAGGCGCGCCATCTCCTTGCGCAGGTGCTTGATGGCCGGCGTGACGATGGCCACGAAGTGCGACTCGCGCACGCGGCGCTGCACGTCCGAGCTCATCAGGTAACCGCGCGCGCCCTGGTGCATCAGGGCCGACTGCGCCGCGCGCAGGCACAGCTCGGCACCGTGGGCGCGCGCGTCCAGCACGTCAATGAAGAACTCGGTGCTGCCGTCGAACGGCGTCTCGGCCATCTTCATCACGCGCGCCGTCAGGGCGTCGAGTTCGGCCTGCAGCGTGGCGGGCCGGTCTTCCAGGAACTGGTTCACATGGCCCAGCTGCGGCTCCACCGCCCACATGGAATCAATGGCCCCTTGCGTGATGCCCACCGCCATGCCGCACTGGAGCATGACGAAGGCGGCGCGGATGCGCGCAATCGTCGGCTTGGCCGGGTCGGCAATCAGGTCGTCGGCGCCGATGAACAGGTCCTTCACACGAATGGCGTAGGTGCCCGTGCCCTCCATGGCCGAGAAGCTGGGGCACTCGCGCAACTCCACGCCCGGCGCGTCGCAGCGCAGCAGGAACATCACCTCACGGCCCAGCGGCTGCTGCGCCTCGTCCACCACCGCGGCAATGGCGCCGCAGTAGTGGTCCGGCCCCAGGTTGCTCACCCACGGCAGCGTGCCGTTGATGCGGTAGCCGCCTTCCACCGGCGTGGCCTTGAGCAGCAGGCTCTCGATCTGCGCGTAGCTCTTCATCGGGTTGGACAGCGCGGTGCCGCCCAGGCTCACGCCCATGATGTGGTCCGCCAGCACCTCGCCCATCAGCGCCGGGTTGCCCGACTGCTGCAGGTACAGGCCGCAGACCGCCTGGCACCACATCATGAAGCCGGTGGCGCCGCACACGCGCGACACCTCGGCCATGGCCTGGATCGCCAGCGCGTAGCTGCCCGGGCCGGCCGGCGTGTCCAGGTGTGCGCTCATGGCGCCCAGCGCGGCCAGCTGGCGCAGCACCGCCGCCGGGTAATGGCCCTGGCGGTCGATGGCCTCCACCTGCTGCTGCAGCGGGCCCTGCGCTACCGCGCGCACGGCGGTCAGCAAAGCGTCGCCAGACAGCGGCGGCAGGTGGGTCACGTCACGGGGCAGGTCGGCGGCGTTCATGGTCGGCTCCTTGGGCGGCGGTCAGGGCGTGGTTCAGTCAGCCAGGCTGATGGTGAAGGGGATGGGGTTGCGCATCGTGTTGGCCACCGGCGAGTAGAAATTGGCGTGCTGCACGATCTCGTCCAGCACCTCGCGCGGCGCATCGCCCTCCACCAGCACCTTCACGCGGATGGCCTGGAAGCCCATCTCCGGCGGCGTCTTCTGCAGCGCACCGCCGGCGCCCCAGGCAGCCGGGTTGCCGATGTCGCCTTCGAGGAACACCTCCAGCTTGGTCAGCTTCACCTGCTTCCAGGTGGCCACGGCCGTGATGCCCACCGCCAGGCAGCCGCCCAGGCCCGACAGCACGATCTCACCCGGGGCCGGCGCGGTGTCCTGGCCGAACAGGTGCAGCGGCTCGTCCACCACCACCGGCGCGTGGTTGCCCACATAACTCAGCGAGCGGTACTGGCCTTCCATCACGGTGTGGACCTTGTTGGTGCCGCGACTGGTGGGGTTGTTGCGGCCCTTCTCGGCAAAGGCCATCAGGCCGTCGCGGTCGATCGGGCGCAGGTAGGCCTTGACGGTCGTGACGGGTTCGAGCAGGTCGGTAGAGGACATGGTGTTTCCTAGGTTGCAGTTGCGGGTTGAAAAAAGAGGATCAGGCCGCCATGGCGAGTGCAGGTTGGGCGCCCTTGAACGGCAGGCCAGACTCGATGGGCAGCGTGTCGTCGCGCGACCACTCGTTCCACGAGCCGAAGTACATGCGCACGTCCTTGAAGCCCGCCTGCTTGAGCGCCAGGAAGGTGTTGGAGGCAC
>Ga0114939_10000764_pt1 | contig 26503 bp, 22 predicted proteins | sample AshMeaCrysSpring_FD_87196 | JGI IMG/M metagenome (GOLD analysis project Ga0114939, IMG submission 87196) | Groundwater microbial communities from Big Spring, Nevada to study Microbial Dark Matter (Phase II) - Ash Meadows Crystal Spring | ecosystem: Environmental > Aquatic > Deep subsurface >...
AGCGAAGAGATCCTCATCAACGTCACCCCGCCCGAGACACGCGTCGCGGTGATCGAGAACGGGGTGGTGCAGGAGCTGATCATCGAGCGGACGTCGCGGCGCGGACTCGTCGGTAACGTCTACATGGGGCGCGTCTGCCGGGTGCTGCCGGGCATGCAGGCGGCCTTCGTCGACATCGGGCTCGAGCGCGCGGCCTTCCTGCACGCCTCGGACATCGTCCAGGACGCCGAGGCGCGCACCGAGGACATCACCGCACTGCTGCGCGAGGGCGACGGCGTCATCGTCCAGGTCTTGAAGGACCCGCTGGGCAGCAAGGGCGCGCGACTCACCACCGGTCTGTCGATCCCCTCGCGCTTTCTGGTCTACATGCCGGCGATGCGCAACCTCGGCGTGTCGCAGAAGATCGAGGACGAGACCGAGCGCGCGCGGCTGCGCGAGATCCTGATCCGCGCCGCCGGCGAAGCGGGCGTGCAGGGCGGCCTCATCGCGCGCACCGCCGCCGAGGGCGCGGACGAGTTCGCCCTGCGCGCCGACCTCATGTTCCTGCTGCGCCTGTGGGAGTCGATCAGCGAGCGGGCGGCCAGGGCCGGCGCGCGCGAGCTCGTGCACGAGGACCTGCCGCTCGCCCTGCGCACGCTCCGCGACCTGGTGGCGCAGGGCATCGAAAAGGTGCGCATCGACTCGCGCTCGACCTGGGAGCGCGCCTCGGCTTTCGCCGAGATGTTCACGCCCGACCTCGCCCCGCGCATCGAGTACTACCCCGGCGAGCGCCCGATCTTCGACCTCTACGGCGTCGAGGAGGAAATCCGCCGCGCGCTGGAACGCAAGGTCGAGCTCAAGTCCGGCGGCCACCTCGTGATCGACCAGACCGAGGCGATGACGACCATCGACGTCAACACCGGCGCCTTCGTCGGCCACCGCAACCTCGAGGAGACGATCTTCAAGACCAACCTCGAGGCCGCGCAGGCGATCTGCCGGCAACTGCGCCTGCGCAACCTCGGCGGCATCATCATCATCGACTTCATCGACATGACCGACGAGGACCACAAGCGCCAGGTGCTGCGCGCGCTGGAGAAGTGCCTGGCGCGCGACCACGCCAAGACGCACATCTCCGAGGTCTCCTCGCTCGGCCTCGTCGAGATGACCCGCAAGCGCACGCGCGAGTCGCTCGAGCACGTGCTGTGCGAGCCCTGCCCCTGCTGCGGCGGCCGCGGCAACGTCAAGACGGCCGAGACCACCTGCTACGACATCTTCCGCGAGATCCTGCGCGAGGCGCGGCAGTTCGACGTGCAGCAGCTGCTGGTGCTCGCCTCGACCGAGGTGATCGAGCGGCTGCTCGACGAGGAATCGCAGAATCTCGCGGAGCTCGAGCAGTTCATCGGCAAGCCCGTCCGGCTCCAGGTCGAGAGCACCTACGCTCAGAACCAGTACGACGTGGTGCTGATCTGAGCCCCGGCGGCGCCGCATGATCCGTCTCTTCAAGTCGGCCGCGGCGACCGTCTGGGCCGCGCTGCTGACCCTGGTGATCCTCGCGGGCGTGCTGTCTGCCGTCGCCCAGCTTGCCACCCCCCTGCTCGGCGGCCTGCGCAGCGACGTCGAGCACCACCTCGGGCAGGCGCTGCGCGCGCCGGTGCGGATCGAACGGCTGGCGGTGCGCTGGCGCGGCCTCGGTCCCGAGCTCGTCGCCCGTCAGGTTGCCGTGCAGGATCTGGGCGGCCAATCGGGCCTGGAGCTCGACGAGGTGACGGTCGCGTTGAGCCTCGCGGACGTCGCGCGGCACGGCCGGATTTGGCCGACGCGCATCGGCATCGCGGGCGTGCGCCTCAAGCTCGTGCGGCTCGCGGACGGCGCGCTGGCGATCGAGGGCCTGCGTCCCTTCGCCGCCGACGCGCCGACCGGGGAGGCCGGGGGGCGCGAGCGCCTCGCCGTCCTGCTCGCGCCCGAGCGGCTGCACATCACCGACGCGGAGATCGTGGTCGAGGACCGCATGCGCGGCCGGCCGCCGGTCGCCTTCCGCAACGGCGTCCTGCTGGTGCGCAACGACGGCGCGCGGCACCAGATCAATGCCGCCCTGGACCTGCCGGATGCGCGCGGCACGCGCCTGAGCTTCGCCGCCGACCTGCACGCGGCGCCCGACCGCTTGGCCGATTGGCGCGGCGAGGTCCATCTCGCGGTGGACGGCGCCCGGGTGGCGCCGCTCCTCGCCCCCTTCCTGCCCGACCACTACCGGCTCGAGGAAGCCACCGTCCAGGCGCGGCTTTGGGTTGGCTGGGAGGGCGGCGAGCCCCTCTGGGCGGAGGGCCACGCGGCGATCTCGGACCTGGCTCTCCGCGGCCGCGAGCCGGCGCGCATCCTGCAGCTCGACCGTCTGGCGGGCCGCTTCCGCTGGGACCGGCAGAGCGACGGCTGGCTGCTGCGCGCGACGGACGTCCTCGTCGGCCCTCCGAGGGCGGGCAAGGGCGGCGCCGAGTGGGCGCTCGCCTGGCGGCGCGCCGACGGAGACCCCGCCGGCCTGCGGTTGCGCGCCACCGCCCTCGAGGTCGCCGATCTGGCCGGCGTGCTGGCCCTGCGCCCGCCCGGCGGGCGGACGTTCGACCGCGTCCTGCAGGCGGGCCCCGCGGGCCGGCTCGAAGACCTGGACCTCGTGGCCGTACAGCGTCGCGACGAGGGCTGGTGGTGGTCGATCGGCGCCACGCTGCGCGACGGACGCATCGCCCCGATCCACCCGCTGCCGGCGCTCGAGGGCGTCGCGCTGCGTATCGACGCCTCCGTGGACGGCGGCAGCGCCCGGCTCGATACGCGCGACCTGCGCGCGACCCTGCCCTGCTTCCTGCGCGGCCCCGTCCTGATCGACCAGCTGACGGGAGACCTCGCCTGGCGCCGGCAGGGGCCGGGCTGGATCGTCGAGTCCACGGGCATCGACCTGGCCAACCCGGACCTGCGCACCCGCACCCGCTTCCGCCTCGACCTGCCCGCCGACGGGCCGGCGACGCTCGACCTGGAGAGCGATCTGCGGGACGGCGTGGTCGCCCGCCTCCCGGCCTACCTGCCGGTAGGCATCATGGAACCGGACGCGATCGCATGGCTGGACCAGGCCTTTGGCAGCGGCACCCTGACCTCGGGGCGCGCCGTGATCCAGGGTCCGCTGGCCGACTTTCCCTTCGATCGCTCCGGCAACGGCCGCTTCGAGGTGACGCTCGGCGTCGAAGGGGTCGACCTGGGCATGGCGCCCGGCTGGCCGCGGCTGGCCGGCGTCGATGCGCAGGTGCGCTTCCATGGCGACAGCCTCGAGGTGAACGCGGGTCAGGGCCGCCTCCACGACACCCGGGTCCTGCACGCCAACGCGCGCATCGACAGCCTCACGCGCGAGACGCCCTTGCAGATCAAGGGGCTGGCCGCCGGCCCGGCGGCGGACGTGCTGCGCTTCCTGCGCGAGAGCCCGCTCAGCGGCGATTTCGCCGAGGCCGTGGAGGGGCTAGCCGCCGAGGGCGACTCGCGCCTCGCGCTGGACCTTGCCCTCGCCATCGACGGCGTCGGCAAGGACGAGGTCAAGGGCTCGCTGACCTTCGCCGGGGCGCGCCTGACGCACCCGGCGCTGCCCTTGCCGCTCGCGGAGCTCCAGGGTCCGCTCGGCTTCGACCCTTCCGGGCTCAAGGCCGGCGGTATCGACGGAAAGCTGGGCGCGATCCCGTTGACGCTGGACGTCGCCACGATGAAGAACGGGATCACGCAGATCACGGCGCGGTCTGCCAAGATCGAGCTGGCGAGCCTCGGGCCGCTCCTGCCCGACCCGCCGGCGTGGGCCAGGGGGGCCGCCGCCTTCACGGCGACCCTGTCGCTCGACCCCCTGCAACGGCGCAGCCCGGTCGCTCTGCGGGTGGAGTCGGACCTTGCCGGCCTCGCGATCGACCTGCCTTCACCGCTCGCGAAGCCCGCCGACGCGCGGCGTCCCCTCCAGCTCGAGGTCGGCTTCCCGGACAAAGGACCGCTGCCGATTCGCCTGCGTTACGGCGCCGACGTCGATGCAGCGATCGCCGCCGATCGGGAACTGGGGACTGTCACCAGAGGGGAAATGCGCTTCGGGGGCGAGAAGGCGCAGCTCCCGGAGGCCGAGCTGTTCCGGCTGCGCGGACGCCTCGGCACGCTGGACCTGCCCGCGCTCGCCGCCTGGGTGCAGACGCACGCGGGGGAGCGGCGGTCCCTCGGGCTGGACGTCGTCCTCGGCATCGAGCGGGTCGGCCTCGGCGACGCCGGCGCGCTCACGGCCGTGCAGATAGAGGCACGGGAAGGCCGGACCGGATGGGAGGGAGAGCTGCGCGCCCGTGAGGTCGAGGGCCGGTTCTCGGTGCCCGCGGCACCCGAGGCGAGGCCCGCGGTGATCGACCTGCGGCGGCTCGACCTGCGTACCCCGGAGGGTGATTCTCCGCCAGGGGCGCCGCGTCCCCCCCCCTCCGGCACAGACCCGCGGACGATGCCCGCGCTGGCGCTGACCATCGCGAAGCTGACAGTGAACGGTCAGGACCTCGGCAGCCTGCGCGCCACCGCCGCCCGGGGGGAGCGGGGGCTAGACCTCGGGGAGTTGCTGCTGGAAGGACCCAAAGGGCGGCTCGCTGCCAGCGGCTCTTGGCACAAGGAGGTCCAGGGACCGATGACCCGCGTCCGCTACCAGATCGAGACCAAGGACTTCGGGGCGCTGGTGGTCGCGCTGGGCTTCGCCGACATGATCGAGCGCGGCCCGGCCACCCTGACCGGCGAACAGGCCTGGCCGGGCGGCCCCCATGACTTCGCCCGCGACGCAGGCACGGGGCTCCTGGAGCTCGACATGGGAGAAGGCCGCTTCCTCGAGGTCGATCCCGGCGTCGGCCGGCTGATGGGCCTGCTCAACATCACGGCGTTGCAGCGCCGGCTCACGCTCGACTTCCGCGACCTGTTCCAGAAGGGGCTCGGCTTCGATTCGGTGACCGGGCGCTTCGAGCTGCGGGACGGCAGCCTTTACACCCAGAACCTGACGATCAAGAGTCCGTCGAGCCTGATCGAGATCACCGGGCGCACCGGCATCATGGCGCGGGACTACGACCAGGTGGTGAGCGTCACGCCCAGCCTGCAGTCCGCCCTGCCGATCGCCGGGGTCTTGGCCGGCGGACCTGTCGGGGGCGCCGCGATGCTGGTGGTGCAGGGCCTGGTGGGCAAGCAGTTCGACAAGATCGGCCGCGTCCGCTATTCCGTCCGCGGCCCCTGGGCGGACCCCAAGATCGAGCGGCTCGCGGGCCAGATCCCCGAGCCGCCCTCCCCGTCCCAGCCGTCGCCTGACCGCCCCCCCGCGGAGGGGATGGGGATGCCCCCCGGCGGGGCGCCGGTTGAGAACGCGCCGCCCGCCCCAACACAACGCGATACGCCGTTGCCGGCCTTTCACTGACGGCCCGGCGCGGCTGGCCGGCCTCGGGGGCCGAGTGCTATCCTGCTGATTCTCTTGATGAGTTGCGCTGATCCAGACGCCATGAAGCCGGCAACGAGCAAGGTCGCAGTGATCCAGATGGCGAGCGGGCCCAACGTCGGGGCGAACCTGCTCGAGGTGGAACGCCTGGCGGAAGAGGCCGCGGCAACGGGGGCGCGGCTCGTGGTGCTCCCGGAAAACTTCGCCTTCATGGGCACGGCGGAACGCGACATCCTCGGCCTCGGCGAGGCCGATGGCGCAGGTCCCCTACAGGATTTCCTTGCGGTGCTCGCCCGCAAGCTGGGGATCTGGCTGGTGGGCGGCACGGTGCCGATCAAGGCCGCGGACCCTGCCAAGGTGCGGGCCGCCTGCCTGGTGTACGACGACCAGGGTCGTCGCCTGGCGCGCTACGACAAGATGCACCTATTCGACGTGCACCTCGTCGAGACCGACGAGCGCTACCACGAATCGGCCACCATCGAACCGGGCACCGAGGTCGTCGTGGTCGACACCCCGTTCGGCCGGCTGGGGCTCGCCGTCTGCTACGACTTGCGCTTCCCCGAGCTGTTCCGGGCGATGCAGGACCGGGGCGTCGAGCTGATCACCCTGCCTGCGGCCTTCACCGCGCTCACCGGCCGCGCGCACTGGGAGACCCTCGTGCGTGCCCGGGCGATCGAGAACCTCTCCTACTTCATTGCCGCCGCGCAGGGAGGCTTTCACATCAGCGGCCGCGAGACCTATGGCCACAGCATGATCGTGGATCCCTGGGGAAACATGCTGGCGCAGCAGCCGCGGGGCACCGGCGTCGCCGTCGCCCCCATCGACCGCGAGTACGCGGCGGCGACCCGCCGCAATTTCCCCTGCCTGGCGCACCGGCGCCTGCGCTGCCAGTGAATCGACCGTCACCCGCATGACTGAGACCTTCGACATCGCGCGCGCCACCCTCCTCGAGCCCGGCGGGTTGGCCACGGCCGACCTCGAGCGGGTGCTCGACCGGCTGATGTCGAGCCGGCTCGACGCGGCCGACGTCTATTGCGAGAGCACGCGCCTCGAGTCCTGGGTGCTCGAGGACGGGATCATCCGCGAGGGCGCCTTCAGCATCGAGCAGGGCGCCGGCCTGCGGGCCATGGCCGGCGAGAAGACCGGCTTCGCCTTCACCGACGAGCTGCAGCTTCCCGCCTTGTTCGAGGCCGCGGATGCCGCCCGCACCATCGCCCGCGCCGGCCAGGAGAGGTCCGTCGCGCTGCGCCCGGCCGTTGCAGCGACGGCGCTGTATGCCACGGCGAGCCCGCTCCTCTCCCTGGACGAGGCGGCCAAGGTGGACCTGCTGCGGCGGGTGGACGCCGAGGCGCGGGCGCAGGATGCACGGGTCCGACAGGTGATCGTGAGCCTGGTCGCGGCCCACGACGTGATGCTGGTGGCCGCGAGCGACGGCACGCTCGCCGCCGACGTGCGCCCGCTGGTGCGGCTCAACGTGAACGTGATCGTCGAGGCGGGGGAGCGGCGCGAGCAGGGCAGCTCGGGCGGCGGCGCGCGCAGCGCGCTCGCCTTCCTGGTCGACGAGGACCGGGCGCTCGGCTACGCGCGCGAGGCCGTGCGTCAGGCGCTGGTGAACCTCGAGGCGATCGACGCGCCCGCCGGCAGCATGCCCGTGGTGCTCGGCCCGGGCTGGCCCGGCGTGCTGCTGCACGAGGCCGTGGGCCACGGCCTGGAGGGCGACTTCAACCGCAAGGGGACGTCCGCCTTCGCCGGGCGCATCGGCCAGGCGGTGGCCTCGCCGCTCTGCACCGTGGTGGACGACGGCACGCTGCCCGGCCGCCGCGGCTCGCTCAGCGTCGACGACGAGGGCACGCCCAGCCAGTGCACGGTGCTGATCGAGAACGGCGTGCTCAAGGGCTACATGCAGGACAAGATGAACGCGCGGCTGATGGGGGCGGCCCCGACGGGCAACGGCCGGCGCGAGTCCTACGCCCACCTGCCCATGCCGCGGATGACGAACACCTACATGCTCGCCGGTCCGCATCAGCCGGAGGAGATCATCGCCTCCGTCGACCGCGGCCTCTATGCCGTCAACTTCGGCGGCGGCCAGGTGGACATCACCTCGGGCAAGTTCGTGTTCTCGGCAAGCGAGGCCTACCTGATCGAAGGCGGCCGATTGGGCCCGCCCGTGAAGGGCGCGACCCTGATCGGCAACGGCCCCGAGGTGCTCACCCGCGTCAGCATGGTCGGCAACGACCTGCGGCTCGACGCCGGCGTCGGCAGTTGCGGCAAGGAAGGCCAGACGGTGCCGGTCGGCGTCGGCCAGCCGACCCTGCGGGTGGACGAGCTGACGGTGGGGGGCACCCATGCCTGACGCTGCCGAGCGGCTCGCGCGCCTCGAGCAGGTCGTCGATGACCTGCTGGCCGAGGCCCGCCGCCAGGGGGCGGACGCGGCCGAGGCCGGCGTGTCCAGCGACCAGGGCCTGTCGGTCACCGTCCGCCTCGGCGAGGTCGAGACCGTCGAGCACACCCGCGACAACGGCCTGGGCATCACCGTGTACTTCGGCCGGCGCAAGGGCTCGGCCAGCACCTCGGACCTGAGCCCGGGCGCCGTGCGCGACACCGTCCGCGCCGCCTGCAACATTGCGAGATACACCAGCGAGGACCCTTGCACCGGGCTCGCGGATGCCGACCTGATGGCGCGGGTGCTGCCAGACCTCGACCTGCATCACCCCTGGACCCTCAGCGCCGGCGAGGCGGTGGACGTCGCCCGCGCCTGCGAGGACGCGGCGCGCGGACGCGACCCGCGGATCACGAACTCGGAAGGCGCCACGCTGGACACGCACCAGGGCGTCTTCGTCTACGGCAACAGCCACGGCTTCCTGGCGGGCTACCCGACCAGCCGCCACAGCCTCTCCTGCGCCGTGATCGGCGAGGACGAGGCCGGCATGCAGCGCGACTACTGGTACGCCACGGCGCGCGCGGCGCAGGACCTCGACAGCCCCGAGGCCGTCGGCCGGCGCGCCGCGGAGCGCACGGTCGCCCGGCTCGGCGCCCGCCGGCTGGGCACCCGCAAGGCCCCCGTGCTCTTCCGCGCCGAGGTCGCCGCGAGTCTGATGCGCAGCCTCGTCGGCGCGGTCCGCGGCCCAGCCCTCTACCGGCGCGCGAGCTTCCTGCTCGACGCCCAGGGCCAGTCCTTGTTCCCCGCCTTCGTCCGCATCCACGAGGACCCGCTCAAGCCCCGCGGCCTGAGCAGCAGCCCCTTTGACGACGAGGGGGTCGCGACCCGCCCGCGCGACCTGGTCCGCGACGGCGTGCTGCAGGGCTATGTGCTCGACAGCTACGCGGCCCGCCGCCTGGGCACCGCGACCACCGGCAACGCCGGCGGGGTGCGCAACCTCACGGTCGATTCCGGCCCGCTCGACTTCCCCGGCCTGTTGCGCGAGATGGGCACGGGGCTGGTCGTGACCGAGCTGATGGGTCAGGGGGTCAACCTGGTGACTGGCGATTACTCGCGCGGCGCGGCCGGCTTCTGGGTGGAAAACGGCGAGCTGGCCTACCCCGTCGAGGAAATCACGGTCGCGGGCAATCTGCGCGACATGTTCCGGGGCCTGGCGGCAGTGGGCTGCGATGCCGACGCGCCCGGCAGCTTCCGCACCGGCTCGTGGCTGGTGGAGTCGATGACGATCGCCGGCGAGTGAGCCGGCGTCCCTGACTCAGCGACGCTTCGGCTTTGCCGCCTTTTTCCCGGCGGGCTTCTTCGTCGCGGACTTGGCAGCCGCCTTCTTCGGCGCGGCCTTGGGGGCCGGTTTCTTTGCTGCGGTCTTCTGTGGCGCAGGCTTGGCCGCGGGCTTCTTCGCGGCCCCCCTTTTCTGAGCGCCCTTGGGGACCGGCTTTTTCGGCGCGGCCTTGGCGGGCGGCTTCTTCGCCGGGGCCTTCTTCGGCGCGACCTTGGCCACGGGCTTCTTCGCCACGGGCTTCTTTGCCGCGACCTTCTTCGGCGCAGCCTTGGCCACCGGCTTCTGCGCCGCCGCCTTCTTCGGTACGACCTTGGCCTCGGGCTGCTTTGCCGTCGCCTTCTTCGGCGCGGCCTTGGTCACGGACTTCTTCGCCGCCGCCGGCTTCGCCGTGGCCTGCTTGGGCGCCGGCTTCGCGGCCGGCTTTTGCTCCGCCGCCTTCTTCTCGGGCAACGCCTTGCTGGCGGCCTTCACGGGCGCCGGCCCCTTCTCGGTCGTCTTCGCCTTCGCGCCCCCTGGCATCCCGGCGGCCGCAGTCTGTTTCGCGGGCGGTGTCACGGCCGGCCCGGGCCTTGCCTCCGCCTTGGGCGTGGCCGGCTTGGCCGGCCCCTTGGCCGCCGGGGCGATCGGGCGGACCGGCTTGGCCGCCCCCTTGGCCTTCTTGCGCATCGCGGCCAGCGGCAGCCCGGACGGCAGCGCCGAGATCGGCTCGGCCCGTTCGGCGACCGGCTCCATCTCGATGACGGTGCGCGGAGTCGAGTCGATGATGTGGCGGATGTCGCTGAACACCTTCTCCGGCTCGCCTTCACCGGACACGCGGCGCAGCTTGCCGCGCAGCTTGAAGCGCTGGATGAGCTGGGCGGTCTGGCTCTCGTAGATGCGCAGGCGGTTGCCGATGGTCTCCTCGTAGTCGTCCGGCCGCCGGCTGACGCGACCGCCGCAACGGTCGCAGACGCCGTCCACGGTGGGCGGATTGGAGTAGGCGTTGTAGATCGTGCCGCAGCCCTCGCAGCTCAGGCGGCCCACCAGCCGCTCCATCAGCTCGTCGGGATCGACGTCGATCAGGATCACGACGTCGGCCGGACGGCCGATGCCGTCGAGTACCGCCTCCAGGGTCTCGGCCTGAGGCAGGGTGCGCGGGAAACCGTCCAGGACGAAGCCGTTTCCGGCGTCGGGCTGGGAGAGCCGCAGCCGCAGGACAGCGGCGAGCAGGTCGTCGGAGACCCGGTTGACTTCGATCGCTTCCCGGACCAGGCGCCCGAGCTCGGACTCCTCGCGGGCAATGTCGGCGAGCGCACTCGCGGTGGTGACGTGAGGGATCTGGTAGTGGCTGGCGACCCGCTTCGCCTGGGTGCCCTTGCCCGAGCCCGGCGGGCCGAGGAGAACGATTCGCATCTGACGGTGGACCCTTCGCGTCGTTGTTATCGTCCGGCCGCCCCCGAAATACCCCTAGCGGCGAGCGGATTAGCCCGTTCCATGGCGGCATCCACGTTCTCGATTAGCCGCCAGCCTGGCCGTCGGTTAACCTACTGCGCCTTCCCGCCGGAAGTCAACGTAAAGCTTAGGTTTTTTCAAGAATTGGGCTATTCTGGCCCTCCCCCGACGGGGCGCGGCCCACCGCCATGGCCATACCGGACATCACCGACACCGAGAAGTGGATCGTCAGCACGACGCTCAGGGAGCGTTTCGGCAGGGATGTTCCGTTCGACGTCGGGGATGCCGAGATCCGGATCAATCCGTTCGACCGCGAGCTGAGCAGCTGCCCGGTCATCCACTGGCGGGACGAGGACGGCTGCCACTTCGTGGTAATGAAGACCGGGGAGCGCAGCTACCGCTGCCAGTTCTTTTTCCGCGTGCACCGCCAGTTTGGCACCGGCGTGTACGAGTACGACGACCTCACCGAGTGCGTGGTGTCGCTGTTGCAGGCCCAGGCCGACCACACCGCCGAGGAGCGTGGCGACCTGCCGAGCAAACGCCGCTGAAGCCGGCGCCCGACGGCCGGACCAGGGCTTCGAAAACCGCTTTCCAGCAAGGGGATCCACATGACTGCCAAGAACGCCTTCTACGCCCAGTCCGGCGGCGTCACTGCCGTGATCAACGCCTCTGCCGCGGGCGTCATCCAGACCGCGCGCCAGCACAAGGACAAGATCGCCAACGTCTATGCCGGCCGCAACGGCATCATCGGCGCGCTGCTCGAGGACCTGATCGACACGAGCCAGGAGTCCGACGCGGCGATTGCCGCGCTGCGCCACACGCCGTCGGGCGGCTTCGGCTCCTGCCGCTACAAGCTCAAGAGCCTGGAGAAGAACAAGCGTGAATACGACCGCCTGATCGAGGTCTTCAAGGCCCACGACATCGGCTACTTCTTCTACAACGGCGGCGGCGACTCGGCGGACACCTGCCTCAAGGTCTCGCAGCTCGCCGATTCGATGGGCTTCCCGATCACCGCGGTGCACGTCCCCAAGACGGTCGACAACGACCTGCCGATCACCGACAACTGCCCGGGCTTCGGCTCGGTGGCCAAGTACATCGCCGTGTCGACCCGCGAGGCGTCCTTCGACGTGCGCTCGATGGCCAAGACCTCGACCAAGGTCTTCGTGATCGAGGTGATGGGGCGTCACGCCGGCTGGATCGCCGCGGCGGGCGGGCTCGCCTCCGACGCGGACACCGAGATCCCGATCCTGATCCTCTTCCCCGAGGTCACCTTCGACAAGGACAGGTTCCTCGCGAAGGTGAAGGAGAAGGTCGAGAAGTTCGGCTACGTCACCGTGGTCGTGTCCGAGGGCTGCAAGTGGCCCGACGGCAAGTTCCTTGCGGAGGCCGGCACGCGCGATGCCTTCGGCCATGCCCAGCTCGGCGGCGCCGCCCCGGTCGTCGCGCAGATGATCAAGGACGCGCTGGGCTACAAGTACCACTGGGCCGTCGCCGACTACCTGCAGCGCGCCGCCCGCCACCTGGCGTCGAAGACCGACGTCGAGCAGGCCTACGCGATGGGCAAGGCGGCGGTGGAGCTCGCCCTCGCCGGCCGCAACTCGGTCATGCCGACCATCGTGCGCACCAGCAACACCCCCTACGCCTGGACGGTCGGCGCGGCCAATCTCTCGGACGTCGCGAACGTCGAGAAGATGATGCCGATGGAGTTCATCACCGACGACGGCCTGGGCATCACCGACGCCTGCCGCCAGTACCTGAGCCCGCTGATCCAGGGCGAGGACTACCCGCCCTACAAGAACGGGCTGCCGGACTACGTCACGCTGAAGAACGTGCCGGTGGCGAAGCGGCTCAACACGCCCTTCGAGCTCTGAGACAGGGTAGGCGCCGCGACGAGGGGCCTTCGGGCCCCTTCGCCTTTTTCATGGGGTCAGCCCCCTTGAACGCGGGCTCACGCGGGCCGGAGCCGCGTGCCCGCGAGCAGCGGACACGGACGTCCGCGGTAGCGAGTGGAGTCCGGATGACCCGTCGAGCGGCGAGCAGGCACCGGCGCAAGGCCCGCACTGGCGCCTCACCGACGAGTGCTAGACTGCCGTGCCCCACTTCAGGAGCCCGCTCTCATGACCCTCGAGCGCGCGCGTGAGCTGATCCAGGTGCAGCTGCAGTTCGGCGGCGGCTACAACCGCAACGCGGTCCGCCTGATCCTCGCCGAGGTGCAGCGCGAGCACGGACGCGCGGCGGTGGACGGGCTGATCCGCGAGCTCGACCTCGAGCAGCGCTTCGGGCTGGCGGCGGGCACCGATTTCGGCGCGGTGGCGGGGCGGGGATGACCGGCCCGGCGACTTCGAGCCAACCCCTGCCCTCGCCGGGAATCAGGGTGCGCTTTCGGCCCCACCTGTCGTCTGGACGCAGGGAGTTCCATGACGCCAATCGCTGACCAGACCTCCCGGCGCGGCCTGCGCGTATGGGCAGCGTCCAGCCACGCGGTGATCTTCGCCGCGCTCTGGTGGGCCCTCACTGGCGGCGCCGCGGATAGCTGGCTCGTCGGCGTCCCGAGCATCCTTGCCGCCACCGTCGCGAGCCAGAGGCTGTGGCACCGGCGCACCGGCTGGTGGTCGCCGCTCGCGCTGCTGCGCTTTGCCGTCTTCTTCCTGCGCGAGTCGGTGCGTGGCGGCGTGGACGTCGCCCGTCGCGCGCTGCACCCCGACCTGCCGCTGCATCCGGGGCTGGTCCGTCTGGAGAGCCGACTGCCGCCGGGACCACCCGAGGTGTTCCTGATGAACGCCTTGAGCCTCATGCCGGGCACGCTCGGCGTCGAGCTGCGCGGCACCGCGCTGACCCTGCACGTGCTCGACGAGCACAGCCCCGTCGTCGAGGAGACCCGCAGGCTCGAGACGCTGATCGCGGCGATCTTCCGCATCCCGCTCGCGAGCGCGGGGCAGGACGCATGACCGCCTTCTATCTGGCCGTCGCGCTCGTCCTGCTGCTCACCGTGCTGGCAGGGATGGTGCGCGTGATGCGCGGCCCCACCCCGGCCGACCGGATGCTGGCCGCACAGCTGTTCGGCACCACGGGCGTCGCCATCCTGCTGCTGCTCGGCCGGGCGACCGCCGCGCCGGCGCTCTGGGACATCGCGCTGGTGTTCGCGGTGCTGGCCGCGATCACCGGCGTGGCCTTCGCGCGCCGTGGCCTGCCGCCCGCCGGCCGTCCCCCGGAGGACACGCGCCATGACGCCGGCTGACTGGCTCGCCGCGGCCCTCATCGTCGCCGGCACGGCGTTCTTCCTCGCCGGCACGGTGGGGATGCTGCGCTTTCCCGACGTCTATTCGCGGCTGCACGCGCTCAGCAAGGCGGACAACCTGGGGCTCGGGCTCGTCGTCGTCGGCCTCGCCCTGCGCGCCGAGTCGCTGCTCGACGTCGTGCACCTTGCGCTCATCTGGCTGCTGGTGCTGCTGGCCAGCGCCACCACGGCGCACGTCATCTCGCGCGGCGCGCTGCATCAGGGCATCCGGCCATGGACGCGCCAGGATCGCTGATCCTCGGCCTCATCGACGGGCTGATCGCGCTCGCGATCGTTGCCCTGGCGTTTGGCGCGACGGCGTTGCGCGACCTGTTCGCAGGCGTGGTGCTGTTCATCGCGATGGGCTTGCTGATGGCGCTGGCCTGGGTGCGTCTCGCCGCGCCCGACCTGGCGCTCGCCGAGGCCGGCATCGGGGCCGGGCTCGCCGGCGCGCTGCTGCTCGCCGCCGTGCGGCGTCTCGCAGGACCTGCCCATCCCGAAGGCATCGGTGACGATGAGCAGCCCTGAGGACAACGCGCCGGTGCTGCTGCGGGGCATCGCTGCCCTGCTGGCGGCCGCGCTCGGGGTTGCGATCGCCGGGGCGCTGACCGCGCTCCCCCCCTCGTCCGGCCTGCGCGACGCCGTCACCGGGCAGATGCCCGCGAGCGGCGTGGCGCACCCGGTCACCGCCGTGCTGCTCAACTTCCGCGGCTACGACACCTTGCTCGAGGTCGCGGTGCTGCTGCTCGCGCTGATCGCGACCTGGTCGCTGCGGCTCGCCCGCCCGCCCGCCGGCAGGGACCGCCCCGGCCTCGTGCTGCAGGCGCTGGTGAGGCTGCTCGTGCCGCTGTTCATCGTCCTGGCCGGCTACCTGCTCTGGCTCGGCGCCCACGCCCCCGGCGGGGCGTTCCAGGCGGGCGCCCTGCTGGCCGGGGCCGGGGTCCTGCTCACCCTGGCCGAGGGCCGGCCGCTCGGCCCGCTGGCCCCGGCCGCGCTGCGCGGTCTCGCGGTGCTGGGCGTCGCCGTGTTCCTCGCGGTCGCGCTGCTCGCCCTGGGCGGCGGGCGGCTGCTCGAGTATCCCCGGGGGCAGGCCGGGCTGCTGATCCTGCTCATCGAGGCGGCGTCGACGGTCTCCATCGGGCTTGCGCTCGCCTACCTGTTCCGCGGCGACGAGCCCGTGCCGCCGGAGCGCCGCCCGTGAGCCCGCTGCTCACCTATGGCATCGCCGGCGCCGGGCTGATCGCGATCGGCCTGTACGCCCTTATCGTGCGTCGGCACCTGCTGCGCAAGATCATTGCGCTCAACGTGATCGGCAACGGCGTCTTCCTCACCCTGGTCGCCGCCGCGCCGCGGCTGGGCGCGCCGGACCCGGTGCCCCACGCCATGGTGCTCACCGGCATCGTCGTCGCGGTGAGCGCCACCGCGTTCGCCCTCGCGCTCGCCGTGCGCGTGCGCGACGCGACGGGCGCCGCGGCGCTCCCCCCGCCCGATGGCGACGGTGCCAGCGGGCCCGGCCACTGAGGCGTCCCATGCCCCTGCTCGCCGAGCTGCCGCTGCTGCCCTGGACCGTCACCCTGCCGCTTGGCGGCGCGGCGCTGTCCTTCGTGCTGCGCGCGCGGGCGCCGGCGGTCGGCCTCGCCGCCGGCGTGGCAACCGCCGCCGTCGGCCTTCTGCTGGCGCTCCAGGTCGCCACGGCAGGCCTGCAGCGCCACGCCGTGGGCGGCTGGGGCGCGCCGCTCGGCATCGACCTCGCGGCCGACGGGCTCAGCGCGCTGATGGTGGCGATGACCTCGGTGGTCGGCCTGTGGGTGTCGCTCTACGCCGGCGCCTATTTCGGGGCAGGCAACCAGGACGGTGAACACCAGCGCGCCTACTTCTGGCCGCTGTGGCTGCTGCTGTGGACCGCGCTCAACGCGCTCTTCCTCGCCGCGGACAGCTTCAACGCCTACGTCACGCTGGAGCTGCTCGGCCTCTCCGCCGTCGCGCTCGTCGCCCTCGCGGCCACGCCGGCTGCATTGGGCGGGGCAATGCGCTACCTGCTCGTCGGGCTGCTGGGCTCGCTCCTCTATCTGCTCGGGGTCGGCCTGCTCTACGCCCTGGCCGGCACCGTCGACTTCCGCCTGCTCGCAGCCGCGCCGCTCGCGGGGCCGGCCACCGCAGTTGCGCTCGGCGTCATCACGGCAGGCCTCGTGCTCAAGACCGCGCTCTTTCCTTTCCATTTCTGGCTGCCCCCCGCACACGCGAGCGCCCCCGCGCCCGTGAGCGCGGTGCTCTCGGCACTCGTGGTGAAGGCCTCGTTCTACCTGCTGCTGCGCTTCTGGTTCTGGGTGCTACCCGAGGCCGCGACCCCCGTCACCCTCAACCTCCTCGGGCTGCTCGGCGCGCTCGCCGTGCTCTGGGGCGGGCTGCGCGCCCTGACCGCGGAGCGCCTGAAGCTGCTCGTGGCCTACTCGACGGTGGCGCAGCTCGGCTACCTGTTTCTCGTCTTTCCGCTGGCGCTCGGCGAGGCCGACGGCTTCACGGCCTGGGGCGGGATGACGCTCCTGCTCCTGGCGCACGCCACCGCCAAGGCGGGCATGTTCCTGAGCGCCGGCGCGATCCTCAAGGGCGCCGCGCACGACGGGGTGTCCGGCATCGACGGCGCCGCCCAGGCCATGCCGGTCACCACCTTCGCCTTCGCCCTGGCCGGCGTCAGCCTGATCGGCCTGCCTCCGACGGGGGGCTTCGCGGGCAAGTGGCTCCTGCTGAACGCCGCGCTCGCCACCGGGCAGTGGGGGTGGGCGGCGGTCCTGCTCGCCGGCAGCCTGCTCGCCGCGGCCTACACGGTGCGCGTCCTGACGCACGCCTTCACGCGGCTGCCGGGCGAGCCGCCGGCGTGCGTCGTGCCGGGGCGCCTGGAGTGGACCGCAGTGGCGCTGGCCGTGACCGCCCTCGCGCTCGGGCTCGCCGCCGGCGAGGTCCTGGAGCTGCTGCGCGTCGGCGCCCCGGTCGTCGGGCCGGTGCTGCTGGAGCAGGCGCGATGAGCGTCGATGCCTGGCTGCCGGCGCTGATCGTCCTGAGCTCGCTGCTGCCGGGCCTGCTCATCTTCTTTCTCGACGAGGAGCGCCACGCGCTGCGCACGGCGCTGAACCTGGCCGGCGCGGTGCTGAAGACCGGACTCGTCGGCTGGCTGATCTGGGGCGTCTTCCACGACCACGCCTTCGAGAGCCGGATGAGCCTCGTGCCCGGTCTCGACCTGGTGCTCGCGGCCGACGCGCTGTCGGTGCTCTTCGTCGCGCTGTCCACCGTGCTCTGGCTGGTCACGACGCTCTATGCGATCGGTTACCTCGAGGGCTCGCCGCACCGCAGCCGCTTCTTCGGCTTCTTCAGCCTGTGCGTGAGCGCGACCGTCGGCCTCGCGCTCGCCGGCAACCTCGTCACTTTCCTGATCTTCTACGAGCTGCTCACGCTGGCGACCTTCCCGCTGGTCGCGCACCGCGGCACGCCGGATGCGATGCGCGGCGCCAAGGTCTACCTCGCCTACACGGTCACCGGCGGGGCCGTGCTGCTGTTCGCCGTCGCCTGGCTCAGCGCCCTGGCCGGCCCGGTCGAATTCACCGCGGGCGGGGCGCTCGGCGACCTCGCCCAGACCCACCCCGCCGAGCTCACCGCGATCTTCGCGCTGCTGATCGCCGGCCTGGGCGTGAAGGCCGCGCTGGTGCCGCTGCACGGCTGGCTGCCGCAGGCGATGGTGGCGCCGGCGCCGGTCAGCGCCCTGCTGCACGCCGTCGCGGTGGTGAAGGCCGGGGCCTTCGGCATCGTGCGCGTCGTCTACGACGTCTACGGCGTCACGCTCGCGGCGGACCTCGGCGTGCTGCAGCCGCTCGCCCTGCTGGCGGCCTTCACCGTCGTCTACGGCTCGGTGCGCGCGCTGGCCCAGGACGGGCTCAAGAAGCGGCTTGCCTACTCGACCGTGAGCCAGGTGTCGTACATCGCGCTGGGCACGGCGATCTTCGGCCCGGTGGCGAGCATCGGCGGCATCGTCCACCTGGTGCACCAGGGCGTCATGAAGATCACGCTGTTCTTCTGCGCCGGCAACCTCGCCGAGACGCTCGGCATCCACAACGTCAGCGAGATGCGGGGCTGCGCGCGGCGCATGCCGCTCACCATGGTCGCCTTCACGGTCGGCGCGCTCGGCATGATCGGGGTGCCGCCGGTCGCGGGCTTCGTCACCAAGTGGTACCTCGGCGCCGGCGCGGTGGCGGCCGGGGCCGACTGGGTGCTGGTCGTGCTCGCCATGAGCAGTCTGCTGAACGCCGCCTACTTCCTGCCCATCCTCTACGCGGCCTGGTTCCGCGAACCGGTCGGCCCCTGGCCCGAGGAGCACCCGCGCGGCCGCTTCGAGGCGCCGCTCATGCTGCTGGTTCCCGCGCTGGTCACGGCCGTGCTGTCCGTCGCCGCCGGGCTGCTCGCGGCGGCGCCCTTCAGCCCGCTCGACTGGGCGAAGCTGATCGCGGAGCGGGAGTACGGGCTGTGACCGCGCCGCTCGATCAGCTGCTGCTCGGCGTGACGGTCGCGACGCCGCTGCTGCTCGCGCTGCCGGCCGCGCGCAGCGGGACCGGTGGCCGCTGGCTGCTGGTGCTGGCCGCGCTGCCCGCCTTCATCAGCTCTCTGCTGGTCGCGGACGGGACGACGCTCGACCTGCCCTGGCTGCTGCTCGGCGCGCAGCTCGGGCTCGACGGGGCGGGCAGGATCCTGCTGTTCGCAAGCGCCGCCGTGTGGCTGGCGGCTGCGCTCCACGCCGTCACCGGCGACGGGCTGCGCGGCGTCGGCGCGCGCGCCGGTTTCGCCCTCGCGATGGCGGGCAACTTCGGCGTCGTGCTCGCGCAGGACCCCGCGGGCTTCTTCGCCTGGTACGCGCTCATGAGCTTCGCCGCGTACCTGCTGGTGGTCGAGGCGGGCGACGCCGCGGCCTGGCGTGCCGGACGCGTGTACCTCGCGCTGGTCGTGCTCGGCGAGGTGCTGATCCTGTCCGGGCTGCTGGCGGCGGTGCAGGCCGGGGAAGCGCACGCCGCGAGCGCCGCGCGCTGGCTGCTGTGGATCGGCTTCGGCATCAAGGCGGGGCTGGTGCCACTGCATTTCGGCCTGCCGCTCGCCTATGGCGTCGCGCCGACCGCCGGAGGCACTGCGCTGGCCGGCGCCATGGTCAACGCCGGCCTGTTGGGCTGGCTGCGCTTCCTGGCCCCGGACGGCGCGCCAGCCGAGACCCTGGGGCTCGCGATGATCGCGCTCGGCCTCGCCGGGGCCTTCTACGGCGCCGGGGTCGGGGTGCTGCAATCCAGCGCGAAGGCGCTGCTCGGCTACTCGAGCGTCAGCCAGATGGGCCTGCTCGCGATCGGGGTCGGGGCCGGGGTCGCGGTGCCCGACGCCTGGCCCTTCCTGCTGGTGGTCGTGACCCTCTACGCCGCGCACCATGCCTTCGCCAAGGCGGCGCTCTTCGTCGGCCTAGGCGTGGTTGAGAGGACCGGCTCCCGCGCGGCGTGGCTCGCCCTGGCGCTGCCGGCGGTCGCCCTCGTCGGGCTGCCGCTCACCAGCGGCGCCGTGGTCAAGTCGGCGCTGAAGGCCGCGCTGCCCGTGCTGCCCGCCCCCTGGTCCGAGGCGCTCGCCCTTGGCCTTCCGCTCGCGGCCGTCGGCACGACCCTGCTGATGGCGCGCCTGCTGTTTCTCGCCGCGCCGCGCGGCGCGGCGGCGTCGCCCGCCGGCCTGCCGTGGGCCGCCTATGCGCCCCTGCTGCTCGCGGTCGGGCTGGGCCCTTGGTGGATCGGGCCCGTGCCGCTGCCGCCCGCCTCCTGGCTCGCCGCGCTCTGGCCGGGCCTCGCCGGGGCGGCGATCGCCGGCGCGGCCTTTGCCGCCTGGCGGCAGAGGAGGTGGCGCACCGGTCCGACCGTGTCGCCCGGCGACGTCCTCGTCCCGCTGGAGCGCATCGCGTCGCGCGTGTGGCGTCACCTCACGCCGGCGCCCGAATCCCATCACCCCGCCGATCGGGCACCGGCAGCCGTTCCGCCCCCTGCGCGCCAGCTCGCCGCCCTGCTGGCGCGCGGCGAGCGCGGCCTGACGCGCTGGGAGAGCGTCGGCATCGCCGTCGTGCTGCTCTCGCTGGCCGTGGCGGCGGCGAGTGCGTTGCGCGGGCATTGACCGCCGGACGGCACCGCGCCTCGCGCTGAGCCTCAACGCCGCGGCATCAGCACCGTGTAGTCGAGGTCGAGCACCACCTCGTCGCGATAGACCGGCCGGCCGTCCTTCTCGGTCCTCGCGTCCGCAATCCCTTCCGTCGCCGCGTTGCGCACCCCGACCGTGCGCAGGCGCAGCGCGCCGAGGTCCGTGCGGCCCGGCAGCTCCCAGCGCTCGAGCACCTCGGTCCAGGCGTAGAAGGTGTCGCCCGCGAAGGACGGGTTGCAGTGCGTGCCCGCGTTGATCGCGGCGATGCGCAGCGCGTTCGCCAGCCCGTTGAAGGACAGGGCGCGGACGATCGAGATCACGTGCCCGCCGTACATCAGCCGCCGGCCGAAGCGCGAGCTTGCCATCAGGTGCTCCTCGAAGTGCAGGCGCGCGTTGTTCTGGTAGAGCTTGGTCGCCAGGGTGTGGTCGGACGAGTCCACCGTCATGCCGTTGACGTGGTCGATGCGCTCGCCAGGCGCGTAGTCCTCCCACAGGTGCGGCGATGCGGTGAGCGCGCAGTCGTACTGCCTGCCATCGAGTCCGGCGGGCACGGGAAGCTCGGCCGCCGGCACGACCGCGGGCAGGGCGGGCACCACCGCCTCGGGCGCGGGCGCCGCCGGGTCGCGCTTGTGCACCATCACCCAGCGCGCCCAAGTCAGCACCTTGTCGCCGTACTGGTTGTAGGCGTCGGAGCGGACGTAGACGTTGCCGTTCAGGCCGCTCGAGTTCTGCTTGAGGCCGATCACCGTGCTCTGCGCGCGCAGCGTGTCGCCGGGATAGACCGTCTTGAGGAAGCGGACGTCGGCATAGCCGAGGTTGGCGACGGCGTTGAAGGACACGTCGGCGACCGTCTTGCCGAAGGCGACGTGAAAGGCGAGCAGGTCGTCCACCGTGCTGCGCTCGAAGCCGACCGCGTGCGCGGCGGGCGCGGCGCAGTGCAGCGGGAAGCGGCTGCCCGTCAGCGCGACGTAGAGCGCGGCGTCGCCCTCGGTGATCGTGCGCGGCGTGCCGTGCGCGAGCGTCTGGCCGACGCGGAAGTCCTCGAAGAAGTTGCCGGCATAGGTCTTCGACATGGCCCTCTCCCTCCTCGCCCCGCGGCTCAGCCCGCGGCGAACTGCCGGACGCGCGCCTCGATCGCCTCGGCCATGGCCAGGCACCGCTTCGCCGCCTCGTAGACCGAGGGCTGCAGCAGCTTGCCGTCCATCAGCGCATAGGGGCGGCCCTCGCCGCGCGCCTGCTCCATCGCGGCGACGATCGCGCGCTTCTTCTCCACGTCCTTGGGTTTCGGCGTGAAGGCGTCGTTGGTGTAGGCGAGCTGCACCGGGTGGATCACCGCCTTGCCGTCGAAGCCGAAGTCGCGGCTCTGCCGGCAGGCGTACTCGCAGCCGCGGGCGTCGGTCACGTCGAGGTGGGCGCCGTCGATGCAGCTGATGCCGGCCGCGCGCGCCGCGAGCACGACCATCGACAGGCTCGCGAGCAGTCCCATGCGGTCGGCCGTCTCCGGCAGGCGCATGCTGACCATCAGATTCGCGTTGCTGACGATCAGCGCGCAGATGCGCGCGCTCGCGGCGGCCATCGCCGGGGCCTCCAGCACCGCGCGCGGCGATTCGATCATCAGCATGACCGGCAGGTGCGCACCGCCCGCCGCATCGAGCGCGCGCAGGGCCGCGGCCACGCCCGCGCCAGACTCGAGCCCGGTCAACAGCACGGCGTCGATCGGGAGCTGCGCGACCACGCGCAGGTCGTCGTTGAACCAGGGCGTGTCCGGGGCGTTGACGCGAACCACCAGCTCCTGCCCGCGGAAGCCGCCGTGACGCAGGGCCTTGGCAAGGGTGTCCCGCGCCCACGCCTTGGCATCCGCGGCCACCGCCTCGTGCAGGTCGAAGATCAGCGCGTCGGCGGCCAAGGTCAGCGACTTCTCGAGGTGCCGCTCGATGTCCGCCGAGACGTAGAGCATCGTCCGCCGGGGCCGCATCGCCTGCGCCTCCAGCCCCCCGCTCATGCCGCCTCTCCGGGGCGACCGGCCTCGATCTGCCGCTTGAGCTGGCCGCGGATCACCTTGCCGTTCTTGGTGCGCGGGTAGTCGTCCATCAGGTGAACGATCTTCGGGCGCTTGTAGCCGGCGAGGTGCTGCTCGCCGAACGCGAGCAGCTCGGCCGCCGTGGCCGTCGCCCCGGGGCGCAGCACCACGCAGGCGGCGACGAGGGTCTTCTCCTGCTCGACGTCCTGGCCGATCGCCACGCAATCGGCCACGTCGGGGTGCGTCTTCATCACGCGCTCCACCTCGTGCGGCGAGACGCGGTAGCCGAAGGTGTTGATGATGTCGTCCTTGCGGCCGACGAACCACAGGTAGCCGTCGCCGTCGCGCCGCGCGTAATCGCCCGTGTGGAACCAGCCGTCGTGACGGTGCCTCGCCGTCTCCTCCGGCAGGTTCCAGTAGCGCAGGAACAGTCCCGGGTCGTCGTCGCGGATGCAGATCATGCCTTCCGCGCCGGCGGGCACCTCGTTGTGGTCGGCATCGAGCAGGCGGACGTCGTGGCCCGGCTGCGGGAACCCCGCCGAGCCGGGGCGGATCGGGTGGAACCGGTTCTGGCTGATGTAGTAGGAGATCTCCGACATGCCGATCGCCTCGTAGACGTCCATGCCGAAGCGCTCGCGCCAGGCGGCGAGCATCTCGTCGGACAGGTGCTCGCCCGCGCTCATGCAGTGGCGCAGCGTCGGCACGTCCTCCTTCGAATACTCCGTCTTCTGGATGATCTGGCGGTAGATGGTCGGCACGCCGATGAACACCGTGCAGCCGTGCTTGGCGATCAGCCGCGGCCAGAGCGTCGCGTCGTTGCGGCCCTCGTGGACGATCACGGTCAGGCCGTTGTAGAGCGGGTCCATGAGCCCCGAGCCGAGCACGTAGGTCCAGTTGAACTTGCCGGAGTGCATGATCCGGTCGCCGGACCGGAAGTCGAACCAGTGCGTCGCCGCCGGCGTGCGGCCGATCATCGCGCGGTGCGCATGCAGCACGCCCTTGGGGTGGCCGGTCGTGCCGGAGGTGTAGACGAGGTAAGCCGGGTCGTCGGCACCGGTCGGATGGGGCTTCGCCGCGCCGTCGGCGGCGGCGAGGCTGGGCTCGAGGTCGTGCAGCGCCGGCCCCTCGCCCGCCGCCGGCATCTCGCCGGGTCCGGACAGGAGCACGTGCCGCAGGCCGCCAAGGTCGCGCAGCGCGGGGGCGAGGTCGGGCCACATCGCCTTGTGCGTCACGAGCACGGCCGCGCCGGAGTCCTGCGCGAGGTAGCGGACCTCGTCCGCGACCAGCAGGGTCGAGGTGGGCACGGCGATCGCGCCGCGCTTCATCGCGCCCAGGAAGGCCGTCGGATACGCAAGCGAATTGGGCAGGCGGATCAGCACGCGCTCGCCCACGTCCACGCCGAGCCGGCGCAGCAGGTCGGCAAAGCGCGCGGTCGCGTCGGCGAGCTCGGCGAAGGTTGCGCTGCTCGCGCCTTCCCGGTCGTCCTCCACGATCATCGCTACCCGCTGCGCCGCCGCGGTGCCGAGGTGCGCGTCGGTGCAGGCGACGCCGATGTTGAACTGCGCCGGCACCTGCCAGCGCCAGGCCGTCGTCTCGTCTTTGCTCATCACACCACCACGCCGTAGGGCCAGTTCTCGCGGATCACGCGCACCGGCAGTTGCTTGAGGATCTCGAGCGCGAAGCGCGTGTCCTGCTCGGACAGCGAGCGCAGCGCGCGGGCCCGCAGCAGGCTCTGCAGGGCCTTGCCGAACATCGGGGGGTCGAGCATCTCGCCCTCGAAGCGGATGGCGCCCCCGAGCAGCGCGTCGGCCTCGACCGCCGCCGTCAGGATCGCGATGTTGCGCCGGATCTCCGAGGGCGACGGGGTGAACGCGACCTTGCACAGGTGGATGTGGTTGGGGTGGATCACCTGCTTGCCGGTGAGCCCCATCGCCGCCTCCTCGCAGGCGTGCCGGTACACCACGTGCGACTCCTGATCGCCGTGCAGGTCGAGCCAGCGGCGCACGTCGTGATTCTCGACGTAGCTCTCCGGCATCGGCTCGCCGTTGATCAGGACCTCGACGCCGCCGATCACGCCCTTGCCCTGGATGCGCGCCTCGAACAGCAGCAGCGCGAGGAAGGTCTTGAGCTCCTGCGTCCAGTTCTCGGGCGTGATGTGGATCGCCATCGCCTTCGAGAAGTCGTGGATGCCGAACACCACGTGCTTCACCGTCGGGTACGCCATGATCTCGGGCGCGAGCTTGAGCGAGCGCGGGTGCTCGATGATCGGCTGGATCGTGATCCGGCCGTTGACGCCCGCGAGCCACGCCGACAGGTCGCGGATCTCCGCGGCCCCGTAGGCCTCGCCCGCCTTCGCCAGCATGACCACGTCGATGTAGTCGGCGAGATGGCGCACCATCGCGAGGTCCTTCTCGTACTCCTCGGTGCGGAAGGGATTGATGCGCACCGCGATCTTCACCGCGCCGCGAGGGAAGTCCGGCAGCTCGCGCAGCAGCAGCTCGCGGCTCATCTCCTTCTGCCGGCAGCCATCCTCGAGGTCGAAGAGCAGCGTGTGCGCCTGCGTGTGGTGGCCGTGCTTGCGCAGCCGCGCGGCCGCCTGGTCGAGGTCCTCGTAGACGCCGAGCGCCGGCGCGTACTTCACGGGCGGGTAATAGAGCTGGATGCCCGGCCAGAAGTCGCCGAGCACGGCCTCGTCGGTGACGTCGGTGAGATAAGCCGTCGTGACCATGGCGTCCTTCGCGTTGGCGGGCCGGCCGGGCCCGGGATGAATGGGAATGACTTGCATTCGGCCGAAGTGCTGACAATACTAGGCCACGGTTTGCTGCATCGCAACATCCCCGGTGACGTCGGGTGGGCATGGCAAACACAAGGATATTAACGACTTGTGATGAATGGATGGGTGTCGACAAGGCGCGTAATGCCCCCGGCAACCCCTGTCGATCTGATTTCCTTATGGAACAGCTAGGTTAAGTGATGACAGAATGCGCGGAAGGCCGCAGCACCAAGCAGATCAGGCGCCGACCGCCGCGAGGCCCCCAGGAGACCCCATGACCAAGCTCGTGCACCCCGACGACGCCCTGTTCGGCGGCGAGAAGCCCTTCCCCGCCCTCCCCGCGTGCGAGCACTTCGCGGGCACCGAGAAGCTGATCCTCAAGGCGATGGCTCTGCAGGAGAGCATCGGCCCGGTATTCGACATCACCTGCGACTGCGAGGACGGCGCGCCCGCGGGCAAGGAGCGCGAGCATGCCGAGATGATCGTGCGGGTGCAGCGCTCGGAGGCCAACAAGCACCGCATGGCCGGTGTGCGCATCCACGACTGGACGCACCCGGCCTGGCGCCAGGACGTCGACATCCTGGTCGAGGGCATCGGCGACATCGCTGCCTACATCACGATCCCGAAGACCACCGAGGCCGGCCGGCTGCGCGTGATGGTCGAGTACATCCAGGCGGTCGCGGCGCGCTGCGGCGTGCAGCGGGAGATCCCGCTGCACGTGCTGATCGAGACCCACGGCGCGCTGCGCGATGTGTGGGCGATCGCGGCGACCGACTGGGTGCAGGTGCTGGACTTCGGCCTGATGGACTTCGTCTCGGGTCATCACGGCGCGATCCCCGCCTCGGCGATGCGCTCGCCGGGCCAGTTCGAGCACCGGCTGCTCGCCCGCGCCAAGACCGAGGTGGTGGCGGCGGCGCTCGCCAACGGGCGCGTGCCGGCCCACAACGTCACCCTCGACCTCAAGAACCCGTACAACACCTATCAGGACGCGCGGCGCGCGCGCCACGAGTTCGGCTTCCTGCGGATGTGGTCGATCTACCCGGCGCAGATCCGCCCGATCGTCGATGCCATGGCGCCGGACCACTCCGAGGTCGCCGACGGCGCGGCGATCCTGCTCGCCGCGCAGCAGGCCGACTGGGGCCCGATCCAGTACGCCGGCGAACTGCACGACCGCGCGACCTACCGCTACTTCTGGGACCTGCTGCGCCGCGCGCACGCGGCCGGGATCACGCTGCCCGGGGAGGCGGAGCGGGCGTTCTTCGGCTGACGGGCCGCCGGTCGTGGCCTCAGGTGCTAGAGTGCCTGTCGGCCCTTGGCATCCCCACGCCCTTGATGGACACGCTCCTACTCGTCACGCTCTGCGCCCTCGCCGTCTGGTTCTGGCTGGACAGCGCGCGGGCCCGCGAGATCGCGACCGCGCGGGCGCGGGTGGAGTGCAAGCGGCGCGGGCTGCTGTTCCTCGACGACACGGTGTCGCTCCGCCGGGTGCGGATCCGCACGACGCCTAACGGGCTGCGCTTCCGGCGCCAGTTCGACTTCGACTTCAACGACGGGACCGAGGCCCGCTACCGCGGCGGGGTGGCGGTGCTGGGCTCCCAGATCACGGACTTCGACCTGGGCGGCTGGCGCGACACCGGGCAAGTGACCGTGA
>Ga0114939_10000765_pt1 | contig 26496 bp, 27 predicted proteins | sample AshMeaCrysSpring_FD_87196 | JGI IMG/M metagenome (GOLD analysis project Ga0114939, IMG submission 87196) | Groundwater microbial communities from Big Spring, Nevada to study Microbial Dark Matter (Phase II) - Ash Meadows Crystal Spring | ecosystem: Environmental > Aquatic > Deep subsurface >...
ATCTTGAATCTGGTGCGCCGCGACGTGCCCTCGCAAAAAATCATCGGCTACCTGCAAAGCACCGGCCGGGTTTACAATTTCGGGCCCGTGCAACTGAAAGCCCTCGCGCAGGCCGGCGCGCCCTCCCAGCTCATCAACTACCTCCAGGAGACCCAGGGATTTTACGGACGCACTCCGGCCGTCAAACGCAACCCGTCGGGCCAACCCGCCGGGGCCTACACGAATTCGCCGCTCTATCAGGACGAGCAGCCCTTCGCCTACAACCAGCCGATGATCGACGACTGGTATGATTCCGGCTACGAGGAATCGCTTTACAGCCCGTTTTCCTACAATTGAGTGTTTCCGTCTGAAGCGCCGCTGGCCGTCGTTTGCGGGGACTCGCTTTCCGGGCAGCCCGAGCTGAGCCGCCGGGAGGAAAATATCGACCACGTTTGGATTTCCATGGACTGCGGGTGCGGTCTGCGGGTGACGGTCTCGGTCAATACACGCTCGCTCCGCAACGCGCTCGCGGGGGCGGATCCGCGCGTGCGGGTCGGCCGGGTGCGGGGAACCGCCGGCCACCTCCCCCCGCGCGGCGCGCGGGCCCTGGCGGCTTTCAATTACGCGGAGGTCGAGGCCGCGAACAATGTCTTTTACGAACACATGGAACGCCGCGAGGCGGAGGCGTTCCTGCTCGGATTGTGCGGGGAATCGTGTTTGCTCGAAGCGTGGGGCGCGCCCTACCGCCGGGGCCGGGCGCTCGGAATCCACCAGGTCCACTCGCGCCGGGCAAGCTGCGGCGTCCCCGCCGATCTCCGCGGGCTGGATGGCGGGCTCAAGTTTTTCTCGAAATCCGGGGGAACCATCTCCTGGACGATGGTCCTGCTGAAGTTCTGCGGTCAGGTGTGAAGCGGACCTCCCGGCCGCCCGTTCCGTTCGCGGTTCCGCTTGTGGCGGCGGTCGCGGGATCGGCCGCCGGGCTCGTGTGGGCGGACACCCACATCTCGCGGAGCTTCGCATGGGGCGCCGCGATTTTTCTCGCGCTGGCGGTCATCGACCGCAAACCGGCCCGCGGGCTAGCGAGCCTTGCCGCCGGGATCGCGTTGGCATTCGCCGCCATGGCGGGACTGCGCGGCGCGGCCTCGCCCGCGGCCGGCTTCGCCCGCACGATCGGGAGTCCGGCGGCCGCCACCCTCGAGGGCGGAGTGGCCACGCGGCCGCGCCCCCACGGCCGGGAAGCTTGGTCGGCGGAGGTGGACGGCCGGGTCGCTGTGGGAGAGTCGGGCGGCGGGCCCGCGCGCGTTCTGGTGGTCGGGCAAGGCCCGCCGCCGGAAATCGGGGACCGTGTGCGCATCGAGGGGGCGCTCGAGCGGGTCGGCGGACCGCGCAACCCGGGCGAATTCGACCCGCGTCCGTGGTTGGCCAGGCGGGGCATTTTCCTGCGCATGGAGGCCGGCCCGGGGAATTCGTGCGAGGTCACCGGGAGAGGCTCCCCGCTCGACCCGCGCCGCATCGCGGCCGCGACGGCCGACTGGATTTCGCAAACGCTCACCAACGGCCTGGATCCCGGCGGCCGCGAGGCCGCGCTCATCGTCGGAATGACAGTCGGAGAAACCCGCGGGATCGACCCGGCGCTGGAGGAAAAATTCCGGGGAACGGGCACGTTCCATCTTTTTTCTGTGAGCGGCCTGCATGTGGGGATGGTGGGGATGCTGGGGTGGGTCGGCCTGGGCGCCCTGCGCGTGCCCCGGCGGGTGATCGCGGCCGTGCTGATTGCCGCCCTATTCTACTACGCGCTAGTGACAGGATGGAAACCGGCGAGTGTGCGGGCGGCGACCATGGGCGCCTTTGTGCTCGCGGGTCTGCTCGCGGGACGACCCGCAGTTTTGCTCAACAGCCTTCTGGCCGCCGGCTTCATCATCCTCCTCGGCAACCCCGCCGAAATCGGCAATGCCGGGTTCCAATTTTCCTTCTCCGTCGTGCTCGCTCTCGTGCTGGCTGCGGGCCCGGCCGGGCGGATTTTCGCGCGTCCGTTCGAGGTCGATCCGTTTATTCCGCGCAAGTTGTATGGGTGGCGGGAAAAGTTCCGGTCCTCGGTGGTGGGGAGGCTGGCGCCCGCGGTGGCCGTGTCGGTCGTGGCGTGGGCGGGTTCGTTGGTTCTCACATTCTGGTATTTCCATTTGGTTTCGGTGGTGGCGGTGCCGGCGAATCTGGTTTGCGTGCCGCTCGCCTTCGCGGCGATGGGGGTCGCCGTCCTGTCGTTGGTGACTGGCGCGGTGTGGCCGGCGCTCGGGGTCGTTTTCAACAATGCCAACTGGCTCGTCGCATGGGGGCTGGCGGGGACCGTCGAACTTTTCGCCGCCATTCCCGGCGGATATTTCTACGCCGCGCCGCCGGATCCCCGTGCTCCTCCCGCATCCCTCACGGTTCTGGACGCGGGAGCCGGCGGCGCGGCGCTACTCCAAGGCGGCGGGGCGAATACCCTTCTGGATTGCGGGCCCCGCCACAGGCTCGAGGGAACGTTGCTCCCGTTTCTGCACAGCCGCGGGATCAACCGTCCGGGGAAGTTGGTGCTCACCCACGGCGACGCCGCCCACATCGGAGCCGCTGCGGGTCTGCTCGCCACCGCGCCTCCCGCCGCGATCTTCGAGCCGGGCACAAGCGACCGCTCTCCGACCCGGCGCACCCTCCGGAAGCTGGCCGCCGGATACGGATTGAATCCGCTCGCGCTGATGGCGGGAGAGACATTCGATATCCTCCCCGGGGTGCCCGCGCGCGTGCTTTACCCGCCGGCCGGACACGACCCGCGCGTGGCCGACGATGGCGCGCTGGTTCTGGCATTCGAGCTCGGGGGCTGGCGCGTGCTGGCGCTCTCGGACGCGGGACCCGCTGCCGAGGCGTGGATGCTGGCAAATTTCCCCGCCGCCATCCCCTGCGATCTTCTTCTCAAAGGCCAGCACGACTCCGGCACGGCGATGCTGCCCGGGTTCGCCCGCGCGGCCTCCCCGCGGCTGGCCATCCTCGCCTCCGCCGACTTTCCGCCGGGAGCCTCGGTTCCGGAGGAAACACGGGATCTCCTGCGCTCGGTCGGAGCCCGTGTCATCAACCTCGCGGAATCCGGCGCGGTCACGATCGGATTCCGCGAGTCCGTCCTCGAAGCCTCCGCCTTCCTTTCCCGCCAAACCCTCACCATCCGGCGGGCACACGACGGATCCCCGCGGTCGGACTGACCACCCGGCGGAATCAGCCGGTGTGGGTCGCGATCTCGCGGGCGAAAATTTCCGCGAACTCGGCGAGTTTTTTCTGACCCATGCCCGGAATGCCGGCCATCTGGGAAACGGTGGAGGGTTTGCTCGCGGCCATGTGGCGAAGGGTGGCATCGCCGAAGATCACATACGCCGGGACACCGCGCTCGTCGGCAAGGCGCTTGCGCAGCGCCCGCAGGCGCTCGAACAGCGCCTCGTCGCAGGCGACCGCGCCGGTTGCGGCCTGGCGCGCGCGCCCGGCGGGGGCGCTCATCGGCCGCGCGAGGTGGATGACCCTGCGCGAACGGAGGGCCTCGAGACCCTCGGGGGTGAGTTCCACGGTCGGATACTGGCCGCCGCTCTGCGCGAGGAACCCGATGCGGACGAGATCGCGCCCGATGGCGGTCCATTCATTTTTCGGAGTCTCGCGGCCGATGCCGTAGGTGGTGAGCGTGTGGTGCCCCCAGCGGCGGATTTTGTCGTTGTCGGCTCCGGTGAGGATGGCGGCGATGTGGTTGAGGCCGGTGGGAAAACGGGTGGCCCGGCTCACGCGGTAAACACAGGACAACAACTTCTGGGCCTGCAGGGTGGCGTCGTAGGATTCGCGGGGGGCCCGGCAATTGTCGCATTCCGCGCAGCCCGCGCCCTCCATGGTTTCGCCAAAGTATTCGAGGAGGTGGTGCCAGCGGCACCCTGCGTCCTCGGCGTAGGAAAGCATCTGCCGGAGTTGTCGGCGGGCGGACTCCCGCTCGGCCGGGTCGCTCATCTCGTCGATGAAGTGTGTCTGTTTGGCCACATCCCCCGGGCTGTAGAGCAACAGGCAGTCCGAGGGCAGCCCGTCGCGGCCCGCCCTCCCGGTCTCCTGATAATATCCCTCCAGGTTCTTCGGAAGGTCGTGGTGCACGACCCAGCGCACGTTGGGTTTGTTGATGCCCATGCCGAAGGCGATGGTGGCGCAGATGATCTGAACCTCGTCGCGCAGGAAGAGGTCCTGATGCAGATTGCGTTCAGCGGCGGTGAGCCCCGCGTGATACGGCTTCGCCGAGAACCCGCGCGACTCCAGCGAAGACGCCACCCGCTCGGTCGCGGCCCGCGACGCGCAATAGACAATCCCGCTCTCCCGCCCCCGGGCCCGAAGGAACGCCGTCACCTGCGCCACCGGCCCGTCCTTCGCGAGAACCTGATAGCGCAGATTCGGACGCAGGAAACTGGCCACAAAGACCGCCGGATTCCGCAGGCCGAGCTGACCGATGATGTCCTCCCGCACACGGCCGGTGGCGGTCGCGGTGAGCGCCATCACCGGAATGTCGGGCAGCAATTCCCGCAGGCTGGAGAGTTGGCGGTATTCCGGGCGGAAGTCGTGCCCCCATTCCGAGATGCAGTGCGCTTCGTCAATGGCGACGGCCCGCACCCCCCACGCCCGCAGGTTGTCTTTCCAGTTGTCGAGCATGAGCCGCTCGGGGGCCGCGTAGAGGAGCTTGTAGCGGCCCTCGTGGAGCCCCCGCAACCGCGCCCGGGCCTCGCCCGCGGAGAGGGTGGAATTCAAAAACGTAGCGGCAACGCCTGCGGCCACGAGTTGGTCCACCTGGTCTTTCATCAACGCCACCAGCGGCGACACCACAAGCGTGAGACCGTCGCGCATCACCGCCGGCAACTGGAAACAAAGCGACTTGCCGCCGCCGGTCGGCAGCAGGGCGAACACATCCGCGCCGCCGAGGTGCGCGTCGATGATTTCCCTCTGCAGGGGACGGAACTCCCGGAACCCGAAGGTCCTCTCCAAAGCCGCCAATACCGGATCCATCCGCATCGGCGCATTTGAGGCCATGCGGCGGCCGGGGTCAATCGCCGGATGAGTCGTCGGATGAGACCCGGACGGGCCTATCGCGAAGGTTCGGTGGAAATGAGGAGCCAGTCGTCGTCCACGGCTCCATAGGAAACCCGCTCGACTTCGCCGCCGGGCCCGATCCGGTTGAGGATATTCGTGCGCGGCGGGATGTGCCCGCTTGCGATCGAGAGCAATTGGTAAAGCATCGGCCGCCGCGGACGGTAGGGACGGTTATACCAGAAATACACCCGCGCGGCTTCCTGCGGACGCGCCATTTCCCTCTCGAGCAACCCGCGCTCGTAGTCGTCGGACGGCGAGAGGTGGTCGAGCGCGCCGCCGTGCAGTCCCCGCAATCCCTCGTAGCCGGCGGCCCAGTCGCAGACTTCCTTCCAGATTCGGAACTCGGACGAGGACGCATCGGCGGGCCTCGCCGCCTCGAGCGTGTCGCGCAGCAGGTCGGGGTAGAAGGCGGGGTCCTTGAAGTGGAGGTGTTCCCATCCGAACCCGTCGAACATATTGTGTCCGCCGACGATATTCCCATACCACTGGCTCGGGATGCCCTGCGGGTTTTCCTTGAGTCCGTAAAAGCGCAGAGCGTCCTTGACGTGCTGGTCGAGGGCGTTGATCTCGGGGAAAAATTCGTATTTCACCGGCGGGCTCACGAAGAGGACGGGCTTGAACTGGCTCCTTGCCAGCACGATTTCGTGGACGGTCCCGACGCTGTAGATATTCGTGGGCACAAACGAGACCAGAAAATCCGAGACATCGGTCATCCGGCAGTCGATGTGCACGGTCTCCCAGAAGTCCCGCTCGAACCGGGCGCGGGTCTTCGGGTTCGTCCAGAAGTCCCCCTCGTAAATTTCTTTCGAAGGCAGCACGCCCTCGCGTCCGTAATCGCCATGCCCGCGGACCGCGGGTTTGTTCCATGGGTCGAGGACCGAGATCCCCAGCGCGCGCAGGACCGGGCCGAGCAGGGCGCGCCACCCGAGATATTTCTCAACCACCCGCGAGCCCACAAAATCCATCGGGCCCGACAAATACGCCCGCGTGCCGGCGAGGATGTTTTCGCGGCCGCTCACACGATCGAGGTCGGGAAATCCCCTTTGGCGATTTCGCCGATGATCCGTCCGCGGCAGAGACCGGCGGCCTCCGCCGCGCGCGCGGCCGCCACCACCACCACCATCCCGATTCCCATATTGAAAACCTGGAACATCTCCATCGGGTCGATCTTTCCGCCGCGCTCGATCACACGGAAAATCGCGGGCGGCCGCCAGGTTTCCCGCCGCACCACCGCGTGCAATCCCGGAGGAATCACGCGCGGCAGGTTGTCCACCAAGCCTCCGCCGGTGATATGGGCCGCCGCTTTCACAAGGCCCTTCGGCAGGCCGGCGAGGAGCGGTTGGTAATTTTTGTGAACCCGCAGCAACTCGTCCCCGATGGGGAGTTTCAGCTCGGGGAGACGCGCCGAGGGCTTGAGGCCGAGCTCCTCGAACAACACCCGCCGCGCGAGCGAATACCCGTTTGTGTGCAGTCCGTTCGAGGGCAGCCCCACCAGCGCGTCCCCGGCCTTGATCGACGATCCGTCCAGGATGGCCTTGCGGTCCACGACCCCCACGATCGTGCCCGCCAGATCATACTCGCCCGGACGATACATGCCCGGCATCTGGGCCGTCTCGCCACCGACCAGCGCGCACCCGCCGGCCTTGCACGCCTTTGCGAATCCCGAAAGCACCTTGCGGAAAACCCCGGGGTCGAGTTCGGCCGAGGCCATGTAATCGAGGAAAAACAGCGGACGGGCTCCGGTGACCGCGATGTCGTTGATGCAGTGGTTGACAAGGTCCTGGCCGACCGTGTCGTGGCGGTTCATCGCGAAGGCCACCTTCAATTTTGTCCCGACCCCGTCCGCGCTCGAAACCAGCACCGGGTCGCGCATCCCGCGAAAATCCGGCCGGAAAAACCCGCCGAACCCGCCGATCTTCCCCAGCACCCCGGGTCCGTGCGTCGAGCGCACCATCGCCTGGATCCCCTTTTTCACCGAGTTCCCGAGGTCCACATCCACCCCGGCCCGCGCGTAAGCTTTGATTTTTGGCATAGTCAGGAAAAAAGGCGGTCAGAGGTCCACAAACGGCAGGCGCTCGTCGTGCTCGATCAAATGCGCCCGGCCGGCGCGGCGCTCCATGATCAACTTGTCGAAGCCCGCGTTGTAGGCGACCGGATAGTCGCCGTTGAAGCAGGCGGTGCAGAAGTCCCCGCCGGGGCGCCGGGTCGCGCGCACCATGCCGTCGATGTCGAGATAGCCCACCGAATCCGCACCGAGGTATTTGCGGATTTCTTCTTTCGTGCACTGGTTGGCGAGCAACTTCTCGGGGTCGGGAAAATCGATCCCGTAGTAGCAGGCGTGTTTGTGGGGCGGACAACTTATGCGCATGTGCACCTCGGCCGCCCCGGCCTCGCGCAGGTTCACCACACGGGCGCGCGCGGTCGTCCCGCGCACGATCGAATCGTCCACGACCACCACCCGTTTCCCTTTCACAGCCTCTCCGATGAGGTTCAATTTCACGCGCACATTGAAATCCCGGATCCGCTGGGTGGGCTGGATGAAGGTGCGTCCGATGTAGTGGTTGCGTACGAAGGCCGGATAATACGGGATCCCGAGTTCCTCCGCGAATCCCAGCGCGGCGTAGATACCGGAATCGGGCACGGGCACCACGAGGTCGGCCTCGCAGGGTTCCAACCGGGCGAGTTCGCGGCCCATTTCGACCCGCACGCTGCCCACGTTTGTGCCCGCGATATTGGAATCCGGCCGGGCGAAATAGACATACTCGAAGATGCAGAACGCGCTGCGCCCCGCGCGGAACGGCCACTCGCTGCGGAGGCCGCTGTTGTCGATGATCACCACCTCGCCGGGCTCCACGTCGCGCACGTAAGTCGCCTGAATGAGGTCGAACGCGCAACTCTCGCTGGCCAGGATATACGCGCCGTCCTTCCGCCCGATGCAGAGCGGACGGAACCCGTGGGGGTCGCGGAATCCGATGATCTCCCGCTCGCCCATCAACACAATCGAGAAGGCTCCCTCCAGCCGCCGCAAGACGCTCAGCACGCCGCCCTTGTCGCGCGGCTGCGCCAGCAGGTGCAGCACGATCTCGCTGTCCACCGTGGTTTGAAAAATCGACCCCTTCGCCTCGAGTTCGGCCCGGAGCTCGGCGGCGTTGACGAGGTTCCCGTTGTGCGCGATGGCGATCTGCCCGCGGGAGGTGTCCACCACGAACGGCTGTGCGTTCCGCGCCGTGCTCGAGCCGGTCGTCGAATACCGCACATGCCCGATCGCGCGAGTTCCCGCAAGCGCCTCCAAGTCGCCGGGGCCGAAAACCTGCGACACCAGCCCCATCCCCTTGTGGGTCACAAACGGGGCGTCCGACCCCTTGGCGCTCACGATCCCCGCGCTTTCCTGTCCGCGGTGTTGCAGCGCGAACAACCCGTAGTAGGCGAGCATCGCCGCATCGGGATGTCCGTAGGCCGCGAAGACCCCGCACTCGTGCGCGGGCTTGTGACGGGTGGGTGAGGCGGGTCTCATTCGGTTGCTCGGGCGGCCCACTTTCTCCCAAGTTTCCGCCCGCCTTGCAAACAAGAAAGCGACTGCTCCGCGCGGCGGCCTATCCGGGGATTCTTCCCGGTGAAAATTTTCCCGCACGCGGCGGGATCCCGCGATCCGGATCGATGAAACACCCGCGGGCCACCCGGCGGCCCGCTCCGGTCCCTGTGAATGTGACACCCTCGGATTCCAGCAACGCGCACTTTTTCGCACGGGCCCGGGGGCCGCGTTCGCCGAAAAATCCGCCGGGATCGCCGTCGGCCGCCACCACGCGGTGGCATGGCACTTCGGGAGCGAAAGGGTTGGCGGCGAGGGCTCCGCCCACCGCGCGGGGCGATCCGAACCCGAGCGTCCGGGCGATGTGGCCGTAGCTCGCGACCATTCCGCGCGGGATTTTTTTCACGGCGTCATAGACCGCCATGCGGAAACTGGAAAGTTTGCGATTCGCGGATTGCGGGTGCATGGATCCCGCTTACAGTTTCCAGTGTGAAAGAGAAATCGATTATTTCGTTCGGTGTGTCTCGTCGCGAGAGTCTATTCATCGGCCTCGGAGGCCTCGCGGCGGCGTTGTTCGGTCCCGGGTTTGTGTCGCGTTCGTTCGCGGCACCTGCGGCGGGGGCTCCCGCGTCGCCGGTCTCCGACGCGCCATCCGGTCCGCTGGTGCTTCCGCTGCTGCCGTATGCGTATGAGGCGCTCGAGCCGGTGATCGACGCCGAGACGATGCGCATCCACCACAACAAGCACCACAGGGCCTACGTGGACAATGCCAACCGGATTCTCGCCTCGCTTCCCGAACTGGCCAAAATGACTCCCGAGGAAATCGTGCTCAACCTCGACAAGGCGCCCGAGGACATGCGCCAAGGGCTGATCAACAACGTGGGCGGCCACATCAACCATTCGCTCTTCTGGCTCATGATGGCTCCCGGCGCGGGCGGCCCGCCAAAGGGCGACATCGCCGCCGCCATCGACCGCGACTTCGGATCGTTCGACGCGTTCAAAACCAAATTCTCCGACGCCGCGTCGAAGCGCTTCGGCAGCGGGTGGGCATGGCTCGTCGCCGACAAGGCCGGCAAGCTGAGCGTGATCTCGACCCCCAACCAGAACCCGCCCGTGATGGACGGTCTCAAGCCGTTGCTCGGCCTCGATGTCTGGGAACACGCGTATTATTTGAAATATCAAAACCGCCGGGCCGATTACATCCGCGAGTGGTGGGCCACAGTGAATTGGGATTTTGTGAACAACCAACTGAAAGGTTGAATTCCGCTCCCCCCTACCTGCTCGCCGCCGCGGGGGCCTCGATCGACGCTGTGGTCCTTCTTTCCAGCGGGGTGCTCACCGCCGCGCAGACCGGCAACACAATGCTCTTTGCGGTGGCGCTGGCGCGGGAGGATCCGGCCACCGGACTCAGCGCCGGTATTTCGGTGGCGGCGTTTGTGGCCGGGACGGCGGCGGGCGCGTTCGGCCTCGCGCGGTTCCGGCGCGGTGCGACCGCCGTGCTTGTTTGTGAGGGTGCGCTTCTGGCGGCCTTGTTCGCATGGTCGCTGGCCGCGCCGCCCGGGAGCGGATGGGGAAACGGTCACGTGACCCTCGCCGCGCTGGCGATGGGCCTGCAGAGCGCGTTTGTGCGCGGCGCGAAGGTCCCCTTCGCGACCACCTACGTGACCGGCGTGCTCGCTTCCGGGATCGCGGGGTTTGTCGAAGCCCGGGTGACCGGCCGGACTGCGGGGGAGCGGGCGGGCGGCGCGCGGCCGTGGGAGGGCGTATTGGTGTGGGCGGTGTATTTCGCCGCGGCGCTTGGCTGCGGAGCGCTGAGCCTCGCAGTGGGCGGCTGGGCGCTGTTGGCACCGCTTGTATTTTTTGCGCTTGCGGCGGTCCTGTCTGCGCGGGTTTGATGGACCGATGAATATCGACAGGCCTGCGGAATGAATCCGCCGGGTTCCTCATTCCGTCCGCGTTCGTTGGAATGGTTCCATGATGCCGGGCTGCGGCGCCACCTCGGGAGCGACATCCTGGCGGGTGTCACGGTGGGTTTGATCGCGCTGCCGCTCGCGCTGGCGTTGGGGATCGCGAGTGTGCCGGCCGGCGCGGAGACGCCGCTTCCCGCGCCCGCGCTCGGGATTTTCACGGCGATCATCGCGGGATTTTTGATTTCTGTTTTCGGCGGGAGCCGCGTCCAGATCGGGGGACCGACGGCGGCGTTTGTGCCGATTATTTTGCTGATCATCGGCGAGCACGGGTATTCCGGGCTTTTGCTCGCGACGATGATGGCGGGTGTGATTCTTGTTTTGATGGGGCTCAGCCGCATGGGGACCCTCATCAAGTTCATCCCGTGGCCGGTCACCAGCGGGTTCACGACCGGGATCGCCGTCGCCATCATGCTCACCCAGGTTCCCGACTTTCTCGGGCTGCGCGCGGGGGAGGCCATGCCGCGCGAGTTTTTCGAGAAGGTCGAATGGCTGGTCCGGCACGCGGGCACGGCCAACCCGCCCGCCGTCGTGCTCGCGGTCGCCTGCACGGCCGTCATTTTTCTCTGGCCGAAATTGGGAATCAAATTTGTTCCCGGCTCCATCGTGGCGATGGTCGGTGCGACGCTGGTGGTGGCCCTTACCGGCTGGGGCGAGTCGATGGGGGTCGCGACGATCGGGGCGAAATTCGGCGCGGGTGCGATCCCGTCGGGGCTGCCCGCGCCCGCCCTGCCTGCATGGGACTGGCAATTGGTGAGAGAATTGCTCGGCCCCGCCACGGCGATCGCGCTCCTCGGGGCCATCGAGTCGCTGCTCTCCGCCGTCGTCGCCGACGGCCTCACCGGTGACCGTCACGACAGCAATACCGAACTCGTCGCGCAGGGAATCGCCAATCTCGTTTGCCCGTTCTTCGGCGGCCTCCCCGCCACCGGCGCGATCGCCCGCACGTCCGCCAATGTCAACAACGGCGGAAAATCGCCCGTCGCCGGCATAGTGCACGCGCTGACCCTCCTTGTCGTCATCCTCGCGGCCGCGAAATGGGCCGCCTATATCCCGATGGCGGCGATGTCGGCCGTGCTGGTGGTGGTGGCGGTGAAGATGGGCGAGTGGCATGAGATCGGCCGCCTTGCGAAGATGCCGCGGAGCGACGCGCTGGTGTTGCTCACGACCTTCGCGCTCACCGTGCTTTTCGACCTGGTGGTGGCGGTCGAGGTCGGGATGGTGCTCGCGGCGGTCCTCTTCATCAAACGCGTCTCCGAGACGACCGAGGTGAGCCGCGTCACCGAGGACGACATGCTCGAGCGCCCCGAACACATCGCCCAGGGCAAAACCATCCCGAAAGGCGTGCTTGTTTACAGGATCTTCGGGCCGTTCCTCTTCGGGGCCGCCGAGAAAATGGAGGACGCCCTCTCGCGGGTGGACGTGTGGCCGCGCGTGTTGGTCCTCCGCCTGCATCTCGTCACCGCCATGGACGCCACCGGCATGAACGCCCTCGAGAGCATCGTCGAACGCATGCGCCGTCGCGGCGGCACCGTCATCCTCAGCGGGATCCACCAACAACCCCTCCAGATGCTCCGCAAGGCCGGTTTCATCGACGTCATCGGACGCGAAAATTTCCGCGCGACCTTCGACGAGTCGCTCGCCCGCGCGCGAGAGATCGTGGGCTGATCCACCGGGTCACACCGCGATCGGCGCTTTGATCGCGGGGTGCGGGTCGTAGCCGGCCAATGTGAAATCCTCGTAGCGGAACCCGTCGATCGAGCGAACCGCCGGGTTGATGTGCATCACGGGCAGCGGCCGGGGCTCGCGCGCGAGCTGGGTGCGGGCCTGTTCGAGATGGTTCGCGTAGAGGTGGAGGTCGCCGAACGTGTGCACAAACTCGCCGGGCTTGAGCCCGCAAACCTGTGCCACCACCAGTGTCAGTAGCGAATACGAGGCGATGTTGAACGGCACGCCGAGGAACAGGTCGGCACTGCGCTGGTAGAGCTGGCAGCTCAGCTCCCCGTCCCGCACAAAAAATTGGAAGAGGGCATGGCAGGGCGCGAGCGCCATGCGGTCGATCTCGCCGGGATTCCATGCCGAGACGATGAGGCGGCGGCTGTCGGGGTCGGACTGGATCCGCGCGATCACATCCGCGATCTGGTCGATTGTGCGGCCGTCCGCACATTTCCACGACCGCCACTGCGCGCCATAGACCGGTCCGAGGTCGCCGTTCGGATCGGCCCATTCGTCCCAGATCGTGACGCCATTTTCGCGCAGGTAGCCGATGTTGGTGTCGCCGCGGAGAAACCACAGCAACTCGTGGATGATCGAGCGCAGGTGCAGCTTCTTGGTCGTGAGAAGCGGAAACCCCGCAGCCAGATCAAAGCGTGCCTGGGCGCCGAAAACCGCATGCGTGCCGGTGCCCGTGCGGTCGGCCTTGAAGCGGCCGTTCTCAAGAACCAGCCGGAGGAGGTCGAGGTATTGTTTCATGGTCTGCGAAGAAGTTTCCCCGCCCAGATCTCGGGCGGACTCGGCGGACCGTAGCCGAGCGCCCTCGCGAAAAGGTAGCCGACAATCGCGCCGCCAAGGTGCGCCGCGTGCCCGATCCACGACTGAAACTGAAACACCATCGCCAGCGCGGTCGTCGCCACAAGACCGATCCCCAGATACCTCGCCTTCAAACGCAGCGGGATCACAAAGAAAATCAGAGCCGTGATCCGGTGGTCGAAAAAGATCGTCGTGAACGCCAACAACACCCCGAAGACCGCCCCTGAAGCGCCGATCAACTCGACATCCGGCGGACCCCACGCCATCTGCAACACCCCGCCGCCGAGGGCCGAAAGCAGATACAACCCCAAAAACTTCCACGGCCCCAGCACCCACTCGACCGAGCGTCCGGCAAACCAAAGGCTCACCATGTTCACAAGAAGGTGCCAGAAATTTCCGTGCAGGAACGCATGGGTGAGCAACTGCCAGAACGCCCCGTGCTCGAGACCGATCCCGGAGAGCCCCCAGCGGAAGATGAAAATCCGCGCGGCCAGATCGGGCAGAATGCTCTGGTAGGCGAAAACCAGGCAATTCGCCACAATCAGCCAAATCACGACCCTGCTGGGATGTCTCATCGGCCTGGAGGGTAGAAGCGGAAACCCGCCTCCGCAAGGAACGGATTTTCGCCGGGCGCGGCACGGATCAAGACCGGGCCTTCCAGGATGCGAAGAGCTCGAGCGTGGAATCCCTTGCGGCGGTGTGGTCCACCATCGGCGGCGGGTAATTTGGCGCGAGGCGTTTGCCGGGTTCGGGCGGCGCGGCGAGGGCGGCGGCGGGCACATCCCTCAACTCGGGGATCCACTCTTTGATGTAGCGGCCATCGGCATCGTAACGCGCGGTCTGGGTCCACGGGTTTTGGATGCGGAAATACGGTGCCGCGTCGGCGCCGGTTCCCGCGCTCCACTGCCATCCGCCATTGTTGCTGGCGATCTCGCCGTCCACCAATTTTTGCAGGAAGTAGCTTTCGCCCATCCGCCAGTCGAGCTGGAGGTCTTTTGTGAGAAACATCGCCGCGATCATGCGGGTGCGGTTGTGCATGAAGCCGGTCGCATTGAGCTGTCGCATCGCCGCGTCCACGATCGGAAATCCGGTCTCCCCCGCGCACCAGCGCGCGAAATCCGCCGGCTTCCCCGGCCAGCGCATCCCGCGGAAGACCGGGTTGAATTCTTCCTCGAGCACCTGCGGAAAATGCCAGAGCACCGACATGTAAAATTCCCGCCAAATCAATTCGGATTCATATTTCCCGGCACTCGCGCGCGGGCCCGCCGCAAGCGCGTCCGCCTTCTCCCGGCACTTGGCGAAAACCTCCCGGATCGAAACCAACCCGAACCGCAGATCCTGGGAAAGCCGCGAGGTGGTCCGCCCGGCGGGAATATCCCGGTTTTCCCCGTAACCGGCGAGGCCGCCTCCGACGAAGGTTGCAAGCCGGGCGCGGGCCGCTTTCTCGCCGGGCTCGATGATCGTCCCCTCGCGGGTGAGCCCCCAGAGGCCGAGGTCGGGCAGCGGCAGGGAATCCACGCGCGGAGCCGCGCCCAGCGAGCGCGGGCGTCCGCGAGGCGCTTCCTTGGGCAACTTTGCCCAGGCCCGCGAATATGGGGTAAAGACCCGGAAGGGTTCGCCGGTGGCGGTGAGCACCTCGTCGCGTTCGTGCAGGCAGGCATCCTTGTGCGGGAAGACACCGATGCGCCCGCCCGCGCGCTCGGCCAACCGGCGTTCAACTTCCCTGCCGTGGGGATCGGGGTCGCGATTGAAATGGATCTCGGCGGCCCCGCATTCCCCGGCCAACCGCAACAAGCCCTCGACGGGGTCCCCCTCGCGAATGATCAGTCGCGACCCCATCCCGCGCAGGTTCGCGTCCAGCGATCGCAGGCAGCCGCAGAGAAATTCCTGCCGCATGGGGCCGGTCCAACGGTGCGCCCCGCGCCATCCGCTTATCACATAGACCGGCACCACGTCCGCGCCGTCGGCGGCCGCCGCAGCGAGCGAGGTATTGTCGGTGACCCGCAGGTCCCTCCGGAACCAGTGGATTTTTACCACGGAAACCGGGGGATCAAACGGGCACTTCGGCCTTGCGGCGCTCTTTTTTACCGAGCGCCTTGCGCAGTTTGAGCAGGGCGATGTTTTGGAGCTGACGAATCCGCTCGCGGGTCACCCCGAATTTTTCGCCAACCTCCTCGAGCGTGAGCGGGTTCTGGCCGTCCAGACCGAAGCGTTGATTCAGAATATTGCGCTCGCGGTCGTCGAGGACGTCGAGCAAATCCCCCACTTCCTCGTGCAGGTTCTTGTCGCGGAGCGCCTCGAAAGGATCCTCCGCCGCCTCGTCACCGACAATTTCCCCGAACTCGGTCGAATCGTCGTCGCCGATCGGTTGGTCGAGCGAGGTCGGACGGATGGCCGCGCTTTTCAAATGCGTAACCTTGGCCAGCGACAGCCCGATTTCCTCCGCGAGTTCCTCGTCGGTCGGTTCGCGGCCGAGTTCTTCGGTCATCTGCATGGCCACACGGCGCATTTTAGCGATCTTATCAACCAAATGCACGGGCAGGCGGATCGTTTTGCTCTGATTGGCCAGTGCGCGCTTGATGGATTGCTTGATCCACCACGAGGCGTAGGTGCTCAGTTTGCCGCCCTTTTTCGGATCGAAACGCTCGACCGCCTTCACAAGGCCGATATTGCCTTCGGAAATGAGATCCAGCAACGGCAAGCCGAGGTTGGCATAGTCGCGCGCGATTTTCACCACCAGACGAAGGTTGGAACGCACCATCTCGTTCTTGGCCCGCTCGTCACCCTTCTTGATCCGCTTGGCAAGGCGCACCTCGTCGGCGGGCGTCAGAAGCGAATACTGGGCGATCTGACGCAGGTAGAGTTGGAATCCGGAATCTGAATCTTCGTATGGCATATATGTATTTAACGCTTGAAATCGTCGTTGGATGCGCAAAATTATTTATTCAGGCCCGCGAACGATTAACCTCGTTAATCTCTTTGACCCCCTAAGCCGGCGGATGTTCAAATTTTCCGCGACGATTTTTGGCGGAAACTCCGCCCCGCAGGTCGGCCCGGTGGGATGCCGGGCTAGAGCCGCTCGTAAGTGCCCTTGTCGCGGCGTTCGAGGACGGTGAAGCCGGCCGCTTTCGCGTCGCTCACCGAGAGGGGCTTGGTGAGGCGCGGGGAATGCGTTTTCGAGACGATCTTGCGCACGGGCTTGCGGCAGAGCGGACAATGGGTGAGATCGGGCCGGTCCACCGGGCGGCGCAATTCGAATTTCCCCCCGCAGGCGCGGCAGTCTCCCTCGCAAAGTTCGTATTCGTAGATCGGCATCTCGACAAAAAAACCCCGGCCTCGCGGCCGGGGTTTTGGGAAATCTGGACGAGCGACCCGGCAACCGGGGGATCCGGTCGGGCGCGTCCGGCGGGTTACCAACTCGATTTGGTCACGCCCGGGATCATGCCCGCCGAGGCCAATTCGCGGAAGGTGATGCGGGAAATTTTGAACCGGCGCATGAAGGCATGACGGCGGCCGGAGACTTTGCAGCGGTTGACGAGCCGGGTCGGGCTCGCGTCGCGGGGAAGCTGTGTGAGCGACGCGTAGTCTTTGTTCGCTTTGAGTTGGGCGCGGAGTTCCGCATATTTTTCGACCGTGCGCCGCTTGCGGGCATCGCGTTCGATCCAGGATGTTTTTGCCATAAATTCGTGCGTGGGGTGGGAACTTTATTCGACCGACACGCGCTTGCAAGAAGTATTTCCACATTTGGAAGCGCGCGGGCGGCCGCCAATTGTCATTTTCAAATCCGGGTCCGGCGGGCATGATGCCGGGCATGGATGATGACGGCAAATTTCTGGCGGAGGCGATCGCCGAGGCCCGCGCCGGGCTGGAATCCGGCGGGATTCCCATCGGCTCGGTGATCGTGCACAAGGGGCGGGTGATCGGTCGCGGGCACAACCTGCGGGTGCAAAGCGGCGACCCGATCCTGCACGGCGAGATGAGCGCTTTCGGCGATGCGGGCCGCCAACCGGCTTCGGTTTACCGCGAGTGCGTGCTCTACACGACACTCTCCCCGTGTCCGATGTGCAGTGGCACGATCCTCCTCTACAAAATCCCCCGCGTGGTTGTCGGAGAAAACCGGACTTTCCTCGGGGCCGAGGACTGGCTGCGGGCCAATGGCGTGCAAGTGGATGTGCGGGACGATGCCGAATGCGTGCGGATGATGACGGATTTCATCGCCGCCCATCCCGCCCTTTGGAACGAAGATATCGGGGTCTGACCGCCCGGCCCGCATGCCGAACACACCGCTGGACGTGCTGGTCATCGAATCCTCGACGGAGGCCGTGCGGGCGGTTCTCGGCCACGTGCCGGGCGGCCTGCGAGCGGAAGGGGTCTCCTCGACCCTCGAGGCCGAAGCGATCCTCGACGCGCGTCCGGCGCGGGTTGTGGTTTGTGCCGATGACCTGCCCGGGGAGACCGGGCTCATGTTTCTGGCGCGGACCAAAGACCGCTGGCCGCACCTGCGCAGGATCCTCCTCGCGCCACCGCAGGACGCCGAGTTGTTTTTCCTCGCGATGGGGGAAGTGACCCTCTTCGATTTTCTCACCAAACCCGACGGCCTTCCCGGGCTCGCCCCGGCGGTCCTGCGCGCGAAGGCCCAATACGAGGCCGGCTTGCGCAGAGAACATTCGGCCGTCGCGACGGAGGCGGCCCCGCCGCCCGCGGATGCCCCGCAGGCCGTGGCGAGACCGATCTCCCGCGATGCGATCGTGCTCGTGACGGGCGTGCTGGCCGGTTGTCTGGTCACCCTGCTGTGCATCACGGCGCTTTATTTCATCAAGTCCGCCGCCGGTGTGGATATTTTCCCGTTCCTCCACTTCGGGGACCTCTTCGGCAAATAGGCCGGGTATGAGCGCCGATTCCATTCCGTCCCGGCCGGCGCGGTTCCGCCTCGAGGGACTCTCCTGCGCGGGCTGCGCCCGCAAGGTCGAATCGGCCGCCCGCGCGCTCCCCGGCGTCGAATCCGCTGCGGTCAATTTTGCCGAGTCCACGCTCACCGTGAGCCTGCGGGACGGGGCCGGCGCGGATGGCATCCCGGCGGCGGTCGCGGCGGCCGGCTTCCGCGCGATCCCGGAGAGCGGTGATGAACAACCCGGGCCGCCCGACGAGGCCGGACCGGCCCGGCGCGCCGCTTTGCTGGCCGCCGCGCTTGCGGCTCCGGTTGTGATTCTGGAAATGGGGTCGCATATTTTTCACGGGTTCGGGGAATTTCTCGGGGCGCTTCCCGTGCCGGGCGGGCGGAACATGGTCCTGCTCGCGCTGGCGGCGGCGGTGCAATTCGGCCCCGGTCTGCGGTTTTACCAGTCCGGCCTTCGTTCGCTGGCACGGTTCTCGCCCGACATGAATACCCTCGTGATGCTCGGCACGTCGGCGGCGTTTTTTTATTCGGCTGGCGGCACCCTCTGGCCGGGAGCCTTCGGCCCGGGGGGCGGGCATCTGTATTTCGAGTCCTCGGCGGCGATTATCGCGATCGTCCTGATCGGGCGATGGATGGAAGCCGCCGCGCGCGGCCGCGCCGGGGAGGCGATCCGCTCGCTGGCACGACTGAACCCGGCTTCGGCATGGGTCGAGCGGGACGGGCGCGCGGTCGAGGTCCCGCTCGCCGCCGTGCGGGTCGGGGATGCTGTGCTCGTGCGTCCCGGCGAGCGGGTCCCGGTGGATGGCATCATCCGGGACGGGGAATCGCATGTGGACGAGTCGATGATCACCGGCGAGCCGGTCCCGAATCCCAAAGGGCCCGGCGACGAGGTCGTCGGCGGAACCATCAACACCACCGGCGCCTTCACGCTCACCGCCACCCGCCTCGGCGAGGACTCCGTGCTGGCCCGCATCGTGGCCATGGTGCGCGAGGCGCAGTCCGCCAAGTTGCCCGTGCAGGAAGCCGCCGACCGTGTGACGGCCATTTTTGTGCCGGTCGTGCTGGCGGTGGCGCTGGTAGCGTTGGGGGTGTGGCTGGCATGGGGGCCCGCGCCGTCGTTGTCCCGCGCGCTGGCGGCGGCGGTTTCGGTATTGGTCATCGCGTGTCCGTGTGCGATGGGCCTTGCGACGCCCGCATCGGTGATGGTGGCCACCGGTCGCGGGGCGCGGCTCGGGATCCTCTTCCGGGGAGCCGTTCAAAAACTGAGCACGGTCCGCGTCGTCGCCTTCGACAAAACCGGCACCCTCACCGTTGGCAAACCCGAACTCGCCGCCATCCACACCACCGGCGCGCTATCGGAATCCGGGGCTCTTGCGCTCGCCGCCGCCGCGGCCCATGCCAGCGAACACCCGCTCGCCCGCGCCATCGTGCGGGCCGCCGAGGCACGAGGCATCGCCGCGCCGACCGCCACGAATTTTTCCGCATCGCCCGGTCTCGGAATCCGCGCGCGGGTGGACGGAAAGGATGTCCTCCTCGGCAGCGCGCGGTTTCTCGGGAGTGCGGGGGTGCCCCTCGCGGCCGGATGGGAGGATCGCGCGGGCGTGCATCTCGCGGTGGACGGCGCGCACGTGGCGGGATTTGAAATTTCCGACGAGTTGCGTCCGTCCGCAGCCGCCGCAATCCTTGAACTCGGGGACGCCGGCCTGCGGGTGGCCATGCTGAGCGGAGACTCGCCGGAGGCCGCGCGGCGGATGGGCGTGCCGGCGGGGATTTCCGACGTCCGGGCCGGGTTGCTTCCGGAAGGCAAAGTGGAAGCGCTCCGGGATCTGCAAATGACGGGGCCGGTGGCCTTCGTGGGAGATGGGATCAACGACGCCCCGGCTCTTGCGGCGGCCGATGTCGGGATCGCCATGGGGGGAGGAACCGACATTGCCTCCGGGGCCGCTGATGTCGTGCTCGTCTCCAACGATCTGCGGAGGGTCGCCACGGCCGTGCGCCTGGCGCGCGCCACCATGCGAAACATCCGCATAAATCTCTTCTGGGCGTTCGCCTACAACGCGGCGCTCATTCCGGTCGCGGCCGGCGTCCTCTACCCGTTCACCGGGATCCTGCTTTCTCCGGTTCTGGCCGCGGCGGCGATGGCGGCTTCGAGTGTGTGTGTGGTTGGTAACGCGCTGCGCCTGCGCCGCTTTCCCGCCTGATCCCCGCCTCCCCGCCCGCCGGCCCGGACAACAACCCGGCCAGATGCCGCGCCGGATCCGGGCGCGTGCCCGCCCATGGGAAGACCCGGTCGATCCCGGCCGCGTCCGTCTGCTCGTCCACCGGCTCGAGCAGCCGCAGAACCGCGACCAGCGCGGGCATCACGACCGCCGGGTCGGTGCCCAGACAAAAATCGACCACCTTGGGCGGCCGGCCTGCGGCCCCCATCCGCAACCTCATCCCGCCGGCATAAGGGCTCAACCCGAGCTCCCAGCGGCCGCCCTCGCTGACGAGCCTCGTGGCCCGGTAGTCGAAATTCGGGGGCACCCGCCGGAAGGTCACTTCCGGTCGGGGTGGCCCCACCAACTGTGCGGGCGCGAGCCGTCGTAGTGTTTTTCAAAGACGTGCACCGCGTCCTCCATGGTGCCGTCGGCCGGCGCCCATTCGTTGACATCGGGGAAGTCGGTCGAAATATTCCGGTTCTTGATGTCGGAACGGAACCGGATCGGGCACCAGAACGACTCGACATTGCGGAGCATTTCGCCACCCAGGGCCCACACGCCGGTCATCCAGTCACAATACCAACACCACAGCAAATCATACCCGATCAAGCCGTCGTATTTGTGCCGGGAAAGGTTGATCCACTCGCTCGCACGGTAGGTCGGCAACCGCCCCAGCCGCGCGACCACGGGATACAACAAAATTTCCGCCAGCCGCACCTGCGCGAACACCAACACCGCCGGCGTCTGCCACAGCAAACACACCTGGTTCCGCACCGGCCCGAGCAACTTCGCCTGCGCGTCCGTGAGCGTGCGCCCCTTTTTGCCCCTGATCAACCGGTGCACCACGCAGAATGTGTGTAGAAACACCACCTGGGCAACAACCGAGGCCCCCACGCCAACCCAGCCTGCCAGCCAATACCCGGCCACCCACGGCACCCACGTGAAAAGACTCACGTAAAAATCCAGGAGCGGAGCCTCCGCCACCCGCTCGCTCAGCGCAAAACTCAAACGCGAAAAAATCGCCGCCGCCGCCAGACCGGCGAAGACCCAAACGAACGCATGCAGGAAATCCATGCCGGCCACATTGCGGACCCCCCGCAGACGCGTCAAGGCGGCATATGAAAGGTTTTGAGAAGCTCGCCGGGGCGGGTAGAGTGTCGGGATGATTTCACTCTCCGACCTCGCCGCCTATCTGGACAGCGCGCTCAAAATCGCCGATTTTCCCGACTACCCGAACGCCCTCAACGGCCTCCAAGTGGAAAATGCGGGGGAGGTGCGCAAGGTGGCAGCGGCGGTGGATGCCTGCGAGGCGACCATCGGGGCGGCGGTCGAGGCGGGCGCCGATTTGTTGCTCGTGCATCACGGGCTTTTCTGGGGCGGGCTGGCGCCCGTGACGGGAGCCGCCTATCGGAAGTTGCGTCTTGCGATCGAGGGCGGCCTTGCGATTTACAGCGCGCACCTCCCGCTCGACGCCCACCCGGAAATCGGGAACAACGCCCTCCTCGCGGAGGCGCTGGGGTTCGACGGTCACAGGGAACCATTTCTCGACGTCAACGGCCGCAAGATCGGCGTCCGCGTCGAGGCCGTCATCAACCGGGAGGTCCTCCACAGCCGGATCGAGGACGAAGTCCGCGGCCGGGTCGTTCTCGCGCCCGGCGGACCGGTGAGCACGTCGCAGATCGGGATTGTCACGGGCGGAGCCGGGTCCGAGATCTCGCGCGCCGCCCGCGAGGGCGTCGATACGTTCATCACCGGCGAAGGCCCCCATTGGTGCTACACCGCCGCCGAGGAACTCGGAATCAACCTCTTCCTCGCCGGGCATTACGCCACGGAGGTTTACGGCGTGAAGGCGCTCGCCGCCCACCTCGCGACACGTTTCAAACTCGAGTGGGAATTCCTCAGCCACCCCACCGGGCTCTGATCGATCTCAGAACAACCGCAGGAAAATCTCCCGGATCGCGGCACCACCGCCCACGATCAGCACCGAAAAATATACCACCGTGAAAAGGTTGCCGAGGTGCCCCAGCACGATAAAGAGCCCGTCCCGCTGCAACAGCCCGATCGAGAAAAACAGCAGCGCAAGGGCCGGCAGCGTGTTGCTGAACGGGATCAACCCGAACGGCGCCATCAGCAACACGGCCGCCGCCACCAGCGCGAGGTTGTTGATCGTGTCCATCAGCCCCGCCGAGGCCAGCCACGGAATCCGGTGCGCCCGGCTGATCCGCTCGAGCCGGTGCACCCACACCCGCCCCCGGTTGAGCCCGGCCATCAACTTCTCCGAAGGCAGCACCCGCCGGGCAATCTTCCCCGGCAACCACAAATTCCGCCCGAACAACCGACAGATGCCGATCAGCAAGATCGCCGCCCCGAAAACCGTACTCACCCCCGGAATCGAAACCGGCACAAGAAAAACAAGCGTCAGGAATGCCGTCAAAAGCAGGAGCCCGTCCTGCCCCACAAGATCCCGGATCACCGCGAGGGTCACACCGCCCGGCGGCAGGTTGTCGATGATTGTCTGAAGTTTCTCCCCCAGCGACTCGCCCTTCATGCGCCCGTCCAGCAAACGCACTCCGGTCTCTTCCGGTCCATTTGTTTTTGTTTCTTCACTCATTGCGACGGGCACAATGGCCGACCGACCCGCGCCGGGCAAGCCTGTCGGTCAAGGTGTCTGCGATCTGGAAGTCCATCGAGTCACTTGGAGAGATCTGACAGAACGCAGGCTGAGAACTTTGGGATGACCGAACCAAGACAGATGAGAACATCTTCGGTTTCCATGCGCTGTCGTCCGGCGATTTCGCCCAGGACGGCGATCACCTGTCTGGGCTCGAGCTCGTAGAGTGCGGAGATGATCCTCGGGATGCCGAGCGCGAATATGATGCTCAGTCAAATGCTCGTGGCCGAAGTGCTTGAGGTTGAACGTAAGGATCACCGAGCATCCACCGCAGATGGCCGCCGCAAGCACATGCCGGTCCTTTTGATGGTTGCTCAAGGTCGGCACGAACTTTTCAAAGCCCGATACCTCCGCTTCGGGAAAAGTGTGCGTGATCTCCCGCTGGAACAGGTCAACGAGGCGCTCAGGCCAGTTCACTTTGGCCAAGTGCGTTCGTTTCACTTCCTCCAGAATGCGCGCCGACCAGTGCGGGACAAACAACCTCGGGCGCTCCGCAAGACTCAACAGAAGATCGCACACGCCCCGGTTGGCCGGCACGCAGGCATCGATGAAAACTTGGAAATCGGCTCTCACTCGTCGCCCTTGTAGTCGGAGAAATAAAGTCCGGCTTGGGCGATCTCATCCGTGAGCCGATCCATGGCCTCCCGGCACTTGCGATCCCGCCTTTTTTCATATTCCAGCAGATCCTTGAACGTCACCCGCCGGTGCGTCCCCACCCGGTGGAACGGGATCTCACCGCGCTCCAAAAGGTTCACGAAAAACTGCCGCGACATGCCAAGGTAATTTCCCGCCGCCTGCGTGGTGAAGGCCTCGTCCTCGGGCAGCATGATGAGAGCCTTGCGCTCGCATCGCCTCGTCCCCGAGGTGGTTGATCACCTGCGAATGGGCGGCCAAATCATCTGAGTTTCAAGATGAGAATCACGCCGTCGGTCGTGCGGCGGGAACCCGCCGGGCCGGGATTCTGATCCCCGGTTTGATCGCGAGACTTGCGGGGGAGTGGTTGGCGGCGTCAGGCTCCGATGGCGGATTGGATTTCTGCGGCGATGCGGTCGGCCATGGTGGCGATGGCGGCGGCGTCGCGGCCTTCGATGAGGAGGCGGATTTTGGGTTCGGTGCCGGAGTAGCGGAGGAGGATGCGGCCCTGGCCGTCGAGGGCGGCTTCGGCTTCGCGCACGAGTGCGGAGACGCCGGCGAGGGACTCGATGGGCGGCTTGTCGGCGACACGCAGGTTGCGCTGGGCCTGGGGGAATTTGGAGAGGATGCGCTTGAGATCGGAGAGCGGGCGTCCGGTTTCTTTCATCACGCGGAGGATCTGGAGCGCGCTCACGATGCCGTCGCCGGTGGTCGCATAATCGCGGAAGATCATGTGTCCACTCTGTTCGCCGCCGACGTTGAGGTTTTCTTTCATCATGGCGGCGATGACGTAACGGTCGCCGACGGCGGTGCGGAGGACGCGTCCGCCGCGCGAGGCAAGGCATTCGTCGAGTCCGAAGTTGCTCATCACGGTTGCGACGAGGGTGTTGCCGGCGAGTTGGCCGCGTTCGAGGAAATCGGACGCCGCGATGGCGAGGATCTCGTCGCCATCGACGAGTTCGCCGTTCTCGTCGCAGAGGAGGACGCGGTCGGCGTCGCCGTCGTGGGCGATGCCCACATGCGCGCCGGTCTGGCGCACGAGCGCGCAGATGGCGTCCGGGCAGGTGCTTCCGCAATCGGCGTTGATATTGGTGCCGTCGGGCGTGTTGTGGGCGATGGAAATTTTTGCGCCAAGTTCGCGGAGGATGCAGGGAGTCGATTTGTAGGCGGCGCCGTTGGCGCAATCGACCGCCACATGCAGGCCGTCGAGGGTGAGCCCGCGCGGGAAGCTCTGCTTGGCGAACTCGACATAGCGCCCGAGCGCGTCGTCGATGCGGAACGCCTTCCCGATCTTGCCGGCGGTCGGGCGGATATTTTCGATTTCGCCGCTGAAGACCAGCCCCTCGATGCGGGCTTCGACCTCGTCGTCGAGTTTGTAGCCGTCGGCCCGGAAAAATTTGATTCCGTTGTCCTCGTAGGGATTGTGGGAAGCCGAGAGGACGATGCCGGCGTCGGCGCGCAGCGAACGCGTGATATACGCGACGCCGGGGGTCGGCAGCGGCCCGATCACCAGCGCGTCCACCCCGAGCGAGGTGATGCCCGCGACCATGGCGTTTTCGAGCATGTAGCCCGAAAGGCGGGTGTCTTTTCCGATGACAATCTTGGGCCGACCGCCGCCGGCGCTGGGTCCGCCGGCGAAGACGTGTGCGGCGGCCCGGCCGAGGCGCAGGGCGGTTTCGGCGGTGACGGGTTCGATATTGGCGACGCCGCGGACGCCGTCGGTGCCGAAGAGTTTGCGGTTCATGGGTGTTGGAGCGTGTTCCATGCGGGGGCGGGCGGCCACTCGAGATCAGGCCCTTTTTGGGGGAGGTTCATCTTGATGAGATACCACAGGGCGCCGGCCAGAAGCAGGCACGCCAGCTTCGCCTTCCAGTCGTCGAGCACGATCTTCTTGAGCAGGTTCATTGAATAACAACCGCGTGAGAACTCCGCGGAATTGGTCGGGCTTCAGGTTGCGCTCAATCGCCCCGCCATGACAAACCGAAACTTGGCCGGTCTCCTCGGAGACGACCACCGTGAGCGCGTCGGACTCCTCGGTGAGCGCGAGCGCGGCGCGGTGGCGCAGGCCGAGGTTGCGGTCGAGGTCCTCGCGCTGGGTGACCGGAAAAATACAGGCGGCCGCGACGATCCGGTCGCCGCGCACAATCATCCCGCCGTCGTGCAGGACCGTCTTCGGGTGGAAAATGGTGACGACGAGTTCCTTGGAAAACTCGGCGTCGAGGCGCACCCCGGTTTCGACAAACGGGCGCAGGGAAATATCGCGTTCGATGGCGAGCAGCGCTCCGAATCCCTTGCTGGCCAGCTCGTAAACCGCGTCGGTGATCTCGGCGACGGCCTCGCGTTTCTCGAAGGCCACGCCGAAGAACGGATGGCTGCCCAGCTCGGTGAGCGCGCGGCGCAACTCGGGCTGGAAAATCACCACCAGCGCGATCGCCAGAAACACCGTCAAGCTCCGCAGCAACCACCCGATCACCACCAGATTCAGAAGCTGGGAAACCAGCGTGAGCGTGATGAAAACCAGCGCCAGCCCGATCAAAATCCTCGCCCCGTAGGTGCGGTGCAGGTTGCGATAGGCGAAATAAAGAACCGCCGCGAGGATGAAGACCTCGACCGCGCTCGTCCACGTGGCCGCGACAAACTCGCCCGCCGCCCTAAGCATGGGCCGCGATCGCTTCCGCCATGCGGAGCGCCTCCAGGTGCGGGCGGGGGTCGTGGACCCGGAAAATCCTGGCGCCGCGCAGCCTCCCGAAGACGGTCACCGCGACCCCCGGCCAGTGCCGGTCGGCCAGATCGGGCGCGTCTCCGAGCGCCGCCAGAAACGATTTGCGGGACACGCCGAGGAGGACCGGCCGTCCGAGCGCGGCCAGCCGGTCGGTCGCGCGGACGAGCTCGAGGTTGTGCCCGGCGGTCTTTCCGAACCCGATGCCCGGGTCGATGGCGAGTTTTTCGAGGGGCATTCC
>Ga0114939_10000768_pt1 | contig 26411 bp, 22 predicted proteins | sample AshMeaCrysSpring_FD_87196 | JGI IMG/M metagenome (GOLD analysis project Ga0114939, IMG submission 87196) | Groundwater microbial communities from Big Spring, Nevada to study Microbial Dark Matter (Phase II) - Ash Meadows Crystal Spring | ecosystem: Environmental > Aquatic > Deep subsurface >...
GAGGCGCTGGGCCGGTGGTGGGACGCGCGGCTGGAATCGCTGCTGGCGCCGGCGGGATCGGCGCTGTGGGGCGAAATGAAGCAGAACGCGCAGGCGATCTCGGCGGGGGCGGAGTCGGGCGCGAGCATTTTCTTCCGGCACCTGATGGACGCCGACGTTGCGCGGCGCCACCCGGTCCGGCTGCACCTGGTCGGTCATTCCGCCGGCGCGATCGTGCACGCCTACCTCATCGACCGGCTGGCGGCGCAGGAGTGGGACTTCGCGAGCGTCACCTTCCTGGCGCCCGCGCTGCGCGTCGACGCCTTCGAGGAGCGCGTGATGCCCTGGCTCGCGGCAGGGCGGATCAAGCGCTTCCGCCAGTTCCACCTGACCGACGCCGCCGAGCGGCAGGACCCCACGTGCCGGCCCATCCTCGGCTACGGGCAGTCGCTCCTCTACCTGGTCTCCCGCGCCTTCGAAGGGGGCCGCGACGTTCCGATCCTGGGCATGGAGCGGCATGTCCCGGCCGGCCTGCGGCGCATGCGCAAGGCGAAGCTCTTCGCCGCGCCGTCTTCGGCGACCGCCAGCACGACCCACGGCGGCTTCGACGACGATGCCGCCACCATGGCGAGCGTCATCGCCGGCATGGGACAATGACGATGGAAATGGGGTCGGATCCCTTTTCATGCCAGACACCTTGACCATGAATCTTTACATCGTCACGGGACACACGAAGGGTCTCGGCAAGGCGCTCGCCGCGCAGCTGGGCGCCCGCGCGGACGTGGAGCTGGTCGCCCTCGGGCGCGCGCCGGATGGCGCCCTTCCGGGCGGGCGCCAGTTCCACGTGGACCTCGCGGACGCGCAGGCGATCGGCGCGGTGTTCGACCGCATCGTGTCGGAGATTGCCGGTCGGCGCTACGACAAGGCGGTGCTCGTCAACAATGCCGGGGTGGTGGCGCCGGTGGGCCGCATGGACGACGTCGACGTCGATGCGCTCGAGCGCAACCTGCTGGTGAATTTCGTGGCGCCGCTCCTGGTCATGCGCCGCTTCCTGCCGGCCCTGCAGGACGCCGCCGCGCTGCGGCGCGTGATCAACATCTCCTCGGGCGCGGGGCGGCGACCCATTTCCGGCTGGGGCGCCTACTGCGCCGCGAAGGCGGGAATCGACATGGCCACGCGCGTGGCGGCGCTCGAGGCGCAGGCCGCGGGGACCGGGGTCCAGGTGGTGAGCCTCGCGCCGGGCGTCATCGACACGCCGATGCAGGGCGTGATCCGCGAGGCGAGCGCCGAGCATTTTCCCGACGTCGAGCGCTTCCGCCGGATGAAGGCCGCGGGCGAGCTGCGCGCGCCCGAGGACGTCGCCGCCGACATCCTCCGCCTCGAGCAATCCGGGAAACTGTTCGCCGAGCCCGTCGCCGACCTGCGCACCCTCGGCGCGTGATCGCCGACCCTTTCTTCTTCGCGGTCGCCGTGCCGGCGGTGCTCATCATGGGCATCTCCAAGGGCGGGTTCGGCAGCGGCCTCGGGATCATCGCCACCCCCCTCGTCGCGCTGGCCGTGCCCACGCCGCAGGCGGCGGCGATCCTGCTGCCCATCCTGCTGGTGATGGACGCCACCGGCCTCATCGCCTACCGCGGCACCTTCCACCGCCGCTACCTCGGCCTGCTGCTCGCGGGCGGCGTCGCGGGCGTCCTGCTGGGCACGCTCACCTTCCGCTTCTTCAGCGAGGCGCTGATCCGGCTGCTGCTCGGGGGCATGGCGATCGTTTTCGTGGCGCACCGGATGCGCGCGGGGGGCATCTCCGCGCCGGCGACAACGCCCTCGAAGGCGAAAGGCTTCTTCTGGTCCGCGCTCTCGGGCCTGGGCAGCACCGTCGCGCACGCCGGCGGCCCGCCGCTCAGCGTCTACCTCCTGCCGCTCAAGCTCGACAAGGCGGAACTGGTGGGCACGACGGTGGTGTTCTTCGCGGTCATCAACGTCGTCAAGGTCGCCCCCTACTTCTGGCTGGGCCTCTTCGACACGCGCAACCTCCTGACCTCGCTGGCGCTGATCCCGCTCGCGCCGCTGGGCATCGTCCTCGGCGTGTGGCTCATGCGCCGCATGCCGCAGGCGCTCTTCTACCGCGTCGTGTACGCGATCCTCGTCGCGGTCGGCCTGAAGCTGCTCTGGGACGGCGCGCGCGGCCTCGGCGCCTGAATCAGGGCCGCGAGGGATTCACCCGGCGCCAGAGAAACCCCGCCGCCCAGGCCAGGAACAGCACCCCGGACGCGGCCCATATGAGCAGAGGCACGGTCGAGCGGCGCCGCGCGGGCGGCAGGAGGTCGGGGTCGCGCAGGCTTTCCGGAAACACGCGCGGCGGCACGGGTGCGATCTGCGCGTCCGCGGGGTCCCGCGGAATGGCCCCGAGGTACTCGCGCGGGTTCGCCACGGGCCACGTGCCGAACTTGCGCGACGACGGGATCTGCGGAATGCGAACGCCGACGATCGCGACGAGATCCTCGGCCAGCCACCGCGCCAGCTTGCCGTCGGCGGGCCCGGCCCCTTCCTTCGCCAGGCGCAGCAGGTCCGCGGCGGACTCCTCGAACGCGGCCGCCGGCATGAGCCGCGTGCGGTCCTCGGTGAGGTACTCGTAGGTGGTGCGCGCGACGGAGACCTTGCCTTCCTTGAAGATCATCGCCGGGATCGAGAGCCACGCGAGGGCGGTATTGGCGGGGCCGCGCGCCCGCACCGGCCAGCCGAGGGACCGCAGCGTGTCCACGCTGATGGAGGCGCAGTTCATGGTCGAGTGCTCGTAGGCGAGCTGCCGCCGCCAGAACTGCAGGTAGAGGCGGTTCATCGCGCCCTGCACGAAGTCCGCGGCGCGGCGATCCCGGAGCAGCGCCAGGGCGATGTAGGTGGGCCGGTACCAGGCCTGACCGCTGTTCAGGTCGCCGAGGTAATTGTCGAGGGGCACGGGCGCGGCGAGGATGCCCTTCTCGCTTTCCACGTCGAGGGAGTAGAAGTTCGCCACCAGCAGGTCCGACAGGCGCCCGTCGGCGGGGAGCTGTCCCGTTGCGAGGGCAAAGTGGCCGCCCCACGCCTCGTCGTCGTCGCCCTGCGCGCCGTTCACGATCACGCCGAGAATGGCGTGTCCCGCCCAATCGCGCCTGCCCGGCTCGCGTTCCCAGATGACCTGCGTGGCGAACGGCGATTCGGCGCCTCCCCTCGGCGCGCTTCGCATGAGGCCGCGCACGGCGAGGGCCGCCGATGCGTTGGCGGGGAGCACCACCGCTGGAGCCGTGTCGTCCAGCCGCCAGTCCTCCGGCCAGAAGCTGCGGGCGATGAAGGTTCCCGAGGGCTGGCGCTCGCCGCGCACCGTGACGGGCCGCCGCGCCAGGTAGGAGAACGTCGCGCCATTGGCGTAGGAGCGGTTGAGCGGGATCTTCGGGAACAGTTCCAGCGGCATCGGCGCGCCTGCCGCCTCGAGGCTGCGGCCGTCGGGCGCGATGCGCGCCCCGTTGAACCGCTGCGGCGCCGCAATCCAGACCAGGGGCGGCTTGGTGAGCGGCCCCGGGGCCTCGGCCCACGCGCGGATGTCGGCGAAGGGCTCCGTCGCGCGCGCATACTCGGCGTAGGGGCCCTGCGCGGGAAGGGCGATCGTCTCGGCTCGGAACAGGAAGCGTGCGGCGGGTATCAGGGACTCGCCGGCCCCGGCGCCGGTCGACAGCCGGAAGGCGGACGCCTCGTAGGGGCCGAGCGGCGCGGCGGGCATCGACAGGGTGGTGGCGAGCATCGCGGCGGCCATCATGCCCCGAATGGTAGCGAAAGCCCCGGCCGCTGCGGGGTCATTCGGAACAAATCCGGCGCGTTGCGCGAGGGAGACCCTGCCCAAGGCGGGCAAGCACCAGGAATCCGTCGACACGCTCGCCAAGGCGATGAAGATCCTCGACATCAAGTGATGCGCCGCCGGAATCCCGGCATCAGGACGAAGCGCCGCGGCGACCCCGCGGCGCTTCCTTTTTGGGCCGGCGGCGCGCGCAGGCGCATAGTGGCCGGACGAAGCGGGGGCCTCTCGACCCCCGCGCCGCCGCCAACGGAGGATTGCCATGCAAGCGCTTCAGGGAATCAAGGTTCTCGAACTCGGGCAACTCATCGCCGGCCCGTTCGCCGGCAAGACGCTGGCCGAATTCGGCGCGGACGTGATCAAGATCGAGCCGCCGGGCGTGGGCGACCCGCTGCGCAAGTGGCGGATGCTGCGCGACGGCACCTCGGTGTGGTGGGAGGTCCAGTCGCGCAACAAGCGCTCCGTCTGCGCCGACCTGCGCGAGGCCGAAGGGCAGGAACTGGTGCGGCGTCTCGCACGGGAGGCGGACGTCCTCATCGAGAACTTCAAGCCCGGCACGCTGGAGGGCTGGGGACTGGGCTGGGAGGCGCTGCACGCGCTCAACCCGAGGCTCGTCATGCTGCGCATCTCGGGCTACGGCCAGACGGGCCCCTACCGGGACAGGCCCGGCTTCGGCGTCATCGGCGAGGCGATGGGGGGGCTGCGCCACCTGACCGGCGAGCCCGGCCGCGTGCCGGTGCGCGTCGGCGTCTCCCTCGGGGACACGCTCGCGGCCCTGCACGGCGTGATCGGCGTCATGATGGCGCTCTACCACCGGGCGGCCAACGGCGGCGAGGGGCAGTTCATCGATGTCGCCCTCTACGAGTCGGTGTTCAACTGCATGGAAAGCCTGCTGCCCGAGTACGACGCGTTCGGCGCGGTGCGCGAGCGCGCGGGCAGTGCCCTTCCCGGCATCGCGCCGAGCAACGCGTACCAGTGTGTGGACGGCTCCTACATCCTCATCGGCGGCAACGGCGACAGCATCTTCAAGCGCCTGATGCAGGTGATCGGGCGGCCCGAGCTCGCGGCCGACCCCGGGCTCGAGCACAACGACGGGCGCGTGAAGCGAAGCGAAGAACTCGACGCCGCCATCGCGGCGTGGACCCTCGGCCGCAAGCCCGACGAGGTGCTCGCGGCCCTGGAGGCCGCCAAGGTTCCGGCCGGCCGCATCTACTCGATCGCGGACATCGCGGCGGACCCGCACTACCTCGCCCGCGACATGGTGTTGCAGGCGACCGGCGGCGACGGCCGGCCGTTGCGGGTCCCCGGCATCGTGCCGAAGCTGAGCGCGACTCCCGGGGGCATCGAGACCCCGGCGCCGCGCCTGGGCGAGCACACCGAGGCGGCGCAGGCGTCCGGCGGCTGGCCGCAGCGTTGCTGATCACGCCTTGCGCGCCGGGCCGTCCCGGACCACCCGGGCAGAAGGGCGCGTCGAGCCGCGACTGCGTGCGCAGGAGGACAGCGCGCGCTTCGGCGAAGCGCGACGTGGCGGTTATCCGTCAGGAGCGGGCGGCGATGCCGGGCACGCCGGCCCGGACGGTGAACGTGGCGTCCGTCGACACGGCGGCGTCGGGGCGCTTCACCGTGTCGAGAACGCGAAGCTTCGCCTGGAGGCGGTCGCGGTCGATGTCGAACAGGACATAGCCGCGCTTCGAGCCGTCGGCGTGGCGGATGTGCGCATTCGCGTCGCGGATGCCGGCGACCAGCTTGGCGTCCGGGCCCTGCGAGGTGATCGAGGTCCCGCAGAATTCGGCGGCGACCGCCGGCGAGCCCTCCGTGGCCGGGTCGGCAGGGATGTCCGCGACATAGTTGGCGTGCACGTCGCCGCCCAGGATCACCGGGTTCGCGGCGCCGCTTTTCACGAGCGAGGAGAGCAGCTTCGTGCGCGCGTGCGGGTAGCCGTCCCAGCCGTCCGTCCACGTCTGCGGGCCCTTGACCGTCTGCCGCGTGGCGGGCGCCACGAGGGTCTGCTGGACGATGAGATTCCAGCGCGCCTTCGAGGCCATCAGCTCGCGGTCCAGCCACCGCTCCTGCGCCTCGCCGAGGAGCGTGCGCCCCTCCCGCAGGCGGTCCTTGCAGGCGGGGCCCACGACGTTGCTGCCGCCGCGGCCGGCCCTGGGGCAGGCCTGCGGGTCGCGGTACTGCCGGTCGTCCAGCACGAAGAGGTTCGCCAGCCCCCCCCAGGCGTGGCTGCCGTAGATGCGGTATTCGCCGTCGGGCCGCAGGACGCCGGGACGGATGGGCTGGTGCTCGAACCAGGCGCGGTAGGCGGCGGCCCGGCGCGCCGGGAAATCCGGATCGAGGTCCTGGCCCTGGGCGTTGGCGTAGTCGTTGGCGACCTCGTGGTCGTCCCAGGTCATGAGCCAGGGCGCGCAGGCGTGGGCCGCCTGAAGGTCCCCGTCGGTCTTGTACTGGGCGTAGCGGTCGCGATAGCCGGCGAGCGTCTTCGGCTCGTCGTTGTGGTGGCGGCGCACGACGTCGCCGCGGCGGCTGCGCTCGTAGATGTAGTCGCCCACGAAGGCGACGAGGTCGGGCGCCTCGTCCACGATGTGGCGGTAGGCGGCGAAGTATCCCTGCTCCCAGTGCTGGCAGGAGGCGAGGGCGATCCGGAGGGTGGCGTCGCCGGCTTCCCGCGCGGGCGCCGTGCGCGTGCGGCCGACCGCGCTCGCCTCGCCGCCGGCGATGAAGCGGTAGAAATACCTCCGTCCCGGTTCCAGCCCGTCGGCCTCGACGTGCACGGCGTGGGCGCGTTCGGCGGCGGCCGTTGCCGTGCCGCGCTTGGCGATGCGGGAGAATTTCTCGTCGTGGGCGACTTCCCACTGCACGTCCACGGGTGCCTCGCCCATGCCGCCGCCCGCCAGCGGCGCCGGCGCAAGGCGGGTCCAGAGGACGAGCCCGGTGGGGGTGGGCGAGCCCGACGCGACGCCGAGGGTGAAGGGATAGGCCGCGAAGCGGGGCACGGCCTGCGCCCGCGCGACGGCCGGCGCGAGGAACCCGGCGGCGGCGAGGCGCAGCGCGCGGCGAAGGAATGCGCGCCGGTCAGGCAAGGGCGGGGACGGGGCGCCGGCGGAAGATCGCGAGCCAGGCCGCGACCATGACGAAGAGGACGAACCAGGCGAAGGCCCACTCGGCGATCGACAGCCCGAAGAGGCTCCACTCGACCTTGGCGCAGTCGCCCGTGCCCGCGAAGATCTTGGGCAGCGCCTGCGCCAGCGGGAAGTTGCCGAGGAGGAAGTCCAGGTCGCCCGCCATGCAGTTGGCCGGTTCGGGCGCCGGGAAGCGCTGCAGGAGCGACTGGCGCACGGAGACGCTGCCGCCGGCCACCGCGAAAGCCGCGATCAGGAACGAATAGACGCGCACCCCGACCCGGACGGGCCCGTGGATGGCCGCGATGAGCGCCACCATGCCGATGGCCACGAAGGCGTAGCGCTGCAGGATGCACATCGGGCAGGGCTCGAGGCCGACGGTGTGCTGCAGGACGAGCCCGAAGCCGATGAGGCCGGCGCAGGCGGCGAAGATGGCGGCGAAGAAGACGCGTGTCGGAAGGCGATGGATCATGGCGGCCATGGAAAATTAAGACCTGGCATTTTCCCACAGGTTCCCGACCCCCGATGCCCCGCGGGCTCCTGCCCCGCGCAGCATTCCGCGAAAGGCCGGGCCCGCGTTCGGTCCTCGTGCACGTGGGCGTGGCTCGCCCGCCCGCGCCGCCAACCGATATCGAAAACGCCGATTCCGGGATCAGGCGGCCTGGGGCGCTTCGACGAACCGGCGACGGCGCGCGAGGAATCCCGAGCCGAAGACGACGGCGAACACGAGGGCGTAGAGACCGTAGCGCGCCAGGTCGTGGTCGTCGAAGTACTCGGCGAAGAGGGGCTCGCTCACGATCATCTTCCCGGCCGTCCACGCGAGGACCGCGCCCCCGGCCGCCATCAGCCCGGGAACGCCCAGCAGCCAGACCACGGCGAGCGTCATGACGACGCGGACGCCGATGGCGCCGGCCGTTCCCCAGAAGATGGCCTTGCGCTGCAGCTGCGGCGGAAGGTTGCGCGCCGCCAGCGCGATGACGATCGCGTTGTCGCCCGCCAGGGCGAGGTCGATGATGATGATCGCGGCAAGCGCCGAGAAGAATTCCGGCGAGAAGAGCTCCATGCCTAAACCCTCCTTCCTGGTCGGTGGGGTAGGTATTCATTTCCCGGCGGGCCGCGAGGCCAGCCCGGTGCGGCCGGATTATCGAAGCGGGCAACCGTCGACGGATGGCATTTTGCAATGGGGCGATTGAACTTTTCGATGCCTGCGGGGGAGGGGGTATTGCGAAGCACCGGTCGAGCCGCTATAAGGCGGACTCAGGCCCGCGCGAGCGGGCCGGCCCTCCAAAGGGGAGTAGCTTTCACGGCGAGCGTCGTCACGACGGGCCTCCGGGCCCCGGCGCCGCCGGCAGTCCTGCCGTCACGGCGGGTCCTGTTAGCGAGACCTTTGCCAGATCGCGGCAAAGGCACCTGCGCAAACCACGCGGCCTTTGACCCGACCGGGGCAAAGGCCGCGCTGCTTTCCGGTCCCCGGAAGGCGGCGCGGGTGGACAACGCCATCACCTTTGGAGCATTCCATGACCCGCGCCAGGCTTCGCCGCTACTTCCGACACGGCTTCTTTCCCCAACTCATCGCCTTCGAGGCCTGCGCCCGCCACGGCAGCGTCACCCGCGCCGCCGAGGAGCTCTCGCTCGCGCAGCCCACGGTCTCCTGCCTGCTGCGCAAGCTCTCGGATACCGTCGGCGGCCCGGTCCTCGAGACGCGCGCGCGGCGCATGGAGCCCACCCCCTTGGGCAAGGAACTGCTCATGCTGTGCGACGAGCTGTTCGACGCCTTCGACCGGCTGGACGAGCGCCTGGCCGGCGCGGCCGTCGGGCGCCCCGCTGCGGCGACCTCGCCGGCGGTCCTGCCCGGTGCCGTGGCGCGCCTGACGCCCACCCACGCCGGGATGCGCCTCACGCTCGAACTGCCCGACCTGCCGCCGAAGGTATGATCGGTCTTCCTGCACACCCCTTCCGGAGCCCGCCATGCCCCTCGCCCTGCCTGCCAAGAAGGTCCTGACGCTGGAGGCGGCCAAGCTCGCCGCCGCCGCCGCGGAGGCCACGGCCCGCCAGAACGGCTGGAAAGTGGTCATCGCGGTCGTCGACGACGGGGGGCACGCGCTGTGCCTTCACCGCATCGACGGCACGCAGGCCTCCAGCGTCGACACGGCCCTCGGCAAGGCGCGCACGGCGGTCCACTTCAAGCGCCCGACGCGCGTCCTCGAGGAGATGGTGAACCAGGGGCGCTACGCCTTCCTCTCCGTCCCCGGGGGTGCGGTCGTTCTGCAGGGCGGGCTCCCCATCGAGCGCGAGGGCCAGCTCCTCGGGGCCGTGGGGGTTTCGGGCGTCAAGGCGAGCGACGACGAGATCATCGCGCAGGCCGGGGTGGATGCCCTGCTGGCGGCCCTCGGCCCGCCCTGATGGTTCACGGACGGGTTGGCCCGGAGGGGGTTCCCCCGGCAGAATAGCGGGATGGATGCCCACGCCCTCGGCCTGCGAGCCCTTCACGCCGCCTTCAAGGAAGGCCGCCTCACCGTCCCGGACTACATCGCGGCGCTCAACGCGCGCGTGGCCGCGCTGGAGCCCCGCATCGGCGCCTTCGAGTGGTTCGAGCCCGCCCGCGCCATGGCCGAGGCGGAGGAGCGTTCCGGCGGCATCCTGAAGGATCTCCCCCTCTACGGCGTGCCCGTCGGGGTGAAGGACATCATCGCCACGCGCGGCATCCCGACGCGCATGGGCTCGCGCATCTTCGCGAACCACGTCCCCGCCCGTTCCGCCGGCATCGTGCGGCGCCTCGAGGCGCTGGGCGGCCTGGTGATGGGCAAGACCGTCACCACAGAGTTCGCCTTCCGGCAGCCGGGAAAGACCCGCAACCCGTGGAACCTCGCGCACACGCCGGGCGGCTCCTCCAGCGGGTCGGCGGCGGCCGTGGCGGCCGGCTTCGTGCCGGTCGCGATCGGCACGCAGACCCTCGGCTCGGTGATCCGGCCGGCGGCCTTCTGCGGCGTCGTGGGGTACAAGCCCAGCTTCGGCGCCATTTCCCGCGACGGCGTCTACCCCTTCAGCCGCACCCTGGACCACGTCGGCGTCTTCGCCCGATCGGTCGAGGATGCCGCCTGGTTCGGGGCCTGCCTCATGGGCCTGGACCTGCGCGACGAGGCCACCGGAATCCGGGCGGCGATGCGGACCCTTTCCGTCCCGCTGGAGACGCTCGGACACGCCCCGCGGCTCGCCGTCGTGAAGACGCCCAAATGGTCGCTGTCGTCGCAGGCGCAGCAGGCGAACTTCGCCGAGGCGGTGGCCACGCTCAGGGACGCCGGCGCGCACGCCCGCGAGGTGCCGCTGCCGAAGGCCTTCGACGAGGCCTGGACGGTGGTGCAGGCCATCATGGACCAGGACGCCGCGCGCGGGTTCGCCTCGCTGGAGTCGCGCCACCGCCTTCAGCTCTCGCCGGTGCTGGCGCAGCTACTCGACCGCGGCAAGCGGATCACGCCGGAGCATCACGCGCGCAACCTCGCCCGCCGCGACGAATACCGCCGCTGGCTGGACGGGCTGTTCGACGGCTACGACGCGATCGTCACGATTCCGGCCCCCGGGGAGGCCCCCGAGGGGATCGGCCACACCGGCGACGCCGCGTTCTGTTCCCTGTGGACGATGGCGGGGCTGCCGGCGATCACGCTGCCCTCCGGGCGGGGCCCGCGCGCCCTGCCGCTGGGGTTCCAGGTGGTCGGGCGTTACCGCGAGGACGAGCGGGCGCTGCAGGTGGCGGCCTGGTGCGAATCCGTGCTGGGCGTGAGCATGGGGCTCGCGGGCGGCTGAGGGTCCCAGGCGGGGCGCCCGCGCCGTGACCACGCGGCTGCCGTGGCGACGACCAGCATGTCCAGCACCGCGTAGAACGCGCCCGCGGCCAGCGGCGGGTTCCCGGTGACCAGGCCGAGAAACGGCACCTCCCGGCGCCACGCCCAGTTGCCCAGCCAGGTGCCCCACAGTTCCATGGCCAGGGCGAGGAGCAGCATCGTCGCGTAGAGCCGGCGCGAGGGCGACAGGGCGAGACAGGCGGCGAACATCGCGTAGAGCAGCGGCCCGAGCGTGTCGCGGCCCGCCAGCGCAAGCCCGGCGACGACGACCAGGGACGGCGCGGCCACCCACCACTCGGCGCCCCCGCGAAGCCGGGCCGCGATGCGCGTGCCCAGATGGAAGAGCAGGACGTGCCCCGGCGGCACGAAGAGCGGAATGTTGCCGAGGCGGTAGTCGTACAGGCCCCACAAGAGCGAGAGGAAGACCTCGCCCGCGGTGGCGAACACGAGGCAGGCGAGGAGGGCGGGGCGGTGGGCGGCAGGCGAGACGGACCAGAGACGGGCGAACACGCCCCACGCGAAGAGGCTCACCACGAGTTGCCCGTGCGGGCCGCCGTGCTGGTCGACGGCGAGTCCCCCGGCGATGGTCGCCACGATGAGCGCGTTCATGGCCCGCATTCTAACGGGGGCGCCGGGCGAGCCCCGGCGCGCGCGCACGATTCGCCGGCGATGCGCTGGCTGCTCGTGGCGGCCGGGTTCGTGTCGATGGGCCTGGGCGTGGCGGGAATCGTCCTGCCCGTCCTGCCGACGACGCCGTTCATGCTGCTCGCCGCGGCCTGCTTCGCGCGGTCCTCGCCGCGCTTTCACCGCTGGCTTCTCGCGCACAAGACCTTCGGTCCCATCGTGAGGGAGTGGGAAAGGCACCGGTCGATCCCCTACCGGACCAAGCTCTGGGCCATCGCGCTCATGTCGACCACGCTGGCCGCGAGCATCGTCTTCTTCGTGAAGCCCCCCTGGCTGAAGGCGTCGCTGGCCGTCGTCGGGGTCGTGCTGGCGGCCTGGCTCTACCGCGTCCCGTCCCGCGACCGCCCGCGCCGCTGACCGCGTGCAGGCCGGTCGTTACAATCGCGAGCACTGACGACCGGCGGGAACGTGGCCTTGGAGCGGATCGGCATCGACCTGGGCGGCACGAAGATCGAGTTGGCATGGCTCGACGCGGCAGGCCGTGTCGTCCTGCGCCGGCGCGTGCCCACGCCCGCCGGCGACTACGCCGCCACCGTGGCGGCCGTCGCGGCGCTCGTGAGGGACGCGGAGCGCGAGCGCGGCGCGACCGCCAGCGTCGGCGTCGCGATGCCCGGTGCGATCTCGCTTGCCACGGGCCTCGTGAAGAACGCCAACTCGACCTGCCTCAACGGCAGGCCCTTCAAGGGGGACCTCGAGGCGGCGCTGGGGCGCGAGGTGCGGCTGGCCAACGACGCCAACTGCTTCGCGCTGTCCGAGGCGGCCGACGGTGCGGCGCACGGCGCGCGCGTCGTGTTCGGCGTGATTCTCGGCACGGGCGTGGGCGGCGGCATCGTGGTCGACCGCCGGGTGCTCGTCGGCGCGAACGCGATCGCCGGGGAGTGGGGCCACAACCCGCTGCCGATGGCGGGCGTCGACGGCGATGCGCTGCCGGCGTGCTATTGCGGCCGACGGGGGTGCGTGGAGACCTACCTGTCGGGACCGGGGATGGCCGCGGACCACGAACGCCACACCGGGGCGCCACTTGCGGCCGTGGAGATTGCGCGTCGTGCCGCCGCCGGCGACGCGGCCTGCGAGGCGACGCTCGGCCGCCACGAGCAACGCCTGGCGCGGGCCCTCGCGAGCGTCGTGAACGTCCTGGATCCCGACGTCATCGTGCTGGGCGGCGGGCTCTCCAACCTTGCCCGCCTTTACGATTCCGTTCCGCGGCTGTGGGGCGCCTCGGTGTTCTCCGACGAGGTGCGCACCCGGCTCGTCCCCCCGGCGCACGGCGATTCCAGCGGCGTGCGCGGCGCCGCGTGGCTGTGGGGCGAGGATCGGTGAATGCCTTGCGCGGTCGCCGGCGCGGCCGCGCCCGATGACGACGGGGAATTTCCGCGCCGGGCGGGGGTCGAACCGCCGCACACCACCGCCCACCGGAGACTTTCCATGCGCCTGTCCACCCCGTTCCTGATCGCCGCCGCCCTGGCGTTCCCCGTCGCTGCCCACGCCCAGGCCGCCACCGAGAAGGCCACCTTCGCGGGCGGCTGCTTCTGGTGCATGGAGCCGCCCTACGATGCGATTCCCGGCGTCCTCTCGACGACGTCCGGCTACATCGGCGGCCGCACCGCGAACCCCACCTACGAGCAGGTATCGGCCGGCACCACGGGCCACACCGAGGCGGTGCAGGTGGTCTACGACCCGTCGAAGGTCACCTACGAGAGGCTCCTCGAGGTCTTCTGGGTGAACATCGACCCCACGGTGAAGGACCGGCAGTTCTGCGATTCCGGCAGCCAGTACCGGACCGGGATCTTCTACCACTCGGAGGCCCAGCGCAGGGCCGCGGAGGCGTCGCGGGCGGCGCTGGAGAAGACGAAGCCCTTCAAGGCGCCGCTGGTGACGCCGGTGGAAATGGCGGGGACCTTCTACCCGGCGGAGGACTACCATCAGGACTACTACGTGAAGAACCCGGTGCGCTACAAGTTCTACCGCAACGGCTGCGGCCGCGACGCGAGGCTGCGCGAGCTCTGGGGCGACAAGGCGGGGAAGTGAGGAATGGCGATGGAAATGAAGCGGCTCAACGCCACCGGCCTTCGCGCCGCGGGCTATGACGAGCGCAACCGCAAGCTCGTGGTGGAGACCACCGCGGGCACCTTCGAGTACGCCAACATCTCGCCGGAGATCTACCGGCGCCTGATGGCCTCGCCCTCGCCGGCGAGCTTCTACCGCGAGTCGATCGAGGAGGAGTTCACCGGCCGCCGCATCGCCGGGGCGCGGCCCGCGCCCAGCCCCGCCGACCTCTTCAAGTCGGACGACGACCCGGCCTGAACGGCCTCGCGGATGGGGATGTTGACGAGCGCCGCGGCGGCCGCAAGGGCCATGTCGGCGTACCACATCCAGTCGTAGGTGCCGGTGTGCTGGAGGGCGAGGCCGCCCAGCCAGGCGCCGAAGAAGCCGCCGATCTGGTGCGAGAGCAGGGTGAGGCCGAAGAGCGTCGCGAGGAAGCGCGTGCCGAAGAGCTTGCCCACGAGACCCGCCGTCGGCGGCACCGTCGCGAGCCAGGTCAGCCCGAGGACGGCACCGAACGCGTAGAAGGTCGCCGCGGTCTTCGGCAGCGCGAGGTAGGCCGCCACCGCGAGCGCGCGCGTGCCGTACATCCAGAAGAGGATCCACTTCATGCGGTGCGTCTGGCCCAGCCATCCCGCCCCGAGGCTCCCCGCGATGTTGGCGAGCCCGATGATGGCGAGCGCCACGGCGGAGACGGACGCCGGCAGTCCGCACAGGCCCACTTCGCCGGGCAGGTGCGTCACCAGGAAGGCGATGTGGAAGCCGCAGGTGAAGAAGCCCGCGTGCAGGCACCAGTAGCTCGGGTTGCGGAACGCCTCGGCGAGCTGCGACGACAGGGTGAGCCCCGGCGCGTGCGCGCCGTGCGCGGCCTCGCCCTTGCGCTCGCGGAACGCGAAGGCCATCGGGATGGTCGCGAGGGCGGCGGCCGCGAGGGACCAGAGCGCCGCGACCCAGCCGAAGGCCGCGATGATCGCCTGCGAGAGCGGCGCGAAGACGAACTGCCCGAAGGACCCGCCGGCGTTGATGAAGCCCGAGGCGAACGCGCGGCGCTCCGGCGGAATGCGGCCGGCCGCGGCGCCGATGAGGATGGAGAAGCTTCCCCCGCCGGCGCCGGCCGCCGCCACCACGCCCAGGGCGATGGTGAGCCCGACACCCGACGAGACGAACGGCGTCGCCGCGAGTCCCGCCGCCAGCAATACCGCGCCGATGGCCATGACCCGGACGGGCCCCACGCGGTCGGCCATGGCGCCGAAGACCGGCTGCGCCGCGCCCCACACGAACTGGCCCACGGCGAGCGCGAAACTCACCGTGACGATGCCGAGCCCCGTGGCGGTGTTCAGGGGCGAGACGAAAAGCCCCAGCGATTGGCGGATCCCCATGGTGACCGCGAGGATGGCCGCCCCCGCGATCGCGAGGGTCCAGTAGGGTCTCGACGAATGCATGCGCCCGCAGGCTACCACCGAACGGCAGGACGGCGGGCGTACCGCCGTCCGGTGGGTCCCGCTACTGCGGCTTGTCGGGACCCCTGCCCGCAGGCCGGCCGTCTTGCGCGGCCGCGGGCTTCTCCGCGGGCCGTGCCGCCGGGGCTGCCGGCGCCCCCGCGGGTGCGGCGGGCTTCTCCACCGGGCGAGCCGACGCCGGGGCCGGCGCTGCGGCGGGTTTTTCCGCCGGCCTGGCAGCGGGCGGGGCGGCCCTTTCGACCGGGCGCGACGAGGGCGGCGCCACCGGCTTCTCGGCCGGTCGCGGCGAGACCTGCGCGGGCGGCGGCACCGCAGCCCCTGACGGTCTTTCGACCGGCCTGGCCGAGGGCGGCGCGGACGGCACCCCGGGTCTCTCGGCGGGACGCGCGGCCGGTGGCGCAGCAGGGACCGTGGGCGCAACCGGCCTTTCCATGGGGCGCGTGGCGGGCAACGCCGACGGTGCGGCGGGCGCCATGGGGAGATCGGCCGGGCGCGTGGCCGGCTGGGCCGACGGCGCGGAAGGCGCCACGGGCTTTTGCGCCTCGAAAGTGGGCCGCGCGGGCCGCCCGCCGCCCGTCGGGGGGGCCGTGCCCTCGGCCGGTCGCGGGCGACCGCGCCAGTCGTCGCGGGGGGGCAGCACGGCCGAGCCCGGCGTGACCGGCTGCCGGGCGATGACGTCCGCCGGCACGCGGGTGATGCCGTTCTGCACCGGCTTGTGGGAGACGAAGTGGTCCCGGTCCACCACCGTGGCGCCGCGGCCGCGGTTGTCGTGGTGTCGCGGGGGTTGGCGGTTCACGATCACGACGTTGTTGATGTTCGTCACGTACGTCGGCCGCGCCGTGTACCAGGGCTCGTAGCGGTCGTAGGGCGACAGGGGGTACCAGCCGACGACGTTGCGCGGACCGGAGGACACGGAAAGGCTCCAGCCAGGGCCGCCGACCCAGCCCACGAGGGCCGGCGCCCAGACGGGCCGCGGCACGTAACGGCCGGGATACCAGCCCCAACGGCTGCCGACCCAGACCCAGCGACCGTAATGGAAGGGCGCGTAGCCCCAGGGGGCATCGTCCACCCATGTCCACCCCCACGGTCGCACCCACGTCCAGCGGCCGTACCGGTACGGTGCCCAGCCGGCCGCCACGCGGGTCGGGTACCAGACCACGCCGTAGTCCGGTTCGTTGCGCCACTCACCGTAGGCATCGAGATCCTCCCAGCCCGTCATGCGGGGGGAAACGTAGCGGGAGGCCTGCCCCTCGCGGTAGAGGGCATCCCGGGCGAGGGCCCACGCGTCGACGGCGGAATCGCGCGCGTTCTCGAACGCGTAGCTCGGTCGCGGCCCGGAGGCCACGCGCAGGGCCCGGCCCGTGTCCACGCTCACGTAGCCGCCCGCGTCCTCGAGGCGCGCATTGCCTTCGAACACGGTGAGGAGGGACTCTCCCGAGTCCGCGTCGACGTCGACGCGGTACCGGCCGTTGCCGCGGATCTGGAAGCGGGCCGACGGCGTCGTGAGCAGCAGGGTTTCATCGCGCTCGAAATAGCGCACGCGCACGGCGACGCTGCCGCGCATGACGTGGGCGAGCAGGGTGGCGTCGTCGAGACGGACGATGTCGAGCTGGGTGGCTTCGTCGAGGCGCAGCGCGGTGGAACCGACGCTCACCTCGGCGCGGGATCGCGGCTCCGTCCATACGCTGTTCTCGCTGGTGAGGTGGGCGTTGATACCGGCCCGCTCCCAGCCGAGTTCGGCATCGGCAAAGACCGACACCTCGCCCTCGATCGCGGCGAGCCGCCCGACGCGTCCCGGCGGGTCGTCGGCCCAGGCGTCGGGAAGCAGGGCAACGAGCAGCAGAACGGCGAAGAGTCGGCTCATGGCTGGCCTTTCAGTCTGGCATCCCCGGCCGCGGGCCGGTTCCACGGAAGATAACGCGGGAGCCCCGCTTTCGGTGGACAAGGTCCGGCGGGCGGCGGCTCGCGCCGCCATTCGTCCCCTGCCTTGGCGTTTCGCTCTCCCGGGCTTTCGTGCCATCATTGTGACGACTTTTTCCGGCGACGCGGGAAAGGGTGGGCGTTGCCGCCGCACGCGGCCTTGCCCGCGATTTTCCACGCGCCGCCCGCCCGCAGCCGCCTCCTCGGACATTCGGATGGACAACAGCACCGTCTTCACCAAGACCGCCAAGGGCATCACGCAGGTCAACCAGCGCTCGGCTTCGCTCTCGAAGGACCTCATGAAGGTCCTGAAGGCGATCGACGGCAAGTCCAACTTCGGGCAGATCCTCGAGAGGCTGGAGATGGACAAGGCCGGGCTCGAGAAGGCGGTGAACAGCCTCATCAAGGACGGCTTCGCGCGCATTTTCGAGACGCGCAAGCAGGACGCTTTCGGCGAGGACGACTTCGACTTCACGGCGCCGGGGAAGATCGCCCCGCAGCCGCAGCGCGTCGTGGCCGCCGCCGCCCTCGACATCACGGAGCTCGCGCGCCAGCAGGAGCGGCTGGACGCGGAGCGCAAGGCCCGCGAGGACGCGCAGAACGCCGCGCGCAACAAGGCCAGGCTGCAGGCCGAGGCGCGCGCCGCGGCCGAGGCGGACGCCCGGTCCAAGGCGGAGGCCGAGCAGCGCGCCCTGCAGGATGCGGTCCGGGCCAAGGAGGCGGCGGAGCGGGCGAAGGCGGAACTGGAGGTCAAGCTTCGCGAGGAAGAGGCGCGCCGCAAGCGCATCGAGGAGCTCAAGCTCAAGATCGAGGCCGACCAGAAGGCCCAGGAGGCGGAGGAGGCCCGCAAGCTTGCCGCCCTGCGCGCCAAGGCGGAGGCGGAGGCCAACGCGCGCGCGAAGGCCGAGCTGGAGGCGCGCGTGCGCGAGGAGGAGCAGCGCAAGCGCGATTACGAAGCGCAGGTCGCGCGAGAGGCGGCGGAACGCAAGGCGCGCGAGGAGTCCGAAGCGCTTCGCGTCGCCGAGATGCGCGCCAAGGCCGAGCGCGAGGCGCAGGCCCTGGCCGAGGCGAGGGCCAAGGCGGAGGCGGAGGCGCAGGCGCTTGCGCAGGCGCGGGCCGAGGCGGAGGCGGCGGCGAAGCGATCGGCCCAGGAGGCCGTGGCTTCCGAGCAGGAGCTGAAGCAACGGCTGAAGGAGGAAATCGAGGCGCGCATCCGCGCCGAGATGGAAACGCTGCTGCGCGACGAGATGGAGGAGAAGACGCGCGCGGAGCTGCAGGTGCAGATCATGGCCGAGGCCCGGCTGGCCGCGAAGGCGGAGCTCGAGGAGCGGCTGCGCGAGGAGCGCGAGGCGCTGCAGAAGGCCGAGCTCGAGGCGCGCAAGCAGGCCGAGCAGGCTGCCCGGGAGCGCGCGGACCAGGAGGCGAAGCTTCGCACCGAAGCGGAGGCGCGGGCCGCCGCCGAAAGGGCCGCGCGCGAGCGCGCGGAGGAAGAGGCTGCCCAGCTGCGCCTGCGGGAGGCGCAGGCTCGCGAGGAAATCGCGGCGGCGGCGCGCGAGAAGGCGGAGACGGCCTCGGCGGCGGCCCGCGAACGCGAGGAGGCCGAGAAGCGGCTGGAATCGGAGCGGCGCGCGAAGCGGGAGGCGGAAGCGCGCGCCCGCGCGGAGGCCGAGGAGCGCGACCGCCGCGAGAAGGAGCTCGCGGGCAGGATCGATGCGGAGCGGCGCGCGCGCGAGGAAACCGAGCGGCGCGCGAGGCTCGAGGCGGAGGATGCCGAGCGGCAGAAGGCCGCGGTGGCCGCCGCGGCCGCCCGCGAGCGCGAGGACGCGCAGAAGCGCATCGAGGCCGCCCGCCAGGCGCGGATCGAGGCCGAGGCGCGCGCGATGGTCGAGGCCGAGGAGCGGGAGCGCAAGGAGAAGGAACTCGCGGCCACGATCGAGGCGGAACGCCGGGGGCGCGAGGACGCCGAGAAGCGGGCGCGGGCCGAGGCCGAGGCGCGGGCGAACGTCGAGGTCGCGACGCGCGAGAAGGTCAAGGCCGAGATCGAGGGCGACATGACGCGCCGCGCCGAGCTGGAAGGCAAGGCGCAGGCCAAGGCCTACATGGAGGCCAAGAAGCAGGCGGAGCTCGACGACGAGGCGCGCATCCGCGCCGAGCAGGAGCAGAAGGCGCGCGAGATCGCGGAGATCCTGCGCTCGAAGGTCGGCGGAGACGACAAGGCGGAGGCGCGCGTGGTCGCGCGCGAGCCGCGCGGCAAGTCCTTCTGGATCAAGCTCGCGTCCCTGGGCGTCGTGGTCCTCATCGCCATCGGCGTCGGGCTGCTGCACGTGATTCCTTTGCGCGGCTTCGGCGACAAGCTCGAGAAGGGCATCGCCGGCTGGATGCACGAGGAGCGGGTGTCGATCTCGAACGTGAAATTCACGCTCTTCCCCACGCCGCACCTGAAGCTCGAGGGAATGTCGGCCGGGAAGCTGCTCGACGTGAAGATCTCGCACGGCCGCGCCTACGTGGACCTCACCTCGCTCCTGTTGGGCGACAGGCCCTCCATCGGCCGGCTGGAACTGGAGAACGTCGCCATCGTCGGCGACGCGCCACGGCGCATCCTCTCGTGGGGCGCGGTGGAGGGCAAGACGAGCGCCGCTCACATCGAGGCCATCCAGCTTCGCAGCGTGAAGCTCGAGACGAAGCCCGAGTTCAAGCCCTTCGACGCGAACCTCACGTTCGCCAAGGACGGCGCGCTGCGGCAGGCGCGGCTCTCCGGCGAGGGCAAGTGGAACGCCACGATCCAGCCGAAGGAGGAGCAGTTCGAGTTCACCTTCAACGCCAGCAACTGGGAACTGCCGGTGGGCGTGCCGGTGCCGATCGGCACCGTGGCGGCCAAGGGGGTCATCACGGCCGACGGCCTGGAGATGCCGGACATCGACGCCGACGTGGCCGACGGCAAGATCGGCGGCTCGCTGCAGGCCACCTGGAAGGATGGCCTGCGGGTCGTTTCCGACCTCTCCTTCACGCGCGTGAACGTCGAGCCGTTCCTGCGGCCCTTCACGACGGCGATCAGCGTCAACGGAAAGATGGACGGAAAGTTCACCGTCACGCTCGCGTCGGCCGACCTCGCCTCCCTTGCCGCGAAGCCGCAGGTGCAGGGCAGCTTCCGCATCTCCGATGGCTGGTTTTCCAACACCGACCTGGTCGCCGCCATGCAATCGCCCGACGCGGGCGGCCGCGGCGTGACGAAGTACACCGAGCTGGGCGGGGAGATCGTGGTGGCGGACGGCCGCATCGCCTACAAGTCGCTCAACCTGCAGGGCGGCGTCCTGCGCGCGAGCGGCGCCATCGACATCGCGCCGAGCGGTGCCCTCGGCGGCCGGCTGGCCGTGGAGATCCGCTCGAACGTCGCGCAGGACCGGGGCACCTTCGCTGTCTCCGGGACGGTGGCGAGGCCGGTGCTTCGCCGCGGCGGCTGAAGCCGGGCCCGCGGCGGGAATGCCGGGCCACCGGCCGCGGCGCGCGGCGTCGCGGTAGAATCGGCGCCCCGCCGTTCATGTGGCATCGCGGGCGTCCCGGCGCCGCGGTGCGCGATCGCAACCGATGAAGCTTCGCCAGGCGCTCCTCGCGCTGCTCGCGGCAGTGGCCGCCGCGCATTCCCCGGCCACGCCCTCGCCGGCCTCCGCGCAGGAGGCGCGGCCGCCGGCCGCGGTGCCGCATGCCCAGCCTCGCGACTTCCGCGAGGTCCTGCACGATGTCGAGGTCGCGGACCCCTATCGCTGGCTCGAGGACACGGCCGCCCCCGATGCGCAGGCCTTCTTCCAGGCGCATGCCGGCCGGACACGCGACGTCCTCGCGCGCATTCCCGGCCGCGAGGGGCTGGCGGCGCGCATCCGGGAACTCGGCGCCGCGGACGTCGCCATCACGCAGGTCTCGATCGCGTCGGGGAAGGTCTTCTACCTGAAGCTCGCCCCGGGCAGGGCCTCTGCGACGCTCTGCGTGCGCGACGGTTTCGCGGGGGCCGAGCGCGTCCTGGTCGATCCGGCGCGCCTGCCGGACGATGCCGGGGCGCCCGCCATCAACTGGTACCACCCCTCGCCCGACGGGCGGCACGTGGCGTACGGCGTGTCGGCCGGCGGCAGCGAGGACGCGACGCTGCGCGTTCTCGAAGTCGCCTCGGCGCGGGATACCGGCCTCGCCATCACGCGGGCACGGTTCAACGCGGCGCTCGCCTGGCACCACGACAGCCGGGCGTTCTACTACGCCCGCATTCCCGAGGGCGGCCAGAAGGACGCCGTGCACCGCTACGCCGGCGTGCGCCTCTACCGGCACGTGCTGGGGCGGGCGGCTGCCCAGGACGAGACCGTGTTCGCCTCGGGCCTGCGCGGGGCGCGCGACGTGCCCGAGATCGTCTACCCGTCGCTGCTGGTGCCCGAGGAGGGTGTGCACGCGTACGCCGTCGCGCGCCACGGGGTGCGCCGGGAGCTCGCCGTGTACGTGACGCCGGTGCGCGAGCTCGCCGCCGGGCTCCCGCGCTGGAGGAAGATCATCGATCCCGAGGACGGCGTCACCGCCCTGCAGGCGTGGAAGGACGACCTCTACCTCCTCACCCACAAGGGCGCGCCGAACTTCAAGGTGAGCGTGGTCAAGGTCGGCAGGGACGGCATTTCCCGCCCGCGCACCGTCGTGCCGGAGGGCGACACGGTCATCCTCGCGATGGCGCTCGCCGCCGATGCGCTGTACCTGCGCACCACGGTGGGGGGGCTGGAGCGGCTGGAGCGGCTCAACTTCGGGCTGGGCGCGTCGCGCACGCCGGAATTCGTGAAGACCGCCTTCGACGTGGCGATCACGCAGCTCATCGCCCACCCGCGCCGGCCCGGCGCCGTCCTGCGCACGCAGGGCTTCACCGAGGCGCCGGCCGTCATCGCCGTCGAGGCGAAGACCGGCAACCTCAGGAACACGGGGCTGCAGCCCGCCTCGCGCGCCGACTTCTCCGCCATCGACGAGGTCCGGCTCTACGCCAAGGGGAACGACGGCACGAAGATTCCCGTGACCCTGATCTACCGCCGCTCCACGATGCTCACGGCCGACAACCCGACGCTGCTCATCGGCTACGGCGCCTACGGCATCTCGCAGGTCCCGACCTTCGATGCGACGCGCCTCGCGTGGCTCGAGCGCGGCGGCATCATCGCCTACGCGCACGTCCGAGGCGGCGGCGAGTACGGCGAGGCCTGGCACAGGGCCGGCCAGAAGGGCACCAAGGAGAACACGATCCTCGACTTCATCGCCTGCGCGGAATTCCTCATCCGCTACGGCTTCACCAGCCCGCAGCGGCTGGCGGTCCAGGGCACCAGCGCCGGCGGCATCCCGGCTGCGGGCGCCATGGTGCGGCGCCCGGACCTGTTCGCGGCGGTCGTGCCGCGCGTGGCCGTCCTCGACATGCTGCGCTTCGAGCACAGCGCCAACGGGCCGGCCAACATCCCGGAATTCGGCTCGAGCGCCACGGTGGAGGGATTCCGGGCGCTGTACGGCATGTCCGCGTACCACCACGTCAGGGACGGCACGCCCTATCCGGCCGTGCTGCTCACCACCGGGATGAACGACCCGCGCGTCGACCCGTGGCACGCGGCGAAGATGGCCGCGCGCCTGCAGGCGGCCTCCGCCAGCGGCAAGCCCGTCCTGATGCGCGTGGAGTGGCAGGGCGGGCACGGCATCGGCGCCACGCGCGCGCAGCGCGAGGAGGAGCTGGCCGACATCTACGCCTTCCTCTTCTGGCAGTTCGGCGAGGAGGAATTCGCGCCGCCCGCCCCCGTCGGCATCGCGACGGGTCCCTGAACCGCCCATGACCGGCGGTGTCCGACACGTGCGCTGGGACGCGTGGCGGCGAGACTCCTCACCGGCCACGCCGGCGACCTCGCGGTGAAGAAGGGCGCCGCCTGGTGGTTCTCGCATCAGCCGGGGCGGGGCACGGGGCCGGAGGGGACGGTGCTGCGCGCCGTGATCGGCTCCGATCTCGCCGAATAGGCCCGTGCGTCGACATTCCCGCGCGGAGCCCGCGCATCCTCCCGAAGCGGCCTCCGGCCATGCGGGGGGCATAGAATACGGGCCGAAGCCCTCGACATGAAGGAACCCCGATGATCGAATTCACCGTTCAGGACATGACCTGCGGCCACTGCGCCGCGAGCATCACGCAGGCGGTGAAATCCGCCGATCCCGAGGGCCGCTGCGAGATCGACGTCGCCGCCAGGCGGGTGAAGGTGGAGAGCGTCCTGTCGCCGGAGCGGATCGCCGGCGCCATCGCCAAGGCGGGCTTCACGCCGTCGCCGGCCGTGCGGCCCTAGGCCGGCCGTCGGTTTCGCGGCCGCCAGGCCCCGGCAAGCGCCATGGCGCTCCACGACCTCGCCGCCTGGCGGCACGACCACGCCTTCGACTCGGGTAACCGCGCGGGCGAGTCCCGCACGTGGATCGTGGTCGCCATCACGGCGGTCACGATGGTGGCGGAGATCGTCGGCGGCTGGATCACCGGGTCGATGGCGCTGCTCGCCGACGGCTGGCACATGGGCACGCACGTGGCGGCGCTCGCCATGGCCGGCATCGCCTACGCGCTGGCGCGGCGCTGGTCGCGCGACCACCGGTTCGCCTTCGGCACCTGGAAGATCGAGGTGCTGGGAGCGTTCTCGAGCGCGCTGGTGCTGGCGATCGTGGCGCTCGCCATGGCGGTGGAGTCGGCCGCGCGGCTGGTGAGCCCGCACGCGATCGACTTCCGCAGCGCGCTGGTCGTCGCCGTGGTGGGGCTTGTGGTGAACGTCGTCTCGGCCTTCGTCCTCGCGGGCCACGACCACGGCCACGATCACGATCACGGGCACGGGCACCAGAACGGCCGCGCCCTCGATGGCGGCCACTCCCCTGCGCACGGCGACCTCAACCTGCGCGCCGCCTACGCGCACGTGCTGGCGGACGCCTTCACCTCCGTGCTCGCCATCGTCGCGCTGGCCGCAGGCATGGCGGCCGGTTGGGCGTGGCTGGATCCGGTGACGGGGATCGCGGGCGCCGGCGTGATCGCGTGGTGGTCGAAGGGCCTGCTCTCGCAGTCGGCGCGCGTGCTGCTCGACCGCGAGATGGATTCCCCCCTGGCCGCGCAGGTGCGCGACGCGATCGAATGCGACGGGGACGCGGAGATCGCCGACCTGCACCTCTGGCGGGTGGGCCGCGCCCGCTACGCGTGCATCCTGTCCGTCGTCGCGCGCGAGCCGCTCACCCCGGACGGCTACCGCCGGCGCCTGGGCGGCGTCGCCGCGCTCGCGCACGTCTCCATCGAGGTCAACCGCTGCCCGCACGAAAGCTGCCCGTGACCGCCCCTTCCGGCAAGATCGTCCGCGACTTCCGCCACATCCTGATCTGGCCGCTGCAGCTGCGCCGGCTGCGGCGCGAGACGGGGTTCGCCACGCACCGGGACGCCCTGCGCGCCCATGGCGGCGCATGGCGGGAGGTGACGGACAACCTGCTGGTGGAGGACGAGACCTGCCAGACGGGCTACCAGGAGTTCGTCTACTTCCTGCCGTACGTGCAGCGCTTCCTCTACGGCTTCGGCGAGTCGGACGCGCAGACGCCGGCAAGCCTGCACATGTTCCACCGCGACGACATCGCCACCGCGCGCGTCCGGCTGCGCGCGGAGCGCGAGCCGATCGACCTCGCCGTCGCGCGCACGCGGCTGGTGTTCTTCTACGACCAGGACGTGGCCATCCTCGCGCTGGAGGTGGCCGGGCATGACCTGCCGCTGGAGGACGCCATCGAGCTGATGGACCGGTTCGGCCGCCCGTACCCCCCTTACTGGGAGGGGCCGGGGCAGGGGGCGCACTGCACCTACCAGGTGGATTTCCTCGACGCCGCCGGCAGGCCGCTCTCGACCTCGGACTACGGCGAGCGAGACAAGTACGTGGGCCTGGTGCGCGACGTGAAGCAGACGCCGCTCTCGCGGCACTGGGAGTTCCTGCTGCAGCCGCTCGTCCCGGCTTACCTGGGCGGCGGCATGATGCAGTACTACCAGATCGAGAACAAGCGCATCCCGATCATGACCTACCTCGCGTTCGACGAGCCGCGGGACCTCAGCCGCGGCGACCTCGCGCGCATCGGCTATGCCGCGCGGTGGGGCCCCTCGGACACGCTGCCCTTCGCGCCGAGTTTCCTGGCGGACTTCGAGCAGGACCACTGCTACGACCGCTACTGGGACGGCGAGAACCCGGCCAGCGGCATGAACACCCGCTACGTCCTGTGCGGCGTGGCGTTCGCGATGGTCACCAAGCGCGAGGACGAGCGGACGGACCTGCTGCACACCTTCCGCCGGCAGTTCTTCCAGATCGGCATCATCGTCAACTTCCACAAGGCGGCGCTGCTCAACCTTTCCAACCGCTTCTCGATCGCCGTGGAGCGGCTGCGCGTCGGCGACTACGCGAGCGTGCGGGTGTTCAAGGACAGCGTGCGCGAGTCGCTGGAGCTCTTCCTGCGCTTCAACCACCGCTACTGGTTCCACGAGATCTCCAACCAGGTGCTGGCGGCGGACATCTACGCGCGCTGGTCGCACCAGCTGGGCAGCGACCAGCTGTTCTCGGAAGTGCGCGAGGAGGCGAAGGACATCAACCAGTACCTGGACGCCGACCGCACGCGCAAGGCGGGCGACAACGCCATGCGGCTCACCGTCGTGTCGGCGCTCGGCATGGCCGGCACCGTCGTCACCGGTTTCCTCGGGATGAACCTGTTCAACCACGCCGAGCTCGCCGGATGGGACAAGTTCTGGATCTTCATGGCCGTGTTCGTGCCGACGATCGCACTGGGCCTCCTCACGGTGGTGATGTCCAAGCGCATCGCGGCCTTCTTCGAGGCGATGTCCTCGGAACGGCTGGCGTGGCGGCAGAAGTTCGCCGCGTTCCGGCAGATCTGGCGGCCGCCGCCGCGTGGCCTTCGCGTGCGCAGGCGCGTCGCCGGCGGCGACGTGCCGACGCGACGCAGCGCCGGCCAACCGCACAAGGACGCCCCCGCCCACGGGCAGGACTGAACGCCATGGATGCCGACGGACAGGCCGTGGAGGTCCTCGCGTTCTGGTTCGGCGAGGCGGGCTCGCCCGGGCGCGGCAAGCCGAGGGCGGCGTGGTTTCGCAAGGATCCCGACTACGACGCGGAAATCCGCCGCCGCTTCCTCGCCTTGCACGCGAGCGCCGCCCTCGGGGAGCGGGAGCGCTGGCGAGAGCGGCCCGAGGCGCTGCTGGCGCTCATCGTCGTGCTGGACCAGTTCTCGCGCAACCTCTACCGGGACGACCCGCGCGCCTTCTCGCAGGACGCGGCGGCCCTCGCCTGCGCGCGGGAGATGATCGACCGCGGGTGGGATGCGGCGCTGCTGCCGGTGGAGCGCCAGTTCGCTTACCTGCCCTTCGAGCACGCGGAGGACCTCGCGCTGCAGGACCGTTCCGTGGCGCTCTTTTCGGCATTCGAAGCCTTTCCGGAGACGAAGGGGCTCACCGAGTGGGCGGAGAAGCATCGCGCGATCGTGCGGCGATTCGGGC
>Ga0114939_10000769_pt1 | contig 26400 bp, 20 predicted proteins | sample AshMeaCrysSpring_FD_87196 | JGI IMG/M metagenome (GOLD analysis project Ga0114939, IMG submission 87196) | Groundwater microbial communities from Big Spring, Nevada to study Microbial Dark Matter (Phase II) - Ash Meadows Crystal Spring | ecosystem: Environmental > Aquatic > Deep subsurface >...
GTGAAGAGGTCGGCGGAAAGAATGTTGATCTGTCCCGAAGCGAGTGCGCAGCAGACTTTCTCTAACAAAAGCGGGCGATCGCGCGTGGCCAGCACCATCTCGGTGTAACCCATCTCGGTGTGGTCGATCCACTTGATGCAGAAGGCGAAGGGGTCGCCGGAATCCGTCTCGCGCTGGAGGAAATGGCGGACGGTGCGCACCTGGGTGACGATGTGCGCGGGCTGGCGGAAATGGAACGCGGCGGCCGGCATGCGTTCGAAATGGCGCTTCACGTCCGCGTGATAATCCTCGCGCATCAGGCCGATCACGGCTTCGCGCAGGGCGAGGCGGTCGGCGTCGAGTTTCTCCGAGTATTTCTCGCGGCCGTTTTCGAGGAAATTGCGGGTGGCGGTGTGGAGCTGGAGCATCAGGCTTTCCTTCCAGCCGTTCCATGCCTCCGGCGCGGTGGCGCTGGAATCGATGAAGGTGAAGAGCAGCAGCGCATCGAGATTGGCGCGGTTTTTGACGATGGCCGCGAACTCGGCGATGACTTCCGGATCGTCGAGATTGCGGGTGGTGGCGGTGCGCCAGAAGGTGAGGTGGTTGTCCACCAGGAACATGATGAGCGTGCGCCGCGCGCCCTGGATCTGCAGGCGGTTGCAGAGCTTGGCGGCGAGCATGGCGGAGCCGTCGATGTGCTCGCGGACGTTTTCGGCGCGGCCGGTGTCATGCAGGATGACGGCGAGATAGAACGCGTAGGGATCGGCGATCTCGTGAAACAGGCGCCGGTAGATTTCACGGCGCGGCTCGTTTTCGGCGATGAGTTTGTCGAGCTGCTCGACGCAGCGCAGCGTGTGCTCGTCCGCGGTGTAGCGGTGGAAAAACTCGTGCTGGACGAGGCAGTCGAGCGCGCCGAACTCGGGCAGGTAGCGGCCGAGGAAGCCGATGCGGTGCATCAGGCGCAGGGTGCGCGCGGCGTCGCCCTTGCGTTCCAGGATCGCCTGGAAGACCTGGCGGTTGGTCTTGGCGTAGCGGAACGGGCGGTCGATATCCTCCCAGTGCTGGGCGATGAGGCGGCGCAGCTGCGGGCTGAGCTTGAGGTTGCGGAGCTGGCAGTGCTGGAAGAGCCGCATGAGGCGCTGCGGGTCGTCCTTGAAAATGTCCTGATTGGCGGGAAACAGGCGGCCGCCGCGGGCGATGAAGCCGTCGAACTCCTCACGGCTTTTCTTGCGGAAGGTGAGGAAGGAGCGGATGCCGGATTCCGCCTGCGATTCCTGCTCGAGCTGGAAGGCCTCCATCAGCGAGGTGGTGTGCTGATAGAGGTGGCGGGCGTGCCGGTAATAGTCGCGCATGAACGCCTCGGTGCTGCGCAGGATATTGCGCTGCGGGTAGTTGAAGGCGGTGGCCACCACTCCCTGGAGCTGGAGGGTGAGCTGATCGGTTCCCTTGCCGGTGTGGTAGTGGAGTTCGTTGCGGACGCGGTGGAGGAAGTCATAAGCTTCCTCGATCTCGCGATGGGCGGAGGCGGTGAGCAGCTTTTTCTCGACGAGATCCCCGAGCCTCGCGCTGCCGGTTTTCACGCGCGCCACCCATTGCATGCAGTGGTAGTCGCGCATGCCGCCGCAGCTTTCCTTGACGTTGGGTTCCTGGAGGAAAACGGTGTGCGAGTATTTCTCATGCCGGTTGCGGAGGTCCTGGCGGCGCAGCTCAAAGAAGGCGGCCTGCCCCTTGTCGATGCATTCCCTGGCGAAACGCGTGCGGAACTTTTCAAACAGCCCGGAGTCCCCGGCGATCATGCGCGAGTCCATCAGCGAGGTCTTGTTTTCCTGGTCGGCCTTCGCCTGTTCGATGCATTCCGGGATCGAGCGGCAGGCGTGGCCCACCTTGAATCCGACGTCCCAGAGCAGGTAGAGCACGTCCTGGACGAGTTCCTGGAGCGGCTTGGGAAGATGGTTGGAGGCCCGCGGCAGCAGGAACAGCAGATCGATGTCGGAGCGCGGATTGAGCAGGCCGCGGCCATAGCCGCCGGTGGCCACCAGCGCGATGTGCGGCACCGCTCCGTCCTTGCCACGGGAGTTGATGGAGACTTCCAAAATCGAGGCGAGCAGCGTGTCGATGAGGGCCGCGCGGTCGCGGGCGATTTCCAGTCCGCCGGCCCCGGAGCGGTGGCGGCCGAGAATCCGGTGCTCCTCGATCTTGAGGAAACGCTTGTAAAGGGCAATCCTCTCCACGGGGGAAAGCTGGCCCTCGATGGCGGGCTTGAGGGCTTCCCGGGCGTGTTGCTCGAGCGTCGTGAGGTAGTCGGCCATGCGTTTGGATGGCCGGGAGCTTGGCCCGTCCTGCGGGAAGGTCAAGCGGAGCACGCCATGCGCGTGCCGACCCTGGCGTAAAGCTCGGTCCGCCGGGACGAGTGCAGCGCGAGATCCGCTTCCAGCCTCACCGCGCCGGGCTCGAAAAGCGTGATGGTCGATGATCCGCCGAATGCGAAGTAGCCCTTTTCCACGCCTTTTTCCACGGCGTTACCGGGCGTGAAAGTCTGCCGGATCGTGCCCACGCAGGTCGCGCCGATTTCCACCAGCAGCACGGTGCCGAAACGCTCCGTCCGCAGCGGCGTGATCGCGCGCTTGTTCGTCCATAGGTAGGCGAGGCGCTTGCGCAGGGCGATCGGCGAAACGGAAAACAGCGGTCCTCCGATCAACCGCGACTCGCCGGGCATGCCTGCGGCGGGGAAATGGAAACGATGGTAATCCACCGGGCACAGCCGCGAGAGGATCAGCGTCCCGTCCGCATAACGCGCCGCCAGATCCGCATCGCCCAGGAGCGCGGCGAGATCGAATTTCTGGCCCTTCACGAACACCCCCTCGATGTCCGTGGCGCGCTGGAATCCCAGGTGCCTGCCGTCCGCAGGAAACACCGCGCGCGTTTCATCCGCATCCACCGGCCGCGCCGCGGGCTTGAGCTTGCGGTGGAAGAACTCGTTGAAACTGCGGAACGACTCCGGCCGCTCCGCAAATTCCTCCGCATCCAGCCCATAGCGCGCGATGAACGGCGCGATCCGCGCGGCGGACTTCTCCGCGCTCATGCGCCGGCCATACCACGCCGAGAAAAACGGCCGCTTGACGAATGCCGAGAGCGCGATGCCTCCCAGCGGATGCCCGTAAATCCAGCGCAGAAACCCCTCGCCATAGATTTCCTCGGTCTCCAATGCCCCGCTGTGGCGGTTGAAATAGCGGATCGGCTCCACGGCGTGAGAGTCTATGGCCCGCCAGCCCGGACCGCAAGCCTCCGGCTGGGCGGCGCGCGAACAGGAAACTCCATCAACACACCACAGCACCCGCCAGTCATTCGCCAAGCGCCTGCACGAATCCGGCACCAGCATCCGGACCGTGCAAACCCTCAGTCTCTAACGGATTTCCAACCCGATCATTCCAGCCTGATGCCACTTCCGGAAAATGCTCGGATGTTCGACCCCACGCCGAGCCGCCAGGATGCACCACGCCGGTGAGGGACGCGCAGGAGGGCGCGACTCTGCTGCTGGGAATCAGCACACTAGCGCACCGGCAGGGCGCGCGGGGCGGGGGGCTCCGGGATGGGTTGCGCGCGGGGCGGCGGCGGGGCTGGCCGTTCCTCCACGGGCAGGGCGCGCCTGGGGGTGACGAGCACGGCCTTGGGCGGCGGCGTCTCCTCGACGACCGCGGCTTTTTTCGGAACGATTTTGAGCTGTTCCGCAGTCGGAGGGGTCTTGCGCATGCGGATTTCCACGCGGCGGTTGACCGCCTGCTGCTCGTTGTCGCCGGAGATGACCAGCGGCGAGTATCGCCCGAAACCGCGGGTGCTGATTTTCGAGACGTCCATGCGCATTGATTCCACCAGGTATTTTTTCACCGCCTCGGCGCGGCGGGTCGAGAGATCGAGGTTGAACTCATCGCCGCCGACGAGGTCGGCGTGGCCTTCGATCCAGCAATACAGGTTCGGGTTGCGGTCCATGAGCAGGGCCAGCTTCATGAGGCCGACTTTGGCGCTCTCGCGGAGTTCCGCGCTGTTGAATTCGAAGAGCAGGTCGCTGGGCAGCATCGTCTTGCTGGCCAGCAGGACATTGGGCGGCAGGGCGAGCAGGTCATCCAGCGAGGCGATGCCATCCAGCGCGCCTTCCTTCGTCTTGCCGCCCGCGCCGCGCTTGATGAGATCCTCGGTGAATTTGCCCAAATTGTCGTCCTCGGTTTGCACGGCTCCCGGATCAACGGTGATCTGGCCGACTTCTGCGGGTTTGAGCGCCTCCGGCTGGCGGCCGAATTCCGGCAAATCCGCATCCACCTCCAGGCCGGCGGCGGCTTCCATGGCCACGGCGGCGGGATCGCCCTGAAGCGCCGGGTTTTTCATTTGCAGCGCGTATTCGGCCTCCTGGATGTCGGGTTTGATGTCGATTTCCTGATTCTTGGGCAGGGCGTTGAGCAGATCGACTTCCTCCAACAGGGCCGACGCGTCCTTCGGGGGAGTGATGACTTCTTCCGGCGGCGCGGCGCGTTCAGCCTCCATGGGCCGCACTTCCACTTGGCGGACGTTGATGGGGCCGGTGCTCAGTTCTCGCGCCTGTTCGAAACGCAGCGCGATTTTCATGCGGTCCAATGCGAGAAAGACGGCGACGTGGAGCAGGATGGAAAGCAGCATGGCCACCGCCGCCCACCAGCCGAGGTGCTCGGGGCCGGGCAGGCGGTAGGTTCCGCTCTCGCGGATTTCAGTCCATGAATAGCCGTCGGCCATGGGGTGACTATACGGGCATCTAACGTGCTGGCAATCACGGGAATATCGGATTATCCAGCCCCTGGCACCGCGCGTGCTGAATTCCAAACCGAACCTCCCACCTACCATGGCTGCGAAAAAGACTGCGAAAAAAACGACTGAAACCGCCGCTCCCAAGGCTCCGGTTGCCAAGAAAACCGTGAAAAAAGCCGCGAAAAAAGCCGCTCCCGCGAAAACCGCAAGCTCACCCGCTGTGAAAACCGCCGGCAAGACCGCCGGAGCCCCCGCTCCGAAAGCATCCGCCGACGCGATCGCCCGCGCGGCTTATCTGAACTACCGCCGCCGCGTGGAACTGGGACTCCCCGGAGACTCCCACGGCGACTGGCTGGAAGCGGAGCGCCAGCTCGGCAAGGCCTGAGGCTCGGATCCGAAGCCCCGGCCTGAAGCCTCATTCACTTGGCGTCATCCGGCGGCAGGATTTCGCGGCAGAGCCGCTTGACTCCCTCCTCCGCGAGCTTGCTTTGCGGATGGATGGCGCGTGCCTTGAGGTACCAGGAAAGCGCGCTTCCGCTTTGCTTGGGCGTGCGGTTTTCGAACTGCCGCGCCTTGTCGAGCGCCCTGGTGAAGTCCGCGACTTTCGGGGCTAACAGCTCCAGTTCGCGGCCGAGCTTCGGATCGTCCGGAAACTGCTCGCGCAGTTCGGCGAGCTGTTCCCAGGCGGCGTAGTTCTGGCCGACCTTGCCGAACTCCGCGGCCTTGCCGAGCGCGGTTTCGATTTTGGCGAGGCTGGTCATGATTTGTTTGAAGGCGGCCTCGCGGGTGGCGTCTCCCTGGATGGCGGGCGCGATCTCGTATTGGCGGCGGGCGATTTCGCGGAAATTCCCCTCGCCGAGCAGGCGGTCGAAGTCATTGCGGATGGAAACGAGCCCGCCGGCGCTGTCCACCATGCTGCGGAAATCGTCGAGCTTGGGATTGGTCGGCCAGATTTCGGTGGCGGCCTTGATTTTTTCCGCGGCCTTTTCGGCGTTGCCGGCCAGCAGGGAAGCCTTGGCCTCGCTGATGGCGAGGTCCGAGGCGAGGGTGTAAGCGGCGATGGCGCTATCGACTTTGGAGGAGGGGAAGTCCCTGGCGGCAGCCTTGAGGCGCCCGGCGAGTTGCCTGGTCCTGGTGTAATCGCGGGCTTGGAGCGTGCCGTAGAGTTCGTGAAGATCGCGGACGTATTCGAGGATGCGGCGTTTTTTCTCCAAAGGCAGCGTGGCCACCGGCGCGAGGTATTCGCCGAGGGCGTAGGCCTCCATCAGGCGCTGGGAGGCGGAGTGGAGTTCGTCGCGCGAGAGCAGCAGGTCGAAGGCTTCGATGTATTTGGAAACCTCGCGGATGGCCTCGTTGGCCAGGGCGTCGAGCGAGGAAACGGTGGGGCTGACGCCCACCGAATCGGTGAAGAGCTTGGCGACATCCGAGCCCTTGTCGATCTGCAGGGTGGAGTCGCCGTCCTTCCAGATTTGATTGTAGAACCTGGCGGCCATCAGCACGTGTTCGTAACGGCGCTGGACGAACCACTGGATCATGTTGACCTGATACTGGGCCTTGGTGCGCAGGGTCTGGATTTCCGTGCGGGCGATGTTGGCTTTTTTGAGGGCTTCGATTTCGCCGATGCGGCGGAGGGTTTCGGAGTATTTCAGGGAGTTGGTGCCGGCTCCGGCGTTTTGGGCGCTGTTGGTTTTCGCCTCCTTGCCACCCGCCTTGCCTCCGGTGGTTTTGGACTCGCCAAGTTGCTTGTCGCGTTCATGGCGGGCCTTCCAGTCGCCCTCCGCGATGATGGATTTCTTCTCCTCTTCGATGCTTTGGTTGAGTTTGTTGAGGCTGGAGACGTCCTTTCTGGCAAGCATGGCGATGTAGATCGACTCCGCGAGCGTGCCGCAGAGATTGGCGTCGCCGGGATAGGATGACGCGGTGGGGAGGAGTTTGAATGCGGCGTAAAGGTCCGGGCCTTCCGGGCGGAACGGCGAGACGGTGGCGAGAATCTCCGTGATGGTCTCGCGGTAGCGGGCGGCGGCCTCGTCGCTCTCGGGCGGCTGGCTGAGGTATTTCTCAAAGCGGGCCCTGAGCAGGCGGTTGTCGCCCAGCGGGATGGCGACTCCGCCGACGGTGATGGTCTCCGCGGCGGGATCGAGCAGCGGGATTTCCTGGCCGAGCGGGCTGGCGGCCGGTGCCTTGGCGGGCGCGGCCGCGCTGTCCGCCGGGGTGGTGGCCGCTGGCTGGGCCGGTGTGGCGGGCGGCGGCGTGTACACCTGGGCCCGGGCGCTGGCTGCCAGCAGCAGGAAAATGAAGAGGCGGGATTTCATGGTGCGCGCGGGCTGGGAATCAAAGACGGTTGATGCCGGTGGCGACGGCGATGCCTCCCTGGCGGAACTTCACCCGGAAGGCGTATTTCTGCTGGGTGTCGAGGTTGAGCTTGTTGAACTCCGGCGGGATTTCGATGCCGATGAATTCCCCGCCGCCGGGCGCTTCCACACGCACGCTGAGCAACTGGCCGCGGTCGCCGGTCCACTGGAGTTTCTCGTCGATGCGGCCCTCCACGACGTATTCGTTGCCGCGCAGGCTGTTGCCGTTTTCGAGCAGCTCCTCGATCCTGAGCGGGGCGACATCGCCGAAGGACGCGGATTTTTTCCCAAGCAGCGATTTGCCGGCGAAGACGAGCACCGTGATGGCGGCCACGGCTCCGAGGATGATGCCGGGATTGGGGTGTGAACTTGCGCGGCGGGCCATCATGGGGTCTGGGCTGAAATGAAGCAGCGGGCTTCAGGTGCGGAAGTGTTTACAGATTCAATGGTGGCAAGGGAACATGAAAAATCGGTGGGCGCCCTTTCCCCGATTCCCATGAGATCGCCCGCCAGCCACTTTGTGGGACTGCGGAGACCCCATGGACGCAGGCACTCTCCACCAAATCCCACCAGCCGCGGCGGTCCTTGCCGTCCTCAAACACCGGCTTGCCGCCGCGCGCCATCGCCCTTGTTACGGCGTGGCCTGCGGCGATGTCGGATGACAAACCGCTCCGGCAACCTCATGCCGCAAGGGTCGTGCCATGAACCCATCCAATCCGCCATCTCCTCAGCTGCCAATGCTTGTTAGCCGGGACCGACTCTTTCGATGTGATTCAGGTAGCTTCGACTCATGCCTTGATGAGCAACGTGGCAATCTTGGAATCCCTGAGAGCGAAGTAGTAACGAAGCTGAACCGGACTTCCTGGAAAATTGCCGCTGACTTGCGCAGTGACTGTGAACTGGTCGTCGTCACGCGCGCTGTCGGTTATGTTGGTAGTTGGCTTGGCGTCCGCTGTAGCTCGGTCAATCCAATCGGCGATTTGGGCTCCGTAGTAGTCGTTGGCCTCGTCGTTGACGTGGGCATCGGCGGTGAAAAGCGAAAGGAAATCGGCGAACTCTCGAGTGTTGGTGGACTGAAAGAATGCCGCGATCACGGGTGGTAGTTCTGTGTCCATGGTGTTGGTGAAATTGATCGGATTTAGAGGGTTCTTGTCGCTTCTGTGGCGACGGGCTTGGTCTCTTGGCCGAACGTTAGAGGTGAGCTACGCTTGCCGCGCCAGCGGTAAGCGTTAGCTCCACCGACTGGTTCGGATATTTTCTTGGGCTGAAAAATTAAGATATCATTCTTCTGTATTATAGGGTTGCTCGGAATATTGATTCGTAGAGCCTCTAATCGCACTTAATTCAGAAACTATACGAAATAATGCTAGAATGCTCTCGCACAATACACGGATATATATTGGTCCAACTACTATAAATAAAACACCTACCAATAATCCAGTTGCGGAATCTATACTAATTGCCTGTATAACAGTTTTAATTCCCAAAACAATGATTAATATAAGAGCTAGCCAGTAAACCACCTTTATAATTTGAGGCGTGAGAAATTTTTCGAATGTAAGTAAGTCTTTGATATTCATGCTAATTTATTTGTTGATAGTATTATTTTGTTTTTCTTGCAAAAGTCAAAGTGATGACACCACTACCAGCGAAAGCCGATGTGGAAACGGGAAGCAAGCATGAAACCACGCAAGACTCCGCCGAAAGAGGGTTGGTAGCGATTAACCATGCACGTCTTGTTCGGCATTTTGGATTTGGCGTAAATGTCCGAAAAGGCATGATGGGCCTGAACTATCAAAACCACTGCTTGCTATTCACAACGTATTTTTGGTTAAATTCATCGTCAGACATGCTGAGATAACGTATACCCTCAATTACTGCAATAATGCCCGTGATTAGTGGCCCGATGATAATAAATGCTCCAACGATAGTGATGGTTAGGAAGATAAACCCTGTTCCTACATACCCTAAGTAGAATTTGTGGACTCCAAGCCCTCCAAATCTGGAAGAGCTATATAGATATCTACGGCATTACCGTCGCTCACATCAAAATCTACCTTCTGACCTCTCTCGGGATGAGAATCAACCTTCCAATCGGCTCCTGTAAACTTGTATCTTGTTCCGTCGTCGGCAGTAATTACGCCGCCATTTCTTTGAATTGAGTAGTCTAGTATTGAACCTTTCATATTTTAGTTTGTTTAGTTTGGGATTGATTGTTTCTGTGCCGAACAGTGTTACTGAACGACAGGTTGTATTTGCTGGGCAAATGCAGCCTGTTGTGTATCCCCAGCAAATGCAGCCCGGAAGGATACTTCTCTGAGAATTCCGTTCATGGACGGCTTTTTAGGGCTCCATGGAGGAGCTGCCAAGCGGGAAGTGTGTGAATGAAGATGGGGCCGGATGCTTTCCTGCCGGTTCAGGTGAGGTCGATTTGCATGGGGCCATCAACGGCCCGTGTGGCGGGGGCGTTTCACAAGTTGAGCGGGATGGCGAAGGTTTTTCGGGCGGGGTGGGCGTTGTGTTTTCCGGCATGGTGTTGGGAGGGGATGGTTGGATGAGGAGACTGGGATTGAGGAGACTGGGACAGGTTGTCCCAGCCACTTTAGGACTGGGGACGGTGCCGAATAACAAGGCCTTAACAAAGAATCACAAGGATCACCAGGACTCGGGGCGGGTAGCGGGTGGTGCGGCCGCGTCTTTTCCGGTGCCGGGTGTCTTGAACCGGGGATCGGAACGGTGGTTTCGATGTAGGCTGTCGCCATATGATTTGGAGGCTAAAGGAATGAACGCGCGCCATCGACAAAGGCCAGCGCGGCGAGAACGAAGGGAACGGATTTCATGGCGGTGGTGGTGAGGGGGCGGGCGGAAAGTGAATTCCTTCCTGCGTTTTCGATTTATCGCATGATAGAAATCGGCATGCCATGGAGAAGGCATTTCTTGCTATTTGCTGGGCGTAACATCAGAAGACACTGGATTTACCGCAAAGCCGCAAAGGCCGCCAAGGGATCGCAGAGAATATAGACATGGATGGGGAGCACACGCGCCCTCGCGTGTTCCGGAGCGCGCCCTCGCGCTTCGGGGGCGTATCGGCCGGGGGAAAATCCGGATGTCCGGGATCGTGTCCGCCCGTCTCCAGCGAGGGCGCCGGAGACAGCACGCGAGGGCGCGTGCGCTCCCCTTTCCCGCTCAAGCGTTCTTCGGTAGGGCATCACCCGGGGTAGATCCCCAGATATTGCTCAAGTGCTTCATCCGGCACGCACAAGATGACATCGAAAGGCTGCAAGCCGGCTTCGTTGAGATAGCAATTCCGCCGCTCGGCATCAATCGCCATGACGCCGAACGCATGATTGAAAAACACCGTGTGCCCCGAAGGGTCATTCAGGCGGCCCCAGCCTGCTTCTTGGAAAAACGCCTCGATCTCACGCGGTTCGGCCGGCACTCCGTGGTATTGCGGCTGGGTGATGCCGAATGAGACCATGCCATCCGCCCATTGGATGACCGCTGCGAGGCGCACGTCGTCGCCGAAGACCTCGTTGCTGGCCAGCCAGCGGGAAAGATACTCAAGCGGCGTGGCGGGAACAAACTCGATGGCATCCCGCGTGCGCGGCGTGTCCGCATCCGGGCGCAAGACCGCCAGCGAATGGCGGCGAAGCTCGGGAATCAGGCCGAAAGCGGGCGGTATGGTGGTTTTCCCGACAAGACCGGCATGGACGTCCAATTCCACCATGTGCTCGGTGCCGAGGGTGGCGTCCGGGCAGAGAGCGAGGAATTCCTCCCAAGAAACGCGCGCGTCCTTCAGGAGCCCAAATTCAGCAGCGAGAGCAAGCGTGTGTTGGGTTTGCGCGTGGATGCGGTGCTCGCGGTCTTGCCCATGGCTAGCGCGGTCGTCATGGCAAATGTCTCGTAATCGCTGCTGGAAGGCCGCAAGCGTATCGCCCGCACCTTGGCTGGTGCAGGTGTTCCGTGTGCCGGTATCGCATTTTTTTTCGCGTTCACGATGCGGTCACCATGGCGGTCTTCGAACGCCACCGCAATCCCGAAAATCGGAATCGCATTCCGCTGCATCATGTCGATCGACTCTCCATTTCAGGATTCAGAAATTACGACAATCACATCGACACGGGGGGCGAAACGGGTTGTCCAGCCGGGTCCTTTCCGGTGCCAGGTGTCTTGAACCGGGGATCGCCTGTTTCGCGTTGCTGCAACCACCGGCCGAGGGTCATGTCATCGAAGCCAAACGAAGCCGCGATCTCCTGTTTGTTACGGCGGATTTCGGAAATCACCGGGTCCACCACGGTCTTGGGGCAATCAATCGTCTTCATCGTCATTTTGGAGCAGTTCTTCCGGGCTGCTTTGGGGAGTGCTCCGACATTCTATGGGGCGATCTGCGACTTACTTTGGGACGGTCTGCGACATACTTTGGGGTGATCTCCGAGCTGCTTTGGGATGATCTCCGACATACTATGGGACGCGCTCCGAGCTAATTTGGGACGTGCTCCGAGCTAATTTGGGACGCGCTCCGAGCTAATTTGGGACGCGCTCCGAGCTACTTTGGGACGGACTCCGACCTACTTTGGGACGTGCTCCGAGCTACTTTGGGACGCGCTCCGCGCTACTTTTGGGCGTGCTCCGAGCTACATTGGAGTGATCTCCGACCTATTCTGGGGCGTGCTCCGAGCCACTTTGGATCGGTCTCCGGGCTGCTCTGACCCTCCGTCCGTCCCTGTCGTTGAGCCAGCGGCTGGGTATTTTTTCATCTTCCGCACCCAATCCGCCTGAAGCACACCCCGCCGAAGATCGCGGCGAATGGTCCATCTGTATTGGCATGCCGCCAGCAGGCCCGTCGCCGCGATTTTTTCCGGCAAACCCTTGCCAGCCCTGGAGTGGTGGTTTAAGCCCACCCGCCTATGGCAAACTATCGCGTGCTGGTTTCGGACCCCATCTCGGAAAAGGGCGTGGACGCCCTGCGCAACGCCCCGGGCATCGACGTCGATGTGAACACCGGCCTCAAGCCGGAGGAACTGCTCGAGATCATCGGCGGCTACCACGGCCTCGTCGTCCGCTCCCAGACGAAGGTGACGCCCGAAGTTTTCGCCGCTGCGAAAAACCTGAAAGTGATCGGCCGCGCCGGAGTGGGCGTGGACAACATCGACCGCACGGCCGCCACCGACCACGGCGTGGTGGTGATGAACACGCCCAGCGGCAACACGATTTCCACCGCCGAGCACGCCTTCACGCTGATGCTTTCGCTGGCCCGCAACATCCCGCAGGCGCACGCCTCGATTCTCGCCGGAAAATGGGACCGCAAGTCCTTCGAGGGCGTGGAAATGAATGGCAAGCGCCTCGCCATCCTCGGCATGGGCCGCATCGGCACCGAGTTCGCGAAACGCGCCCAGGCCTTCGGCATGACGGTGGTCGCATTCGATCCCTTCCTCACCGCCGCGCGCGCCCAATCGCTGAAGGTCGAGCTGGCCGAGAGCCCGGAGGAGGCGCTCAAGGGAGCCGACGTGGTCACGCTGCACATCCCGCTCACGCCGGAAACCAAACACATTCTCGATGAAAAGCGCCTCAGCCTGATGAATCCCGGCGCGCTCGTGGTGAACTGCGCCCGCGGCGGGCTGGTCGATGAAGCGGCCGCCAGGAAGCTCATGGATTCCGGCCACCTCGCGGGCATCGCGCTGGATGTTTACGAAACCGAGCCGCCGCCTGCGGATTTCGCGCTGCTGGGCGTGAAGAAATGCGTGTTCACTCCGCACCTCGGGGCCTCCACGGCGGAGGCGCAGGAAAACGTAGGCATCGAAGTGGCGCACCAGGTGAAGGATTTCCTCGTTACCGGCGAGATCCGCAACGCGGTGAACATGCCCAATCTCGACAGCCGCACGCTCGAAAGCGCGGGCCCTTACCTGGATCTCGCCAGCTCGCTGGGCAAGCTGCTTTCCAAAATCGCCCCCGCCCAGTGCGACGCGATCCGCGTTTCCTACCTCGGCGCGGTTTCCGAGCTCGATACCGAGCTCATCACCCGCATGACGCTCACCGGCTATCTGGCCTCCGCGCATCACGAATCGCAGGTGAATCTGGTCAACGCCCCGGCCGTCGCCAAAACACTGGGACTTCAGGTTTCCGAATCCACCGTCGCGCTTGCCACCAACTGCACGGAACTCATCGAAGTCTCCGCCGTCAAGGGCGGCGAAGTCTGCACCGTGGCCGGCACCTTTTACGGCAAGTCCGCCCGCATCGTCCATATCTCCGGCCACAACGTGGAAACCAGCCCGAAAGGCCGTTTCCTCTTCGTGGAAAACGACGACCGCCCCGGCATCGTCGGCCTGATCGGCACCTCGCTGGGCGGAGCGTCCGTGAACATCGCCAACATGGCCCTCAGCCGCAACGCCGATCACACCCGCGCCGTGACGGTGATCGAAGTGGATACCGAGCCACCCGCCGCATTGCTGGAAAAACTCCGTTCGTCGCCCGGCATCATCCGCGTGCTCAGCTTCGAGCTGTGAGGTCTAGAGCGTGATCTGCGCGCCAAGCTCCACCACGCGGCCTGGCGGAAGCTGGAAGTAGGCGGTGGCGGGCGAGGCGTTGCGCGCCATGACGGCGAAGAGCGAGAGGCGCACGCGGTCGAGGAAAGTCGCTTTTTTCCCGACGCCGTAGGTTTCGCTGCCGAGGAAATAGGTCGCCTTGCCGGGTTGGAAGCGGATGCTTTCCGGCAGGCGGGTCTTGAGGGCGGCGGGCACGTCCGGCGTTTCCGCGAAGCCGAACTTGAGCGTCACCCGGTGCAGGCCCTCGCCGAGTTCCTGGTGTTCGAGCAGTTCCCCGCGGCCGGCGCGCGGCTGGTCGAGGGTCATGACGTGCAGCAGGATGACGCGCTCATGGAGCACTTGGTTGTGCTTGAGGTTGTGGAGCAGCGCGGTGGGGACCTGGGTTCCCTTGCCGCTCATGTAAATGGCGGTGCCGGGCACCCGGTGAATGCGCCCGCGGCCGAGGTCCCGGAGCAGCACATCCACCGGCAGGGCGTCCTTGGAAATGCGCCGGTAGAGCCTTTCCCGCCCCCATAGCCACGTGATCATCAGAGCGAAAACAAGGACGGCCACTACGAGCGGAAACCATCCCCCCTGATGGATTTTCATCAGGTTGGCGCACAGGAACGAACCATCGCAAACCAGAAAAAACCCCGTCACCAGGCGAGTCTTCAACAGCGACCACCCCCACACGGATTGGCATGCGGAAAAGAACAACACCGAAGTGATCGCCATCGTCAGCGAGATCGCGATCCCGTAGGCGCCCGCCAGTTTTGCCGATGAACCCATCGCAAGCACTAACAGCACACAGGCCGCGGCGAGCATGTGGTTGACGGCAGGCACATAGACCTGGCCCATCGAGAGGTCGGAAGTATGGCGCACATGAACCCGCGGCAGGCATCCGAGCTGTATCGCCTGGGTCGTGATGGAAAACACGCCGGAAATCAGTGCCTGGCTCGCGATGACCGCCGCCATGGTCGCAAGAATCGTCAGGGGAAATCGCAGGAACTCGGGAGCAAGCAGAAAGAACGGATTGCGAATCGCCGAGGGATCCGCCGACAACAGGGCCGCCTGGCCGAGGTAGTTGAGCACCAGCGACGGCAATACGATGACGCCCCAGCCAAGGCGGATCGGCTTGGCTCCAAAATGCCCGAGATCCGCATAAAGCGCCTCCGCTCCGGTGACCGCCAGGAACACGGCGGACAATAGAGGCAGGGCGTGCCGCCATTCATGGATGAGATAGCTCAATCCAGTATGCGGCGACAGCGCCAGCAACACCTCGGGATGGGCGATGATCGATCTGAGCCCCAGCACCCCCATCGAGAGAAACCAGAGCGTCACGACCGGACCAAATAGCACACCGACTTTACCCGTTCCAAAACGCTGGATGGTGAACAAGCACACCAGAATGCAGACCGATATGGGCAAGATCCAGTGGGAGAATACCGGCGCGCTGATCGCCAGCCCCTCCACTGCGGAAAGCACCGAAATGGCCGGGGTGAGCATGCCGTCGGCATATATGAGCGCCGAACCGGCGAGCCCCAGAAGCAGAAACAACCGCACCTCCCTGCCCCCTGCCTCTTTCGCCGAGCCCCTGATCAGCGCCGCGAGGGCAAGGATTCCGCCTTCGCCGCGGTTATCCAGCCTGATGATGACGGTGAGGTAGTTGATGGTCACGATCACCAAAAGCGCCCAAATGATCAGCGAAGCCGCTCCGGCCGGGCTGGCGCGCGTGATTTCCAAACCATGATGCGGGGAAAAACATTCACGGAATGCGTAGAGCGGACTGGTGCCGATGTCGCCAAAAACAATTCCGAGAGCGGCCAGAGTCGTCGCCGCCAGCTTCGGTTGATGGCCGTGGTGGCCGGAATGGGAGTTGCTCATCGTCGCGGACGGACAGCCGCGCACTCGAAAAAGCAGGTTGGGAACTTGCTGGCGAGCGAAATTGCACGCGGTGGCGGAGGGCGGAGGCCGGACAAGCGGCTGATCCGCCTGTCCGCGTCATGGCTGCCTGAGGCGGCCGCCATACTGTTCTACAGCAGGTGCGAGAACATCCCGTCGCGCAGCTTCGGCTCGAACCACGTGCTCTTGGGCGGCATGATCCCGCCGGCGTCGGCGATGTCCATCAGGTCCCCGATGCCCGTCGGGAACATGGAAAACGCGCAGGCGAATTCGCCGGAATCCACGAGTTTCTCCAGCTCCGCCGTGCCGCGGATGCCGCCGACGAATGCGATGCGCCTGCTGGTGCGCGGATCCCCGATGTCGAAGAGCGGGGCGAGGATTTCGGTTTGGAGGAGCGAGACATCGAGCAGATCGATGGCGGAGCGGCCGCTGGTGAACTCCGGCTTGAAGGTGAGGCCGCGCCAATTGCCGCCGAGGTAAAAGGCGAGGTTGTGTTTCTTCGCGGGAACGGGGCCGGCATTCTCCGTGATGTGGAACACGCGGTGCAGCGCGGCGAGGATTTCCTCCGGCGAGTAGCCGTTGAGGTCCTTGAGCACGCGGTTGTAGGCCAGGATGTTCATCTGGTCGTGCGGAAAGATCACGGTGAGGAAACCCGCGCTGCCGCCCGCGCCCTTGCGGCTCTGGAAGATCCGGCCGGCAGCGGCGCTGCGGTGATGGCCGTCCGCAATGTAGAGCGCCGGCATGTTCGCGAACGCATCTTCGAGAAACGCGATGTCCGCCTCATCCGAAACCGGCCACGAACTGTGCCGCACGCCGTCCGGCGCGCTGAAGTCGATCTCCGGTCCGGCCGAGGTGATCCGCGAAACCAGCGCGTCGATTTCCGGCACGGCTTTGTAGGTCAGAAACACGGGACCGGTTTGCGCGTCGAGCGCCTCGATGTGGCGGACGCGGTCGTCCTCCTTGTCGGGGCGGGTGAGTTCGTGCTTTTTCACGATGTTTTCCAAATACTCCCGGCAGCTCGCCAAGCCGACCAAACCGATCTGGCTGTGGCCGCCCATCACCTGCCGGTAAAGGTGGAACATCGGCGCGGGATCGCGGCGCAGCACGCCATCGGCGATGAGTTTTTGGAAATTCTCGCGGCCCTTGGCATAGACCCCGTCCGAATACAGATCGACGCCCTCGGGCAGGTCGATTTCCGGTTTGCTGACGCGCAGAAAGCTCAGCGGATTCCCGTCCGCCATGACGCGGGCCTCCTCGGACGACATCACGTCGTAGGGAAGTTCGCAGACTTTGGAGGCAAGCGCGGGATCGGGACGGAGGGCGGCGAAGGGAGTGACGGTGGCCATGGGAAAGGGCGGCAGAATAGGCGGACGCGCCCGCCGCGCAAGGCCAAGTGCCCGGCAAACGCGGCGGGTGGGCATGCGCGTCCGCGGGTCTTGACAGGGACTCCGGCGGAAAGCAGATTTCCGCCCGTTTCGTCCGGCGCTGCCCGCAGATTGTTGTTTTCACCACGCCCGTGGCATCAAGGCTGCTGAATATCCGGAAAAAGCGCCCATGTCGCCCCGTTGACCGCCCACCCGGAATCCCAATCCCCATCCCACCACTCCACCAACCCCATGTCCGTTTCGCAGAATTCCCCGCTTGGCTGGCCGCAACCCCAGGGACTTTGGAACCCGTCGCACGAGAAAGACGCCTGCGGCGTCGGCTTCATCGCCCACCTGAAGGGCAAGCGGTCCCATGACATCATCGTGAAAACCCTCACGATGAACGCCCAGATGGATCACCGGGGTGCCAGCGGATCGGATCCCGCCACCGGCGACGGCGCGGGCATTTTCGTCCAGATGCCGGACAAGTTCCTGCGCAAGGAAATGGCGAAGAAGGGCGTCGAACTGCCGCCCGAGGGCGATTACGGCGCCGGCATCGTTTTCCTCTCGCCCCACACCAGCGAGCGCGAGGCCGCGATGCAGGTCTTCGAGCACGTCATCCGCGAGGAGGGCCAGAAATTCATCGGCTGGCGCACAGTACCGGTCAATAGCTCGATTCTCGGCAAGACCTCCGGCCGCTACGAGCCCGCCCTCAAGCAGCTTTTCATCGGAAAAAATCCGGACATCACCGATCCGATGGAGTTCGAGCGCAAGCTCTACCTGATCCGCAAGCGCGTCGGCCAGTGGATCCGCAACAACGAGATGCCGACCAAGTTCACCGACGTCCACGGCAACAAGTCCAACAAGTTTCCCGGCGCGGATTATCACTACGTGACCAATCTTTCCGCCCGCACCATGGTGTACAAGGGCATGCTCACGCCCTGCCAGCTCGCGGAGTATTTCCCGGATCTCCACGATCCGGACTTCGAGTCGGCGCTCGCGCTGATGCACACCCGTTTCTCGACCAACACCTTCCCGAGCTGGTCGCGCGCGCACCCGAACCGCTTCATCGCCCACAACGGTGAGATCAACACGGTGATGGGCAACGCCAACTTCATGAAGGCCCGCCAGGCGCTTTGCCGCAGCGACAAGTTCGGCGAGGACATCGCCGGCGTTTTCCCGGTCATCAACGAGGACGGCTCGGACTCCGCGCGCTTCGACAACGCGCTCGAATTCATGCACTACGGCGGCTACGATCTGGTCCACGCCATGATGATGATGATCCCGGAACCATGGGAGCGCCACACCATGATGGATGAGGACAAGAAGGCGTTTTACGAGTTTCACGCCTGCATGATGGAACCGTGGGACGGCCCGGCTTCGATCACCTTCTCGGACGGCCGGCAAATCGGCGCCGTGCTCGACCGCAACGGCCTGCGCCCCAGCCGCTATTATGTGACCAAAGACGACCTCGTCATCATGGCCTCGGAAGTCGGCGTCATCCCGGACCTCGACCCTCTCAGCGTCATCGAAAAAGGCCGCCTGCGTCCGGGACGCATGTTCCTCGTGGACATGCAGGAGGGCCGCATCGTGCCCGACGAGGAGGTCAAAAAGCGCGTCTATTCCGCCAAACCCTACAAGAAGTGGCTCGATGAAAACCGCGTCTTCCTCAAGGATCTGCCGGCTCCGAAAGCGCCGAAAACCGTGGAGGAGGACCGCGTTCTCCAGCGCCAGCTCGCCTTCGGCTACACCTACGAGGATCTGCGCATGGTGCTGGAACCCACCGCCTCCAGCGGCGTCCAGCCGATCGCCTCGATGGGCAACGACACGCCGCTCGCCGTGCTTTCGCAAAAGCCGAAGCATCTCTATCAGTATTTCAAGCAGATCTTCGCCCAGGTCACCAACCCGGCGCTCGACTGCATCCGCGAGGAACTCGTCACCGCCACCGAAACCTTCATCGGCTCCGAGGGCAACCTGCTCGCTCCCGGCCCGCAAAGCTGCCGCATGATCCGCCTCGATCACCCGCTGCTGGACAACGTCCAGCTCGCCAAGCTCCGCGAGATCGATCTCGACGGCTTCCAGGCCACCACCCTCAATGCGCTCTTCCCCGCCGACCAGGGCGGCAGGGGCCTAGAAACCGCCTTCGCAAAACTCTGCAAGGCTGCGGACGACGCCATCGTGGCGGGATGCAACATCCTCATCATTTCCGACCGCAACATCAACGCCGCCAACGCCGCGATGCCGACTCTGCTGGTCACGGGCGGCCTGCACCACCATCTGGTGCGCTCCGGCACCCGCACCAGGGTTTCCATCATCCTGGAAACCGGAGAGGCCCGCGAAGTCCATCATTACTCCACGCTCATCGGCTATGGCGCGGACGCCATCAACCCCTACATGGCCTTCGATTCCATCCACAGGATGATCCGCGAGAATATGCTCGACATGGATTTCGACAAGGCGGTTTACAACTACATCAAGGGTTCCATCAAGGGCGTCGTCAAAACCATGGCCAAGATGGGAATCTCCACCGTCGCATCCTACCGCGGAGCACAGATCTTCGAAACCATCGGCCTCAGCACCGATCTGGTGAACAAGTATTTCACCGGCACCTCCAGCCGCTGCGAGGGCTCCGACATCGACGCCATCGCCGAGGAGACGCTCATCCGCCACCGCGCCGCCTTCCCGGACCGCCACATCGACACCGAGGAACAGGCGCTCGACTCCGGCGGCATGTACCAGTGGCGCGCCGATGGCGAATACCATCTTTTCAATCCGGAAACCATCCATCTGCTGCAAAAAGCGGCGCGCACCGGCAGCTACGAGGTTTACAAGCAATTCGCCAGGAAGGTGAACGACCAGAGCGAGAACCTCTCCACGCTGCGCGGCCTCATGAAGTTCCGCCACAAGCGCCAGCCGGTGCCCCTCGACGAGGTGGAGCCCGTCGAGACCATCACCCGCCGCTTCAAGACCGGCGCCATGTCCTACGGCTCGATCTCGCAGGAAGCCCACGAAACGCTCGCCATCGCGATGAACCGCATCGGCGGCAAGTCCAACACCGGCGAGGGCGGCGAGGATCCCGAACGCTTCAAGCCGATGCCCAATGGCGACAGCAAGCGCTCCGCCATCAAGCAGGTCGCCTCCGGCCGCTTCGGCGTCACCAGCGAATACCTCGTCAACGCCGACGAAATCCAGATCAAGATCTCACAGGGCGCGAAACCCGGCGAAGGCGGCGAGCTGCCCGGCTCCAAGGTGTATCCGTGGGTCGCCAAGGTCCGCCATTCGACGCCCGGCGTCGGCCTCGTTTCCCCGCCCCCGCACCATGATATCTACTCGATCGAAGACCTCGCCGAGCTGATCCACGATTTGAAGAACGCCAACTCGCGCGCCCGCATCAACGTCAAGCTCGTCGCGGAAGTCGGCGTCGGCACCATCGCCGCGGGCGTCGCCAAGGCCCACGCGGACGTGATCCTGATCTCCGGCCACGACGGCGGCACCGGAGCCTCCCCCGCGTCCTCGATCTACAACGCCGGCGCGCCATGGGAACTCGGCCTTGCCGAAACCAACCAGATCCTCCTCCTCAACGACCTGCGCTCCCGCGTGATTCTTGAAACCGACGGCCAGTTGAAAACCGGGCGCGACGTGGCCATCGCCGCGCTGCTCGGCGCCGAAGAATACGGCTTCGCCACCGCCCCGCTCGTCACCATGGGCTGCCTGATGATGCGCGTCTGCCAGAAAAACACCTGCCCGGTCGGCGTCGCCACCCAGGATCCGGAACTCCGCAAAAACTTCACCGGCAAGCCCGAGCACGTCGTCAATTTCATGACCTTCATCGCCATGGAAACCCGCGAGATCATGGCCGAGCTCGGATTCCGCACCATCAACGAAATGATCGGCCACGTCGATTGCCTCGACACCAACGAGGCCACCGCGCACTGGAAGGCCGGCGGCGTGGATCTCACCACCATCTTCCACAAGCCCGACGTGGGCGATGAAGTCGGCGCCTATTGCCAGAAGGAACAGGACCACGGCCTCGCCGCGGCGCTCGACAACACCCACCTGCTCGCGCTTTGCAAACCCGCCATCGAACGCGGCGAGAAAGTCCGCGCGGAACTCCCGATCACCAACATCAACCGCGTGGTCGGCACCATCACCGGCAGCGAACTCACCCGCAAACACGGTGGCAAGGGACTGCCGGACGACACCATCCAACTCAAGTTCAACGGCAGCGCCGGCCAGTCGTTCGCCGCCTTCTGCCCGCCCGGCATGACCTTCATCCTCGAAGGCGATGCCAACGACTACGTCGGCAAGGGGCTCTCCGGCGCGAAGATCATCATCCATCCGCCCAAAGGCTCGTCCTTCAAAGCGGAGGAAAACATCCTCATCGGCAACGTCGCGTTTTACGGAGCCACCACCGGCACCGCCTACATCAACGGCATCGCCGGCGAGCGTTTCTGCGTGCGGAACTCCGGCGTCAAGGCCGTCGTCGAGGGCGTGGGCGACCACGGCTGCGAATACATGACCGGCGGCCAGGTGATCGTGCTCGGCGAGACCGGCCGCAACTTCGCCGCGGGCATGTCCGGCGGCGTCGCCTATGTCTATGACATCGACGGCATGTTCGAGAAACGCCTCAACAGGGAGATGGTCAACCTCTACCGCCTCATCGAGTGCGGGGATGCGGACATCGCCGGCGTCAGGGCCGAGATCGAAAAACACGTCCTCCTGACCGGTTCCGCCCGCGGCGGATTCCTGCTGGAAAACTGGAAGACCGAGCTGCCGAAGTTCTTCAAGGTTCTTCCGCGCGACTACGAGCGCATGCTCGAATGTTTCCGCAAGGTGGAGGAACAGGGCCTCACCGGCGACGAGGCCGCCATGGCCGCCTTCCAGGAAAACCTCAAGGACCTCTCGCGCGTCGGCGGAAACTGACGGTTCCGATTTCAAATCTCGAATTTCAAATTTCAAATCACATGGGCAAACCAACCGGATTCAAGGAAATCGCGCGCAAGACCGACGCGGAAACAGCCCCTCTCGAACGCCTCAAGAACTGGAGGGAATTCAAGATTCACGGCGATTAGAAGAACCTCTCGCGCGTCGGCGGCAACTGACGGAATTGCCGCTACGAATCCGCACACCTTGAAGCCAATCCTTCACCAGTCACCCATTCGTTCTGATCGACATACCCTACCTGTGTGCAGGTTTCCTACGTCCACTGGCACCATACCCAGTTTCAGTTTATGCTCTTTAGTTCCTGGCAGTTCATCTTTCTGTTTCTACCGATCACGCTTGGCTTGTTCTTTGTGATCCCGGCGAAATGGCGCGCGCTGCGAAAGTGGTGGTTGCTTCTGTCGTCACTGTTCTTCTACGGCTATTGGAAGATCGAGTATGTACCGCTGCTGCTCTTCTCGATAGCCTTCAATTACGCTGCGGCCGAGTGCATCACCCGCTGGCGGGGACTTACTGCCTCGCGTCTGATGCTGATAGCGGGAATAGTCACGAACCTGTTTCTGCTTGGCTACTACAAATACACGAATTTCATACTTGAGACGCTGGGACGCGCGAGCGGGCGCACGACCGATCGGCTTGACATCATTTTGCCGTTGGCCATCTCGTTTTTCACCTTCACGCAGATCGGCTATCTTGTGGATGTGCACCGGGACAGGAAGCTACACTACCGTCTGCTGGATTACTCGGTTTTCGTCGTGTTTTTTCCGCATCTGATCGCCGGGCCCATCGTGCGGCATTGGGAGATCATCCCGCAGTTCGCTGAGAAGACCCTTCGTGTGAACCGTGCGGATATTGGCGTGGGCTTGTCGATGTTTCTGCTCGGTCTCTACAAAAAGGTTCTGTTGGCGGATCCCGCCGCGCATTACGCGGACACCGTGTTCGGAGCGGCGGAATCCGGTGCCTTGCTTGTCAGCCGGGAAGCGTGGCTGGGAACGATGGCTTACGCATTCCAGATTTACTTCGACTTCTCCGGTTACTCGGACATGGCCATCGGACTCGCGAGGATGTTCGGGATGCGTTTCCCACGCAATTTCAATTCACCTTACAAGGCCGGATCCATCATCGTCTTCTGGCGGAGCTGGCACATCACGCTGACGAGGTTTCTCACTGATTATGTCTATATTCCCCTAGGTGGAAACCGGTGCTCCAAATCAAGGCATCTCTGCAACATCATGATTCTGATGCTCGTGAGTGGACTTTGGCATGGCGCGGGATGGACGTTTGTCGTGTGGGGGGCTCTCCACGGCATTTATCTGGTGATCGCCAACTTGTGGCGCGATCTGCGCACAGCGCGCGGCTGGCGGCTGGACCACTGGAGCTATCGGGGCGCATCCGTAGTTTTGACCTTTGTGGCGGTGCTTTTTGCGTGGGTGTTCTTCCGTGCGAACAGCCTCGCTGCGGCCGGGAGCGTCATTGCCAGCATGCTGGGCGCGCAATCCGAGGCCCTGCCGATACCCGATGGATTTTACAGATCCGGGAGGCCGATCATGCTGCTGCTGCTGCTGGTAGCATGGGCCATGCCCAACACGCAGCAACTGCTCCGCTCCCATGATCCCACGATTGAACCTGTTGAGCGCATGTCTCGTTGGCAACTGCATTTCAACGTCCGCAACGGGTTGATCCTAGGGGGCTTGTTCTTCGGCGTCCTCGCCAGCTACTTCGTGGCCAAGCAGAGTCCCTTCATTTATTTTAACTTCTAACCGCCAATGCACATCCGCTGGTCATTCTTCCTCGCCCTGCCGGTCGGACTGGTTCTTGCGTTCGGCGGATATCTCGCGCTCTTCGAACTGCACTTGGGAGTTCCTACCAAACAATCGCGCTGGTGTGCCGAGACGATTCATATCAAGCGAAGCAAGGCGGAGTCCGTCACGGCGCCCAAACTGCTGCTGGTCGGCGGATCCTCGGTACTCTTTGGGATAAGCGCGGAGGAAATCCAGCGGCAGACAGGCTGCCCGACGGTGAATTTCGGAACACACGCTGCGATCAGCGTGGCCTACATGCTCGATCAGATTCGGAAAATCGCCCGCCCCGGAGACGTCGTCCTGCTGGCTCTCGAGTGGGAACTATATACAGCTGATAAGCACATCAACATGGATTCTTCAGATTCCATTTTCATAGACTACATTCTCGCGCGCGATCCAGAATATGTAAAACGTCTGCCATGGTCCGATTACTTCAATCTGGCGATGCTCACACCCGGGGAGAGGATCTGGATGGGACTGAAAGGGCGGTTTGGACGAAATCGTGCCGCTGCTCCTTCCCGTCCGCAACCAGTTAATGCTCCCTACAAAGCTTATCGATCTCAGCATATCTCCGAATTCGGCGACCAGACCGGCGCGACCGAAGCCCGCAGGCCTGCTGTAGCTCCGGCCCGTGCGCGTATGAGCGAAGTCCTTGCCAGCGGCCTGCCGGAAAGTCCCGCTGGTTTTCCCGTCATTCGGGAGTTTTGCGAATGGGCCAGGTCCAAGCACATCCGGGTGCTAGCCACTTTTCCAAACACATGCCACAGGCCAGAATACGATAGGCCGGAGGCCCAGAAGACACCACTCAGGCTGAAAAAATTCTACAGCAAGATGGGCGTTCCGGTGCTAGGTGAAGCTGCGGAAGCAATTCTCCCGGAGCAGGACTTCTTCGATACAATGTATCATCTGACCGAAGAAGGGCGCCTTCCGCGGACGAGCCGCATGGTGCCGCATTTGATACCCTATCTGCCCTCCCTGCCCGCTGCTCCGGAAGGTGGCTGGCGGGCGGGTGATCCACCCGCCCGGTGATTGTGGATTTTCGGGACTACCCTGAAAGGGTATCCGCGCAACCTCGATTTTCGGATTTCCCCGTACTCTGAAGGATTGTATCCCATCACACGGGTGTCCGGTTATAACGTAAGCGGTCAACACAACCCAACTATGCAGCGGGGCTGGATCGAACCCATGATGGGACACCATGTCATCCATCATCGAGCAAGCCCCCGGCATCATCATCGAATCCGACCACAGCGGCCGCACCCGCTACACCGCGCAATACAAGCAGGAAGTGGTCGCGGCGTTTGAATCCAGCAGCCTCAGCGCGCCGGACTTCGCCCGGCAATGCGGCATCAAGTATCCCACCTTCGCGGCGTGGGTCGCGGCTCGCAAGCGTGACGGCCGGCCGGCCTCCCGCAATGACCGTCCCGCCTTCCTCATTGCCGAACTATCCGCGGAAACCGGCGCCCCGCCCTGGAAGTCCGTCTGCCCGGCGGTGCCGTTGCCCGAGCAACGGATGCCGGACAGATCCACCTGCTTGCCGTCCTGCTGCGCCAACTTGCCTGAGCCCGCCGCCATGCTCACCTTCAACGGCAGTCTCAAGGTCTATGTCGCGCTGGAGCCCTGCGACATGTGCAAGAGCTTCAACACGCTCGCCGCGCTCGCACGCAACCACCTCGGACTTGATCCGCTCAGTGGCGCGGCCTTCCTCTTCACAAACAAGTCCCGCCGTCTGATCAAAATCCTCTACTTAGACGGCACCGGATACTGGCTTGGTGGCCAAGCGGCTCGAAAAGGGCACATTCAGCTGGCCCAGGGACATCGAGGGCGACCGCCGAAAGCTCGTGATCAAGCCCACCGCGCTGGCCATGCTCGCCGACGGCATCGATCTGCGCGACGGCCTCCAGCGCCCATGGTATGAGTTGCGATGAATATCATATTATTTCCATTCCATGGCATGATTTTTGCTCGATTGAAAACCATCAAGACGCCCGAACAACAGATTGAGGAACTCGCGGCGGAAGTCGCTTCGCTTGAAGCCGAACTCGGCGTTCAGAAAGGCATCGTCGCCGCGCTCCTCAAACGCATCTACGGTCCAAGCAGCTAGAAGATGGATCACAACCAGCTCCTCATGGAATTCCTCAACGAAGAGGCAAAAAAGCCCGCCGCCACCGCTCCCGAAGACCAAGGACCGGCGGCTGACCTCTCCAAGCCCCGCGCACGGCGCACGGCGCACCGGCAAGCTGAGCCAGTCGCTCAAGGGCCCGCCCACCGTCGTGCGCGAGATCATCCACCCCGAAGTGCCCGCCGCGCGCTGAGAATTCCGCCTGCTCGGCGAGGAAACCAGCAAGCGTCTCCACGTCAAACCCGCCGCCTTCACCCTTGAGATCATCAAGCGGCTCACCCATGTCCGCAAAAACGAAGTCGATGCCGTGCCAGTCACCGCGCCGCTCGAACCCTGCCTGCTTCCCGGCAGCGTGCTCACTCCATCGCTTGGAGCCCACCTGCTCACCCAGAAGTTCTGCTGCCAAAGCACCTTTTACCGCGAGCAATGGAAACTCAAGGCCGCCCACGGCATCGAACTCACCCGCAACCTCATGTGCTCCTGGCATGATCACCTCGCCGAGCGCCTGCTGCCGCTCCATCAGACTGAGCTGGCCCCCCAAGCCCGGCCATTGATCGGCTAAACTAAGCTATGGTGCAGGGATGCGGGAGATTGATGAGGGATCATGGCTGCTGGATCAAGGATGGAGTGGCGTGGGGCCCGAAA
>Ga0114939_10000770_pt1 | contig 26399 bp, 19 predicted proteins | sample AshMeaCrysSpring_FD_87196 | JGI IMG/M metagenome (GOLD analysis project Ga0114939, IMG submission 87196) | Groundwater microbial communities from Big Spring, Nevada to study Microbial Dark Matter (Phase II) - Ash Meadows Crystal Spring | ecosystem: Environmental > Aquatic > Deep subsurface >...
ATGCCTGTTCCACAATTATTTGTAAAATAATTGTTTTCCAGGACTTACGGTCTTCGGAGCGCGTCATTATTGTCACATTGTTTTTGTTTGTAGTTGGGCCGATCGCGCCCATATTTTTGGAGGGAAGACAGCCCAACGCGCGAACATGAGCCGCAGTGCCAGTTGCGGCTATTCCTGTTTTCATTTAAAATACAAAACAGGCAGGATGTATCTTGCACAAATATCTATGAAAATAATTGTTTTATTCAAGACAAAACAGGCAGGATGTATCTTGCACAAATATCTGTGAAAATAATTGTTTTATTCAATTTCTGTTAATATCATGGGTCACGTTTCAAGAGTTGATTTTGAGAATGAGGCGGATGCTGTGTTTCTGATATTCAGATGTGCGCCAGGTTGCTAAACCAAGTTTGATGATATCAATGACATCCCCATCCTTGAGGTTTGAAGCATCTTCGTCAAACATTATTTTCGCTACGCGACCGCTAAATAACAAAAATTCAAATACCATTTCGCCACTAAAGCCTGATGGTAGGGTTAATTTCTGAAGGTGTTTTGCTAAGTCGTTAATTAAAGTTTGATCTAAATCTGTAGCGCTGATAATTTCTATGGTGAATTCTTCTAAAGAGAAATCTTCTTCTAAAGAGGACTCCCACTCTGGTGCCATCGCGGCTGGTGCAGGTGATGCTCCCACCATTCTCATTTTTGAGATAACTGGAGTTGGCATTGACCTAGTTACATTTGCCATTATACCTCTTGGCATTGTAATTCCCCTCTCCATTTCCTGGGTCTGATTACTAGCAAAAATGCCCTGATATTGTATTCCTTCGGGCATTTCCACGGGGACTTCTACTGTTATGGATTCGCCGTTGGGATTGACTCGAATTTCTTGGCTGACTGCAACAAATGCTGTGTAATCTGATAGTAATTTGTAGGCTAAGGCAGTTTCTGTAATGTCTTCAACTCCTGTTTTGGTTTCGTAACCCAGCATCTGATTGGTTAATTCTTTTATTTTGCTTCTTCCCCAAAGTTGAGCGATCGCCTCATCAGTGTTATCTGTAAAATTCAAAGAAAATGTTTTGCTGTAATTCCTCTCCCCTGCTGCCATTGCTGTAATTTTCAGATTGCCTGCTAGATTATCTGACTTACGCCCAAAAATAACTAAGGGTTGTTGGGCAAATAAATCAGGCGCTATGGAAGGAAAAATAATTGGAGATTCTCCTTCTCCTTGCCAGGTAATATCAATATTTGTTAGGACTGGATTGTTGATTTCTCTAAAGAATTTTTCTGCAACTTCGTCGCTGGGTTCGTCATGGCGAATAATATGACTGGTGCCTCTTCCAATTTCAGCGATGCGATTTAGTAAATAACGGTTTACTGAACTGCCGGCACCAAAACTATATAGTCTATTACCGGGTTGTAATTTTTTCTGGACTTTGGCAAGGATTTCTTTGTCATTTCCTATATAGCCGTCGGTTAAAAGCACGATACTTCGCAGTCTTCCGGTAATAGTCGGAAAGCTAAGTACAGCATTTATGCCTTGTAATAATTCAGTGCCTCCATCGGCTTTTAACTTATTTATATATTTAATTGCCTTGCTGCGATTTTCTTGGGTATTGGATAAAGGTGTGGTGGATAGCTGTCTGGTAGTTGATGAAAAATCAATAATACTAAAAGTGTCCTCTGGATTTAAACCATTAATAAACCGTCGCATTAATTCCTGACATTTTTCCAAGGGGTCTCCCATTTGACTTCCAGAAGTATCTATCAGAAAAACAACATCTTTAGCGACTATTTCTTCTGGGCTATACTCTAGCGCTGGAATTAAATAAACAGCAAAATGTCCGCCACGGGAATCTGATTGAGTCAAAATTGTTGATTGGGTTTCTTGACCGGCTACCCGATATCTGAGGATAAAATCTTTGTTAGCAATAGTATCGCCATCAGCCAGTTGGATGCGAAGTGAGGGAGAATTGGTTGTTGTGATTGGATTTTCTGAAGCTTGATTTTCTAGGGTTTGATTTTTTGGTAATTTTTTGATTATTTCCAGACTGTGGGATGGCGATCGCACTTCAGAAACAGGTAAGCCGGCATCAATATCTATATATATATTGATGTCGTGGCGCGATCCCATACCCTCTGGCAACATCGGGGGATTAATTTTAGAACCATCGGGCACTCTATCGCTATCACCAGAATCATCAATGGGATTGCCGGGAATATAGCGAGGTCCTACAACCATTGGGAAAATAAACTCGTAATCCCCGCCTTGAAATTTCAGACTATCGCTGTAGCGAATGGTAACGTCAATACTCTCACCAGGTTTAATATTAGCCAAGGACTGAGTAAAAATATTATCCCTTTGTTGTTCCAATAAACCAACAGTGCGACCTTCGGCTTTGGCTTGTTGGTAAATCTCCTGGGCTTCTTCTCGTTTTTTTATATCACCCTTTATCAGGCGATCGCCAATAACTATTTCCATCTCATCCACCGCCGCTTCATCGGGAAGAGGGAAAATATAAATAGCCTCTAAGGGTTTAGTAAAAGGATTTTCAAAAGTTTGGGTTACTTCTACCCGCGAGACATTTCCAGAAACTTTTGCAGCGACTTCTGTATGTTTAAGGGGGAAAGCGACTTCGCGCCCATCGATTTTACTGTAGAGTCCGCCTGGGGAGGGATTTGCTTGAATGCTAGCCATAGATTTAATTTTTCCTCTAAGTTGTGATAATCAGTTGAGAAATGTAATGTAGTAATTCTGTAGTGTTTTGTAATTATCTTATGCTAGCAAAAATATTCAGACTTACACAGGTCTTGGTTAATGGTTAATGGCTAATGGCTAATGGTTAATGGCTAATGGCTGATGGTTGATGAACAAAATCCCGAAAAAGGCACAGAGTCAATAGCCTAGTCTAGGCCTGATTGTATATTTTAATTTCGATTTGGTTCCGGTAATTAGAAAATTAAGTATAAACATATAAGTAGTATTTGTAGGTTGGGTGTAGCGCAGCGAAACCCAACAAAATCTCAACCATACTTACAAAAAAAATACCCAAAATCAAAACACATAAAAATCTCTTTGCCTGTAAAAAATTCTTACCTGGGAGACAACCAATGACTACGAGTACATGGAAATTTGGCATTCGCCCTTAATATGGCGGCAACCGTTGGTAGACCCTTACTCGCGTCAAGTTTTCTCGGAAACTCACGACTGAAATTTTCGTTTCCATCTCCTCGCCCAGAAGAGTGTTTGTAAAGAATTATGAGCGTATAACTGGAGATTGTCCCAATACTGCACGGTTAAGAGAATTTGTAGAATTTGTAGGTTGGGTGGAGGCTTTGCGGAACCCAACATTCCATGATTTTGTTGGGTTTGCTTCCTCAACCCAACCTACCTATTATCCTACTTTTGGGCTATCCCTTGCAGTATTGGAGATTGTCCCAGCTGGTTTCCATCTCCTCGCCCAGAAGAGTGTTTGTAAAGTTTCTGCCTGTGAAATGGAAGCAAATTTAGATTAATCTTGTTTCCATCTCCTCGCCCAGAAGAGTGTTTGTAAAGCGGAGAGGCAATCTCTCCGTACATATGGCGAACCATGGTTTCCATCTCCTCGCCCGGAAGAGTGTTTGTAAAGTCGTACCATTCTCTGAAAAAGCTAGTTGCTTCAAGTTTCCATCTCCTCGCCCAGAAGAGTGTTTGTAAAGTCAAATTTAAGAGCGCAACTAGAAGGACATTTGTTTCCATCTCCTCGCCCAGAAGAGTGTTTGTAAAGACCCCCGTGGCTGCGCAAGAAAATAAAAAAGAAGAAAAGTTTCCATCTCCTCGCCCAGAAGAGTGTTTGTAAAGTATACAAAAAGTATACGTTTCCCAAGACACCTACGCAAAGTTTCCATCTCCTCGCCCAGAAGAGTGTTTGTAAAGTCAAGCGACAGCTAGCTATCCTTCTCACTGGGGTATTTCTTGTTTCCATCTCCTCGCCCAGAAGAGTGTTTGTAAAGAGACCGCTGTAGAAGTCTTACAGGGCAAGAGTTCTAGAAGCGATTTCGACGCATCTCAAAAAAGTAGTCAGTTTTTCGAGAATTTTGTTGAATTTCGTCGCCTGAAACCCTTGCTGTGACTATCATCGACGCATCTCAACGAAATAATAGGCTTTTCCAGCTTTTCGCGAGATGCGTCGATGGCTTGATACAAAATGACTGAAAGTATTTATTTGTCAAGGTTCTAAGGGTTAGAGAGAAAATTTTGGATTCTCGTCAATAGTTTTTCAATAAAAATAATTTACCATAACTCAGATGATGATGTTAAAAATATTACAAAAATTCATGTTTTAGCAATTTTTCTCACAATTTGACAGCTTTTACTCAAAAATCGGATTAACATCAATAAGCACTGGGTGGAGTATAGCAACACAGAAGAGAAAAGTAGCATTTATACTTTTTTATATATTTAGAGATATTGACAAATATCAACATTATTAAAAATGTCAAAATCCGAAGATTTCCAACTTCCTGTTTAAAAACTATTCCTCAAATCATCCTGCTTCAGGTATTGTTGATACAACATTGCTAGGTAGGAGAATAACTATGAGTCCCAAATCAGATAGCTTAGCGGTTGAGTTTGAAGTCAAAAAAATTCTCCAAATTTATCCAGCTGAGCGTTGTCCTAAAAATCTGATTAATAAAATTGAGAAGCTTCTAATTAAATATCCCGATGGGATTTTTGACCTGGAATCTTCTCATGGAGAAGTCCCGGAAATCTACACTGAATTACTTGAATCTATTATTATAGCCATTCGAGAACTACATGGAAGGCAAGACTTTGATACCCTGGATAAGGCTGTGTTATTACATGATGACTTTTGGAATAGAGTTATTACTCTAAACTCTAAAATCAAGTATAAAAACAGCGTTAATCCTTAAATACACTAAAATACATTTTTACTAATAGCTCTAGCATTATAAGTATTTTTTCTCAGAACTTCTGTATTTTTAGAGTAGGTAATTACATCATAACCTCTCTAAAAATACAAATTATCTGATTATTAAACTGGAAATTAAATTCAATTCCCTGTCTTCACCTACAAGTAAACTGATAATACCTACTAAAAACTGGCTATATTAGTAGTTTTTTCAGTGCCGGGAACTCAAGGGGCAAATTGCGAAGGGCAAACTTTGCCCATAAAGGCAAATTGCTTATTAACTTTATATTTGGCGTTGCTGAATAGAAATATGAATGGCTATTTTTGAGAAAAATAAACAACGATACTTTGCGTCTTTGCGCCTTTGCGTGAGACAGAAAAATTATAATTCATACTTTAATTCAGCAACGCCTTATATTTTTTCTTTTCTATCTACCCAATTAATAGCTTCCTGGATGGAATTTGTAAAACGGGAAGGAATTGGTCTGACTTTAATTTTTCCTGTTTTAGGATTAATTGATTTCAGTAAATAAGTGGAAATCACATTTACCTTATCGCCAACTTTAAATAATGTATACTCTCCCCAGGCGTCTACCTTAACAGCTTTTAATTCTTCTAACATTCGCAATTCATCTTTGTGATCAGATTTTTGAGGATGTTTTGTTTGCTGTATTTTGCCATGAGTTGCAAACACCGGATACCCGTCTGGATATTTAACGGCTGCTTTGCTTTCTCCATGCAGTAAATTGTCTTCATCAAAGCTTATCACCAGAGGGCGATCGCTAACTATACAAATCTTCTCGAAAAAGAATGTCCAACCACAGCTACTAACGAAGGATTGTAGGATTGAGACTTCTTCTTTAAAGTCAGGTAAATTTAACTGGTTGGCACAAAAATCAAAATAACTACCTCCTGCTATCAAACTTTCCGGTTGACGACAGCTAGAAAAAACACTTCTAAGAAAATTATTATTATCTTTCCCCAATCGTGGAGAAATTAAGTATCTCCATTGATTTTCTAAAAAGCTTTGCAGCGGTCTTCCTAGTTTGTAATTTAGCCAACTATCAAATGATTGAGATAAATTATGTTGTAAATGTATTGGTAATGATACAAATATTCGCTCCTGTAATTCAGTGTAAGGATAACACCAGTCAGATAGAGTTATATTTTTACCTAAATTACTGAAACATCCTTGGTCTAAAAGATTTCTGAGATAACGAATAGCGCCATTAGGACTAGCGACAAAAACAATCTCTGGCGTTTTAAAACCAAGAATTGCATAAATTACCCTAACAGCAGCAGCAGCTTCGTGTCTATCAATTGGCTTGGGTGGTAGTATAAAACTTTCCCATTTTTGCCGATACTTAGGTATTAATACCTCTTGTTCTGAAGTTAAGCCGTAAACAGCCATATTAGTTGGACGAGATATAGATATCTTACTAATAGAATTAAACAAATTTCTTATATTTGCAAGTGAATATTTAAGTACATTCTCTAAGTAATTTATTTTGGTAATTTAAAAATGTTTATAAGAACTATGTTTGATCAAGAAAATTTTTTAGTCCCTTTTATTAGATGCGGCAATAATTTCTTTGGCTGTCATCGGCAACCAAGGTTTATCTTGACTGAGGCGAAAATGACCGTGGGTTATAAACTGGTTTTATTTACCATTTCACTGCTTTTATAACAAAATAATTTGAGAAACTTGTGAAGAAAAATGTAAATCAGACCTTAGTCCGCGATTAGGCGGACTAAGTTTTGTCTAGCTGCGGTTTCAAAGGCCATAAAACATAACTGCGAATAAACCTATTTAGACCAGGATAAATTTTATATTTACTTTATAAACCAGCTCTTATAAAAATAATACTTATACTATTATCCTGGGAACGGATATTTTTATACGTAAATAGGAAATATTTACTTACTAATAAGTATAGATTAACTATTTATTAACTCTTGATGAACTATTTAACAGCATGTATAAGAAACTTTTAAATTACTTAAGTTGGTTTATAGCTGTATTATTACTGCTTCCTGGAATTAGGTTACTTTTTTTTGCCCCAGTTGCAGGATTGGGAGTAATTATGATGTCATCAGTTTTTATGCCTTATTTATACCGTCTCGCGAAAAATTCCGGTGTGGCTTTAAATTTTGGGGTTCGCGCTATGGTATTTTTACTGGGCGTGGTGCTTTTAATTGCGGGGGGTGCCTACCATCATTTGACCCATTCTGATGATATTTTGCAGCGATCGCTCACCTCCATCATCTCCTTCCCATAATCACGCACATAGAAAACCCCACCCCTTAATCCCCTCCCCGCTTGCGAGGAGGGGAGACAAGAATCCAGTTCCCTCCCCGCTTGGGAGGAGGGGAGATAAGAATAGCTTCACATTAAATTGGTATTAAGGGATTATATCAAATCCGCAGTTCTTCGGTATTATTCTCTCTTTTCTCTTCCCTTGGTGTCCTTGGCTCAGGAGCGGTTTTATTACTCATAAGCTACCGATTTGATATTACACAGATTTTCAACTCGATATTTTTCCACCCCTACCCCTCTAACCAGATTTTGTCAAAAAATATATTTTCTAGATTCCCAGGATACTTGATAGTTAAGGGACAGCACGGTGATAATTGAGGCTGTTAATTTTTATATGGCAGAAAATATATGGAGTCTGACTTTAAAAAGCTTTCCCAGCTTTATAAAAATACACTCCTGAATGATGTACTCCCGTTTTGGGAAAAATATTCCATTGACTGGGAACAGGGTGGTTACTTTACTTGCCTAGATAGGGAAGGAAAAGTTTATGATGCAGACAAATTTATCTGGTTGCAAAATCGTCAGGTGTGGACTTTTTCCATGCTTTGCAACCAGTTGGGAAAACAAGATAACTGGCTAAAGATTGCCGCTAACGGGGCTAAATTTCTAGCCCAACATGGTCGAGATAGTCAAGGAAATTGGTATTTTTCCCTAACCCGTAAAGGACAGCCCCTAGTACAACCTTATAATATTTTTTCAGATTGCTTTGCGGCAATGGCTTTTAGTCAATATGCCTTGGCATCAGGTGAAGAGTGGGCAACAAATGTGGCGATGCAGGCTTATAATAACGTCTTGCGTCGTAAAGATAATCCAAAAGGTCATTATACTAAAGCCTATCCAGGCACAAGACCAATGAAATCCTTGGCTGTGCCCATGATTTTGGCGAATTTAACTTTAGAAATGGAATGGCTGTTACCTAGGGAAACCTTAGAAAATGTTCTCGAAGCAACAGTAAAAGAAGTTATGACCGATTTCCTAGATAAGGAAAGAGGTTTGATGTTTGAAAATGTTTCTCCCGATGCTTCCCATATAGACTGTTTTGATGGAAGGTTAATAAATCCCGGTCATGGCATTGAAGCCATGTGGTTTATTATGGATATCGCCCGTCGGAAAAACGATACTCAGACAATTAATCAAGCAGTGAATGTGGTATTAAATATCCTAAATTTTGCTTGGGATGGGGAGTATGGCGGACTATATTACTTTATGGATGCCAATGGTCATCCACCGCAACAATTAGAATGGGACCAAAAACTTTGGTGGGTTCATTTAGAAACTTTAGTTGCCTTAGCCATGGGTTATCGTTTGACAGGGCGTAAAGAATGTTGGGATTGGTACCAAAAAATTCATGATTATTCTTGGTCTCATTTTGCGGATTCAGAATATGGTGAATGGTTTGGCTATCTTAATCGTCGTGGAGAAGTGCTTTTAAATTTAAAAGGTGGTAAATGGAAGGGTTGTTTTCATGTGCCTCGCGCCTTATTTTTATGTTGGCAGCAATTTGAACAACTTGAAAAATCTCATGAAAAAATCTCATAAAAATACTCTTTATTTGTAGTATTCCAATCTACTTAATCTTCGCTGCCCTAAGGCGTTTCCATAAATCAAACTTTCTGGTAATTACGTCAATTCTGATCAAACAAAACCCAAAAAATATACAAATAACTGATATACATGAAAAATCTCTTCTCTATCGCAGACCATTTTACTCCATCAGCCAAAGTCACCAATATAAAACCCTTTGGAAGTGGTAATATAAACGACACATTTCTAGCTTCATTAGAGACTCCAAAAGAGACACATTTTGTTTTACAACGTATCAATACTAAGGTATTTCGCCAGCCTGAATTAGTGATGAGTAACATCTGCCATTTTACAGAACATGTACGCAAAAGATTAGAAAAAAATCCTCTTAATCGTCGTTGGGAAGTACCCCAAGTATTGTTAACAAAAGATTCTAAAAATCACTTTCAAGATACAGAAGGGTCTTTTTGGCGGGCAATTAGCTATATTGAAAATTCCCAATCCTTTGATATTATCCATGATGGGGAACATGCAAAGGAAATAGGCTATGCCCTGGGGATGTTTCATAATTTGATAAGCGACCTTCCTCCTGTAAATCTTGCCGATACTTTAGAAGGCTTTCATATTACACCCCTTTATTTACAACATTACGAAGAAGTATTAGCCAAAACATCTGTACAGAAAAATCCGGAGGTTAATTACTGTTTGCAGTTTATAAGCGATCGCTCCAATTGGGCCAATATATTAGAAGACGCAAAACACAAAGATATTTTGCCCCTACGTTTAATGCATGGCGACCCCAAGATAAATAACGTCATGTTTGATGCTTACACCCAGAAAGCGATCGCTGTCATAGACTTAGATACAGTCAAACCCGGTTTAGTCCATTATGATATCGGCGACTGTATGCGTTCCGGTTGTAATCCAGCAGGAGAGGAAACGGAAGATTTAGAAAGCGTTTATTTCGACCCCGATTTATGTCAAGGAATTCTACAGGGTTATCTTTCCGTCGCCAAAGCTTTTCTCACAGACAATGACTACAACTATATATATGATGCCATTCGCCTAATCAGCTTTGAGTTAGGGTTAAGATTTTTTGCCGATCATTTAGCAGGAAACCTCTACTTTAAAGTCAAAAATCCCCACCACAACCTAGCCAGGGCAATGGTTCAATTTAAACTAACCGAAAGCATAGAGTCTCAAGAAACTACTATTTCTCAAATTATCAAGGACAACAAATGAGCGATAAGTCGGAGGCGTCTAACAACGCTAATCACCCTTTTTCCCTCCAACCTTTTCCTTCCAACCAACCACAACCTAACCTAAAAATAACAGGTAATATTACTCGAATAGCAAACAAACAAACCAATAAACTAACAATTCATTACACAGTTTCAGGAGATATCCCAGCCATAAATATAACTCCACCATCAAATACGCCAACGCGAAAATTTGAACTATGGGAAGAAACCTGCTTTGAATTTTTTATTGGCATCAAAGATTCCCAAAAGTATTGGGAATTTAACCTTTCTCCCGCCGGACATTGGAATATATATAGCTTTGACAACTACCGTCAAGGGATGAAAGAAGAAACAGCCTTTAACATCCTTCCATTTACGGTAGAAAATTTGAGCGACTCTATATTGCTTAATTTGGAATTTGATTTAGATAAACTAATCACCCCAAATATAGCCCTGGAAGTTGCCATTACTACAGTTATTAAAGATAAAAATAGTCAATTTAGTTACTGGGCATTGACCCATAAAGGAAAAGAAGCAAACTTTCATTTAAGAGATAGTTTTGTAATTGAATTATAAGAGTTTTTTTCACGCAAAGGCGCAAAGACGCAAAGAGTTCTCTAAGAGGATGTTTGAAAAGTTTTAGAAGGTATAAAATGTCATTAGTCGCACAATGAAATGGAGGGAAGAATCTAGGTTTTGAGTGTATACCGAGATGTTTCATTCCGCAGGAGCTGCATTCAACATGACAAAGAAACAGGCTTTTCAAACAACCTCTAATTCCTTTGCGCCTTTGCGCCTTTGCGTGTTAATAATTCCCACATCACCAAAAACGATATGCTATCAAATCCAGTAGCATTTGACTACAAATCTATCGACGCACATTCATTTCGATATAATTGTATTCATCAGTTGTTAAATTGCCAGAAGTTTTAGATAAATTTTTGAAATCATCTTTAATATTTAATGTTTGGCTTAATTTTTCTGTACTTTCGATTTGAGATTTTCTTTGACTCCATTGTTTAACATTGCTATTAGCTTCTTTATATAATGGATTGTCACTATTAATTGAACCAGCCTCAGCAATAGCTATCTCAAGAGATATAGCATCATCTTTTTTAGCAATTTCTTTGGCTCTAGCTAAAGTTAATTTGTCTTCTTTTACTTTTACTTGTTGATTCCAAACTTTAATAAGGTTTTGTGCATCTTTATAATGACGAGGACTACTTATTTGATATGCCTTGACTATCGCTAAATTTAAATCCTCTACCTTTCCAGTATTTGCTAAATTTGTAGCTTTAGCTAATTCCACTTTATCTCTATTTTCTAAATCTACCTCCCATTGACTATCAACTTTATAAATTATATGGCTTAGAGTATTCTTTGGAATGCTATTAGAAATATTAGTATTATTTGGAGGATTCTTATGAGTATTAGTAGTCAGTAAAGTTGAATATGGCTTAAAGGTAGACTCCTTCAAAGCTAATTTAGCTTTATCAGCTTCTTTCTTTGCTTCTTTTTCAGCTTCCCGTTTATTTTTTAACTCCTCCTCTTCTACTTCTCTCTCATGCTGGATATGAGATATTAACTTATTGTATTTTGTATCTGCCCAATATTGATTTCCTAGATGTAATAACTCCTTAGATTTATTTAAAGCTAGATACCATTTACTTTGACTATCATGTTCTAATTCAGCTTCCGCATTCTGATATATTTCTTCGCCCTTCGACCAAATTAACTCCCATTCTTTGATTCGCTCATTAGCAACCTTTTTACTAGGAACATTAGTGGGAATTTGCTTCAGTATATTTACAGCTTTCTCTAAATTGCCATCATGAAATTTTTTTTCAGCCAGAATAATAACTTCCTGGGACCATCTCTCTTTTAGACGTTGACTTTCTTCATGTAACGGATGACTGCTAGGTATATAATTGACCATTTGAATGGCTTGAATTAACTTGTCTACTTCTTTTTCTTTCGCTACACTTTGGGCACAGTAAAGACGGGAAGCCTCAGATTCGCTATTCCATGCATCAGCACAATTAGATATTTCTGGAATAAATGCGATATGAACTACAGCCCATATTCCAACTGCACAAGGTAAGGAAAATAAAAGCCCACACCATAACCACCATTGAGCTATAAAATACTTAAAATCTAATCTTTTTTTCTGATTATCAGCAACATTTTCTGTTGATTCATTTACAGAAGAAATTTGAAAACTTTTTATTATAGATTTCTCTGGTTCTGGTTGAATATTCATAAAATTATTTCCTAGGGTTGAAACTTAATTAATTGTTTCTTCGCCCATTTTTGATAAAATTATTTAAATGTAGTCAAATTCAATCAAAAATTCGATTCTAAAATTATCTAAAGAATATACACCCATTACACCAACCTATATGACTTTAACTACAGCTTTATGCAATATGAAAAATCATAATTTTTCGATATGTAAAGTTATAGTTAAAGTCAATAAAATGGTGTGAGAATCTAAAATTAGCACCCTTCTTGTTGCGAAGCCATTAGCACAATATCATTTGCTACTTATAGATTTAATCCTATTCATAGATATTGCTAATTAATAATCGTGAAATTACGGAATTTTTTGAAGATGGAAGAAGTTTTCTTCTTTAATTGATAAAAATGTAATTGATTTAATAATTCAATTTTAAGTCGCTGCGCTTGACTAGATAAATTTTGCGCTTGTGAAAAAAACAGGGATAGCCGCAGGCACTGCGGCTCATGTTCGTAGTTGGGCTTTAGCCCATATTTTTGGAGGGCTAAAGCCCAACTACAAACAAAAACAATGTGAGAATAATGACGCTACTGCGTCACGCTCCGCTATCGCAAGTCCGGAAAAATACAAATTTAGCCCACTCCAAACAGAAGCCTTAAAAACAAGCTGAAAAACAGGCTGAAAAACAGGCTGAAAAACAGGCAGGATGCCTGTTCCACAAAGATAATAAGAAGAGTATTCTAAGTATTGATAAGATTTATACTTGTATTGGTTACTACGGATAAGAATAAGTCTCTGGAACTTTTATCTAAAAAATTTATTAAAAACAAACTGAGTTGAAGAAAAAAACATAGAATGAAAATAACAATTAAATCGCCTAGCCTTATAGGTTAAGTTATTTAATCTTTGGTCATAATTCTCTATTATTCTGTTTACAAATGTACATAAACGTACAAGATTTTATCAACTTGTAATAACTGTACTTTTGTATAAACTTCCTGAATATTTAGGAATCTTGCAAGGTATAGGTTGTTTAGTCCCTGATAGCCATTTTATAAAAACTATACTCCTAACGGCTGATTTCTGATACTCCTTTGCAACTGGCAAGGTATTTTATTTATGTTTAAGAAAATTTTGGTTGCCATAGATGATACAGACATAGGTCGCCATGTTTTTGACGAAGCATTATCTGTCGCAAAAACAACTGACGCAAACCTAATGTTGCAACATGTTATATCGCCCTTTGATGATAGATATCCCAATCCTGGTTATGTTTATCCCTATGGTTTTTACCCCATCCATACAAGTACTTCTAATTACTATGTCAAGCAGTGGGAAGCAGTTAAAGAAGATGGAATTCATTTTTTAACTCTACTCTGTAACCAAGCCACCATAGCTGGTATAAATGCTGAGTTTACTCAAAATCTTGGGGACCCCGGTCGAATGATTTGTGATATTGCCTTGAGTTGGGGTGCTGATTTAATAATGGTTGGTCGTCGCGGGCGTAGTGGTTTAAGTGAGTTTTTCTTGGGTAGCGTTAGTAATTATGTTTTACATCACGCCCATTGTTCAGTTTTAACTGTCCAAGGACCTAATAATCCAAAAATAGGAGAAATGGAAAAAATCGAAGCTGGTGTGATTAATTAAAGTCTAATTGTAAAAGTTGAGAATAATAGGACTTAGACAAACATTTTTATCTCTCAGCGTATCAGACTCCAAGAATAAATTAGAAAGTAATAATAAGGTAGTAAGTTTGTAGCCAAATTACACTATCTTTGATGCGTGACAATGACATAAGTCCTAAATAAATACATGAATAAATACAATTTAAAACCTGGTTTTTTTATAAAAGACCAGGCTTTCTGAGTGAATAGCTAATTAACAATAACTAATGACTAAGACAATAGAAATTCCTCCTGGCTATCTAAATATAATGGGTTATGTGAATAAGTCACAGGTTAACGGTCCTGGTTGTCGGGCTGTTGTTTGGGTGCAAGGTTGTCATATTGGTTGTGCAGATTGTTTTAATCCTGACTCTTGGCCTTTTGAAGTCAGGGAATTAATTTCTGTTGAAAAGCTAGCAGAAAATATTCTTGCTAATCCAGATAATAATGGCGTTACTTTTACTGGTGGCGAACCTTTTTGGCAAGCAAAATCCCTTGCTAGGGTTGCTAGGATTGTAAAAGCATCTGGTTTAAATGTAATGTGCTACACTGGTTTCCCCTTAGAAAAATTACAGTCAGAATATGCCCTTCCTGGTTCACAAGATTTATTAAAAGAATTAGATATCCTGATTGATGATAAATATATTAAATCATTAACAGAAACAGAGCGATCCCATTCCTCTGTTACTTCTTCTAGTAATCAAAGAGTCCATATATTTAACCCCATTTTTAGAGAAAAAATTCATTGGGGTAATAACCAGGTCGAAGTTCATCATCTGATTGACGGTAATAGAATTGGGTCGCCACGGCTGGTTTGAAGAATGTTAATTTATTATGATGTTGCTAGTTTGTCCACAAAATACATTGGAATATATTGGAGACAAACTAGCAATCTTAGGGGTGCCGATGATTAGTAAAGAAATTGAATTACCTTATTTTGATGGAATACTAGAAGAAATTGCGAAAGGAAACACGGATATATTAAGAGCTTTTGGCAATCACGTACACTGGGGTTATTGGGATAATCCAGGAAAAGCTGATGGCACTGTTGATGACTTTGCACAGGCAGCAGAAAACCTAACTAGAAAAGTATATGAAGCCGCTGGAATCAAGGATGGAATGCGTATTTTAGATTGCGGTTGTGGTTTTGGTGGCACTATTGCCAGTTTAAACAAAGTATTTTCTAATTTACAATTAGTTGGCTTAAATATCGACCCTCGTCAATTAGAAATTGCTAGGCAGAAAGTCCAACCTCAAAATCATAACCAGATTCAATTTATAGAAGGAGACGCTTGTCAGCTTCCATTTGAAAATAGTCAATTTGATATAGTCCTAGCTGTAGAGTGTATTTTTCATTTTCCCAGTAGAAAAAGATTTTTTCAAGAAGTGTGGCGAGTCCTTAAAACCGATGGAAAACTTTCTCTATGTGATTTTGTCCCAACACAAATTACCATATCATTATCAAAAGTTTTAAATGATATATTTAAGCCCTTAATAAATAACTATTTTGGTTATGTTGACAGTAGTTATACAATTCAAGATTATCATGACTTAGCTAAAATAACTGGATTTAAATCAATCATAGAAAAAGATATTACTCCCAATACAATTCCAACCTATCCATTTTTAAGAAAGCTAAATCACGAACAAAAATTACCAAACTCACAACAAGCTGCTTTTGTCGCGGAATTAGTAAGTCGATTAAGAATTATTCGTTATATTATTCTTTCCTACAGCAAGATTGAATAACGATTTCTATCCAAATTGAAATGTTATATAAAATTAAAGCTTGTAGTCAAGACTTTAATCCTACAACTAACAGCCCTCATCTAGGTTATTGACTATGTAGGTTGCGAAGAGTGGGAAGAAGATATTTGTTTTATTATTTACGATATATCAAGCCTAAAAAATAATGGAAAATCAATGTGGCACAGGCATTCTGCCTGTGTATTTTAAACAATCAATGTGGCACAGGCATCCTGCCTGTGTATTTTGAAAAATCAATGTGGCACAGGCATCCTGCCTGTGTATTTTGAAAAATCAATGTGTTTATTAAGAAATAAGACTTTTTTTTTCACGTACAGGCGGGACGCCTGTACCACAGAATCAAAATATACCATTTGAAATTTATAAACCTGATAAAGATAGTGTGACGGAGTAATAGGTAAACATTCCACATAAGTCAAAAGTCACAGATAGAATAGTGGTAACAATTTTAATAATGGGTTTTGATTATGGCAATTAACAAAGCTAGATACCTCCTGTATATTAATAAGTCTTCACAATTAATATTATTACTAATTTTTATATTTTTCTCATCATCTCTTAGTGGATGCGGGTATATCAACAAACTTTTTAGTGGATGTGCAAATCCCTCCCAAACATCTGTATATAAAGATTTAAGTAAAACTATCAGAAGCAAAAATTTTACCAAAGAAAAAACTTTCCGCCTCAACGAAGCTACATCCTTTGCTTGGGATAAATTCTATGTATTTGCTCCCTATACAACATCGGAAGATATTCAGCGGACTCTAGGTTTTAATTGGTCTCAAAGTAATTGTTTTGATTTAAGTAGCCGCGATGATATAAATTTACTCGTGTTTGTCAAAGATGGAAAAGTTATACAATTTCTTGAATATCCCAGGGGAGATGTAGATTTTGCTGAATTTGGCGTTCGTTTTGAGCCTAGATTAACTAAACAAAAGCGTCCTGACTACTTTAGTCATGCTACAGCAGTTTTTTATATAGAAAAAGTTGTTAATGGTGGTTTAGTTGTAAAACTAGCAAAAAACCAATAATATTAAGCTTGTTGGATTATTTATAATTAAAATAAACTTATTACAAGGGGAGCCAATTTTTTAGATTTGGGATACTCTCTATTACAAGTGTATGATAGAGCATGATATTGTTTAATACTTACTATGTTGAAAAAACTTGAAAAGTCCCATTATTTAACTGTTCTTGTTGTAATCATAATTACATTAATTGCGGCTTGTAATAGTGAATTTACAATGTCTTCCTATCGAACGGATATATTATTAACAGAGCCTTTTTTACAACTACCTACAGAGAAAACTATAAGAGTTGTTTGGTTTACTGAATTTCCTGGTAAGAAAAATTTCGTAATCTATGGAGAAGGACTTAAAAAAAGTACTCCAGCAAAAACAACTAAATTAAGCCGCACCCAAGAAGATCAAAACTCTAAAGTTGGAAACCAAATTAAAGATGGTCAAGTATATAAAAAGCCAACTTCAAGAAATATTTGGAGACATGAAGCGATAATTGATGGGTTAATTTCAGGAACCCGTATTCCTTATAAAGTAATAACTACAAGGGAAGATGGCAAAGTTATTAATAGCGATTCATATACTCTTACTCCCACACCAAAAGCGGGCGCCCCTTTAAATATATTACTGACTTCAGACCATCAATTAAAGCCAATGGTACCAGCTAATATACAAAAAGTATCTGAAACAATTGGTCAAGTAGATGCCATTTTTTTAGCTGGTGATGCAGTCAATACATCAGACCGCGCTTCTGAATGGTTTGATGATAATCGGGGTGGTGCTTTCTTTCCAAGTTTACAAGGTCGTGCCAACTATGAATTAGGTATTATGGACAATGGTAAAACTACTTACAAAGGAGGTAAATTAATTCAATATGCTCCCCTCTTTACAGCAATTGGCAACCACGAAGTAATGGGTAGAATTTCCAAAAAAAAGAGTTTAAATGAAGAGTATGAAGATACTAAACCGCGATTTTATGCAGAGCAAAAATATAAAGAATTAAATAGATTAAATCAATTAGATAAAAGCCCAAACTCAAACTTTCGTCAACAGTGGATAAAAGATAATTCTTTTAATACTGATACCTATGAAGAAATTTTTACTTTACCTCAAAGTCAGGAAGGTAAGGAAAAATACTATGCCGTTACCTTTGGCGACATACGTTTAGTTGTACTTTATGCTGCTAACATGTGGCGATCGCCTAGTCTAGACAGTTCCTCAAAAGGCAAGTATAGAGAACAGAAAGAAGATTTTAATAAACCAGACAACTGGGGATATGGTCAACATATTTATGAGTCGATATCTAAAGGCAGTACTCAATACAAATGGTTAGAGAAAGAACTAAGTAGTCAAGAATTTAAAAAAGCTAAATATAAAATTGTGATGTTACATAATCCTCCCCATTCCATAGGAGAAAATATAGTTCCAGCTTTTACTAACCCCATACAAATAATTGAACGCGATAAAACTGGTAATATTCAAACACTTCGTTATGAATATCCGAAAAAAGCTGATTATCTGATTCGTGATGTCATACCCCTATTAGAAAAAGCTAGAGTACAACTAGTATTCTACGGACATTCCCATATCTGGAACCGTTTTATGAGTAAAAACGGAATGCATTTTTTAGAATCATCTAATGTAGGTAACAGTTATGGCGCTTTTATAAAAGATAAACAGCGCCCAACACCAATTAATTATAAAGAAAGTTACGCAAAAGTCGGCGACCCCAATGGATTAGAAGCGATCGCACCAACAATTGCCCCATTGACAGCAGCTTCTGATGGTCAACCACTACCCTATATTGCCTTAAACGATATTACAATCTTTAGTATTTTTAATACTAAAACTGGCATTGTAAGCAGTTATCGCTTTGATGGACGCAATCCTTCCTCTACTGTAGTCAAGTTTGATGAATTTAAGTTGAAATAGTTTGTCCTCAGTCTGTCACATTTGTGTGATATCAAATATTTCATTGTGGAACAGGCATCCTGCCTGTTTGTGTCCTGTTTGTGTGATATCAAATATTTCATTGTGGAACAGGCATCCTGCCTGTTTGTGTCACATCAAACATGTTTTCCAAGTACAGACGGAGGTACCACAGCAATAAACAGTATATTTTTTTACATTTAATAAAATATCTATTACCCTTGACATGAAAAGGATAAACTAGAATATACAACAATAATCTGCTTCTATCAAAAGGATATTGCAAGTGGCCATCCCCAAGCCCCAGAAAAAGTCTAATTTCTTGTCATGGCAGGCACTATTATCATTCATCATGTTCCTATTCATGTACCTGCCAATTGCAGTTCTAGCAATGTATAGTTTTAACCAATCCCCCTATAGTGGGCAATGGCAAGGCTTTACTTGGGAATGGTACCAAAAATTATTTGCTGACGAACGCATCATCTATGCATTAAGAAATAGCTTGATAGTTGCTGGATGTGCAGTAGGAGTTTCTGCTATATTAGGAACTTTGATGGCTGTAGGGTTAGGACGCTATCGTTTTCCCTTAAAAGGAGTTTATCAAGGTATTTCCTATTTACCTTTAATTATTCCTGACATAGCCATAGCGGTGGCGACTCTTGTATTTTTGGCAGCATTTGCCATACCTTTAAATATCTGGACGATAATAGCAGCACATATTGTATTTTGTCTTGCCTATGTGGCATTAGTTGTATCAACAAGACTCAATAATCTTAATCCTTATCTAGAAGAAGCAGCCTTAGATTTAGGAGCAACACCAGTACAAGCTTTTATTAAAATATTATTACCTCAGTTAATGCCTGGAATTATTTCTGGTTGTTTATTAGCGTTTGTCCTCAGCTTAGATGACTTTTTAATAGCTAGTTTTACAGCTGGAAGTGGCGCGACTACTTTACCCATCGAAATTTTTAGCCGCATTCGTACTGGCGTAAAACCAGATATTAATGCTTTGAGTGTAATATTAATATTGGTATCTGGAACTGTAGCTTTAATTGCTGAGTTAATACGTGCTTCTGTCGAAAAGAAATAGTTATGCTGACTCACATTTTGCATCAACGTATTAATACTTAATAATCATGTTTGAGGGTATAGTTTTTATGATTTTTAGCCCGGTTAGGCAGCCTATCTTTGTATAGCGAAGATTTACAGTCGCCAGATTTAAAATATCAGATGAGGCACGTTTTTTGTGGTAAGACTTTGGTAGTTGGAGCTATTGCAAAATATCTATAGAAATATTTATAGAAATATTTATAATTTGAATATTTTTTTTGTAAAGTTTCGTAATTACCGAAGCTTCTTAATATAGGGGATTTGGCAGATTAATTAGATATTTTCTGTCTTGGCATATATTTTACCTCCTATCCTGTAAAGTATTTTCTTGAAATCATGGTAATGTTACGTACAAAAAAATATCTGCAAAATAATAAATAAATAGTCCTATTTCTATTCCGAAAACGCACTGTTGTCATTAATAATAGGAATAATTAAAATAATTATATTTTCATCTTCTATTATAATAGATGATTTGATTTATCTTTTCATAAATACCCTTTAATGCGAGTTTTTTATGACAAAAAAGCATAAATATCTTTGGAGATACGGAGGATTGTGCATCGCCTTTATCATGGGAATGATTCTGTTGCCCATATGGGGAATACCTATTATGCCTGCAGAGGCAAAGGTGACATTTAAACCACCAAAATCACCTGCACCACAGCGTTCTGCGGGAGGTGCTTCCCGTGGTAATAGCTGTGAGTTTGAGGCGAATGCCCTAACGATAAAGTCATTAATGCCACAAACAAATGTGGGTTACACCATCGCAGAACGTCCTGCGGTCTTCATTTATATGCCAAAAAGTAATGCTAAACAAGCATTATTTAGCATCCAAGATGAAGAGAATAAAGAACATTATCAAAAAATTATGACTCTTCCTGGTGATAAAAATGGTGTAATAAAAGTACAGATACCAAATGATGCACCAGGACTAAAAGCGGGAAAAACTTATAAATGGTCTCTGGTCATGATGTGTTTGGATGAGTTAGAACCAGATAGCCCAAGTGTTACTGGATGGATTAATAGAGTTGATGTTGATAAAAGTTTTGCTAACTATAAATCAGTAGGAGATTCTTTACAACTTGTATCGAAATTAGCTGAGCATGGTATTTGGTACGATACCTTAAGCAGTTTAGCCGAATTACGGCGTTCGCAACCTAATAATCAAAATATTACTAGCGAATGGCAAGATTTACTATCGTCGGTAGGCTTACAAGATATAGCCAGAGAACCAATAGTAAACTAAGACATTTAGCAGACAGATTTAGCACATTAATTGGATACATTATTGGGCACAACATATTGTGCCCCTTATCACTAATGATTGGTAAAATATCCCCACGATGGCGCTATTTATTAATGACGATACCGCCTGTTACCCTGGGAATTGCATTATGTTGCTGGTCTGGATTTTTTCAACTTCTGGAATGGAATACATTAGAACGTTGGTTTTTTCTTAGACCAGAACAAGCACGAGAAAAACGAATTCTTATCGTTACTATTGATGAAAAAGATATAACGCATTTTGGAAAATGGCCCATTCCCGATGGTGTAATTGCTGATGTTTTAAATAAATTGAAAGCACAAAAGCCAACTGTGATTGGTATGGATATATATAGAGATTTATCCAGCGAGGGCAATGAAAAATTAGTCAAGGTTATGAATTCCACACCAAATTTAATTGGTGTAAAAAAACTAGCGGGAGAAAAAGTTGCCGCACCTCCAACTTTAGCTAAACTTAATCAAGTTGCCTTGGCGGATGTAATTATAGATAGCGATGGAAAAGTCAGAAGAGGTTTATTATCTGCTGATGATAAAGGTGAAACTTTTTTAGGTTTAGCTGCACAGTTAAGTTTAAGCTATCTTGAACCATTAGGTATTTCACTGGAAGAAGTTAAAGATAAAAATAATAATTTACGTTTGGGTAAAGCTATTTTTACTCCTCTTGAAGGAAATGAATTTAGCTATCATGGTGCGGATATTGGAGGCTATCAAATATTAATTGATTTTCATGGTTTTTTAAAAGATTTTGATAGAGTAACTCTGCAAGATGTATTAAATAATAAAGTTCCTCAAGATTTAGTAAAAAATCGTATTGTATTGATTGGTACTACGGCTAAAAGTCTGAATGATTTTTTTAATGTCGGTTATAGTCGCCATCAGGAAAACACTGGTGAACCTATGGCTGGAGTTGTAGTTCATGCTAATTTAGTTAGTCAAATTTTAGATGCTGCTATGGATGGTAAACCATTACTTAAAGCATGGTCGCTGACTGATGAATGGCTGTTTATTTTTGCTTGGTCTTCCATTAGTAGCCTTCTTACATGGCAATTATTAAAAATTAATACAACACATAAAGGTTTAATACCAGGATTAAATATTATAGGAATTTTTGTTGCTTCCGGAATCATCATTTGTATTAGCTATGGTAGTTTTTTAGTTGGTTGGTGGATTCCCACTATATCACCCTTATTGGCATTGATTATATCTTCCATTCTGACGATTAATTTTTATAAAAAATATCAATTAGAACAAGCTAATGCTCAATTACAGGAATATTCAAAAACTTTAGAAGAAAAAGTTATCATACGCACCCAAGAACTGGCGGCAGCGAAAATAGTTGCAGACGTTGCCAATCAAGCAAAAAGTGAGTTTTTAGCTAATATGAGCCACGAACTGCGAACGCCCCTCAATGGCATTTTAGGATATACACAAATTCTACAACGTTCTAAAAGTATAAATAAATTAGACCTAGATGGGATTAATATTATTCATCAATGTGGCGAACATTTATTAACTTTAATAAATGATATTCTTGACCTTTCTAAAATTGAAGCCCGTAAATTAGAACTATATACAAGTGATTTTAATTTGTTTTCATTTTTGACTGGTGTAGTAGAAATGTGCCGAATTAGGGCTGAGCAAAAAGGTCTCAGTTTTATCTATGAGGTAGACAAAAGACTACCAGTCGCTATTCACACAGATGAAAAAAGATTAAGACAAATATTAATTAATTTACTAGGAAATGCAATTAAATTTACAGAGAAAGGGTCAGTTATATTTAAAGTTGAACTTCTGGAGTCAAGATTTATTTCTAATAATCAAATCAATCATCAAACGAATAGTAAACAGCAAATTTACTTAATTAGCTTCACTATTACAGATACAGGAGTGGGAATGAGTGAAGAACAAATTAAACAGATTTTTTTGCCTTTTGAGCAAACGGGTGATAAAACAAAACAAGCAGAAGGAACAGGACTAGGATTAGCGATTAGCTCAAAAATAGCAATATTGATGGGTAGTGAAATTAAGGTCGCTAGCCAACTAGATGAGGGAAGTAAGTTTTGGCTGGATATAGAAATAAGGTCTGCCTCTGATTGGATACAAAAAGATATAGGGACTATCAATCGGCTAATAATAAGTCCTGAAGGTAAAAAACCAAAAATTTTAATTCTTGACGACCAAATAGAAAATCGGTCAATCTTTGTAAATTTATTGAAACCCATTGGCTGCGAATGCTTTGAGTCCAGTTATGGAGATGAAGCACTCAAGGCAGCTGAGACAATTAAGCCAGATTTGGTTATAACTGACTTAGCCATGCCCAGAATGGACGGTTTTGAGATGATAGGTTATTTCAGAAGCTCTAGTATTTTAAAGGATATTACTATTATTGTTTCCTCCGCCAGTGTATTTGAGAGCGATCGCGCTAATTGCCTTAAAGCAGGTGCTGATGATTTTTTACCCAAACCCATACAACTAAAAGACCTGATACAAATGCTAGACAAGTATTTACAGGTAACTTGGACAGAAGAAATATTAGCTTCTTTAACAGGTAACAGCAGTGCAAAAGCAGAAATACACAATATACAAAATATACAAAATATAAAATTAGCACTACCAGCTTCTGAGGATATGGAAAAATTATTAGATTTAGCTATGAGAGGGAATATAACAGGTATACAGACTAAATTAAACGAGTTGGAGAATGTAGATGCAGCTTTAATACCTTTTCTTAGCCAAGTCAGACAGCTGGCAAATGATTTTAAAATAAAACAAATTAAAGAATATCTCAAATCTGTACGGAATCATTATTAATGGATAGTAATTATTTTGAAAAAGCAACTATTTTAATAGTCGATGATAATCCCACAAATTTGAAAGTTCTTTGTGGTGCAATTTCTGATTTTGGGTGGGAAATTTTAGTTGCTACAGATGGAGAAAGTGCTATCGAACAAGCTGAATATGCTAAGCCTAATTTAATCTTATTAGATGTGATGATGGCTGGAATGGATGGTTTCCAAACTTGTCATAATTTCAAAAAAAATACAGAAACTCAAGATATTCCAATTATCTTTATGACTGCTCTTTCTGAAAGTATTGATAAAGTTAAAGGTCTTTCTCTTGGAGCCGTTGATTATATTACTAAACCCTTTCAAACAGAAGAAGTTTTGGCTCGTATAAATGTTCATTTAAAAAATTATTTTTTAAATAAAAAGCTAGAAGAACAAAAGCAAGAACTAGAATTTAAAGTTACAGAAAGAACTAAGGAATTATCTGAAGCTCTCAATGAATTACAAGAATCTCAATTACAATTAATTCAAACAGAAAAAATGTTATCTTTAGGTCAGTTGGTTGCGGGCATTGCCCACGAGCTAAATAATCCCATCGGTTTTATCAATGGTAATTTAAATTTTTTGACAGAATATGCGGACAATTTAATAAATCATATCGATTTATATCAAAAATATTATCCAAATCCAGAGACTGAAATTACTAAACATGCCAAAAAAATTGACCTAGAAGAAATTAGCGTAGATTTACCTCAGGTAATTTCTTCTATGATTGTGGGTATAGAAAGAATTTCTGAATTAAGTAGTAGTATTAGAAATTTTTCTCGCTCTGATACAAATCAAAAAATAGAATTTGATATACATGATGGACTAAATAGTACATTAACTATTTTGAAATATCGTTTAAAAGCTAATAACAAACGCCCAGAGATAGAAATAATAAAAAATTATGCTGCGATGCCTATAATTAAGTGCTATCCAGGACAATTAAACCAAGTTTTTATGAATATAATTTCTAATGCAATTGATGCCTTAGATGAGTATTTAGAAGCTTGTGAATATAGCGAATCAGAAAAACGTCAAATAGCCATTACAATTACAACTATATTTAAAGATATCAGTAATACTGTTTCTATTTCTATTAAAGATAATGGTCCTGGCATGGCCCCAGAAATAAAAGAGCATATTTTTCAGAAATTTTTTACAACCAAAGTAATCGGTAAGGGAACCGGACTTGGGCTATCTATTAGCAGACAAATTATAGAAGAAAAGCACAAAGGTAAAATTAACTGTTTTTCTACCTCCGGTGATGGGACAGAATTTATTATTGAAATCCCTTCTTTTTAGCAAAATTATTCCCTAGTTCCCACCGAAGTTAAATATATTTAATTTGAGACTAATCTCAAAGTTAAATGGGAATACTAAGAGTAAATATAAATTCTAAAAACTAAATTATAAAAATGGGATTAAATCAGGAAATGTATGAACTTAGGTGGATAAATAAGAGATTTTTGACTAATACTTGGAAAAGAGTGAGTTTAGTGTTATTCGCATTTATCCTCACCTTTATACTTGTTATCACCATTGTACCCACCTTCGCCCATAGGCCGAAAAACCGAGAAATCCCAGGACTAAAAAATATATCAGAAAATGCCAAAACCCTACTAGAAAAAGGAAGAAACCTATTTGAAGAGGAACGTTTTGCAGAAGCAGCGATCGCCTGGGAAGAAGCAGCAACTCTTTTTACCAATCAAAACGACTCTTTAAATCAAGCTTGGAGTTTAAGTTACCTGTCTTTAGCCTATCAAAATCTAGGACAGTGGGATAAAGCCAAAGATTCTATTAATCGCAGTATTCAACTTCTAAACCGTCTCGCTAAAGAAAATAAAGACAGCCCTCGGATATTAGCTGTAGCTTTAAATGCCCAAGGTAGTTTAAGTATGGAAATTGGGCAAACAGAAACTGCCCTTAAAAGCTGGCAAGATGCAGAACATGCTTATCATGTAGTTGGAGATAAGTTTGGAGTATTAGGTAGTAAAATTAATCAAGTGCAAGCTTTAGATACTTTGGGAGAATATAAACGTGCTAATTATTTATTAAATAACATACAAAAAGAATTAAAAAATCAACCAGATTCTCCTCTAAAGGTTAAGGCACTAATAAATTTTGCTGTATTACACCAAATTACCGGAGATATACAAAAATCTCAAGAAATACTAGAGCAAAGTTTAGTAATTTCTCAAAAACTTAAAGATGAAGTTCTAGAAAGTGAAATATTATTTAATCTCGGTAATACAACTAGGAATTTAACTCAAAAAGATATTGCATTAAATTACTATCAACAAGCCGCAAAAAGTAAAAATTATGATATTCATATAGAAGCCAAATTAAATTTACTTAGCTTATATTTAGAGACTTCTAAACATGAATTAGCAAAGACTATTTTTCCTTCCCTGATTTCTGAATTAGCAAGTCTTTCACCATCTAGAAGCTCCGTATACGCAGCAGTTCATCTATCTCAAAGCTTGTCCAAATTAGGGGAATATCAAGAATCTGCAAAAATTTTAAGTCATGCTGTACAAGTAGCTGAAAATTTAGGCGATATA
>Ga0114939_10000771_pt1 | contig 26383 bp, 16 predicted proteins | sample AshMeaCrysSpring_FD_87196 | JGI IMG/M metagenome (GOLD analysis project Ga0114939, IMG submission 87196) | Groundwater microbial communities from Big Spring, Nevada to study Microbial Dark Matter (Phase II) - Ash Meadows Crystal Spring | ecosystem: Environmental > Aquatic > Deep subsurface >...
ACTCTCATGCATCGCGGCGTGATGCTTCAGTACTTCGAATGGAACTTCCCCAGCGACATTCGCCTGTGGCGCGAGCTCGCTGCGGGGGGCGGTCGAGCAGCGCAAGCTCGGGCGTCACCGCTGTCTGGATACCGCCCGCCTACAAGGGCCTGCTCGGCGACAACGACGTCGTGACCGAATCGATTCGACGTAGCGGCGGAAGCTGCAAGCGCGAGGGCCGCGTCGCGCGGCTATAGTGGCTCCGCCATGCCGCTCGACGACTTCCGCAACCGTCTGCGCCGCAACGTGCGCCACTGGGGCAAGTGGGCGCGCCGCCGGGGCATCGAGTGCTACCGGATCTACGACCGGGACATCCCGGAGCTCGCGTACTGCGTAGACCTGTATGGGGCGCATGCGCACCTGCAGGCCTACCGCCGGAGCGCGAGCGAAGCGGACGACCTTGGCGTCGAGGAAGCAGCGGCCGCCGTCGCGGACGCGCTCGAACTGCCGCGCGAACGTGTGCACTTCAAACGCCGCGCGCGGCGACGATCCGGCGAGCAGCATGAGGCGACCGGCGAGGCGGGCGCGCCCTTCGAGGTCCACGAGGGCGGTCACCGCTTCCTCGTCGACCTCGACAGCCATCTCGACACCGGACTCTTTCTCGACCACCGCAACACCCGCGCCATGGTGCGCGAAGAGGCGCGCGGAACGCGCTTCCTCAACCTCTTCTGCTACACCGCGAGCTTTACCGTGTACGCGGCGGCCGGCGGTGCGGCATCGTCGCTGAGCGTGGACCTTTCGAACACGTACCTCGCCTGGGCGGCGCGGAACTTCGCGCTCAACGGCATCGACCCGGACCGGCACCGCCTCGAGCGTGGGGACGTACTGCGCTGGCTCCACGAAGCCGATGCCGATGCCTTCGATCTGGTGGTGCTCGACCCGCCTTCCTTCTCGACGTCGAAGGCGATGAGCGGCGTGCTCGACGTGCAGCGCGACCATCCGGCACTGCTCGCTGCGTGTGTGCGCCTGCTCGCGCCTCGCGGCATCCTCTATTTCTCCACCAACCTCCGCACCTTCACCCTCGACACCGAGGCTTGCGCCCGGCTGGCCGCGACGGAGATCACGTCGCGCACAGTGCCGGAAGATTTCCGCAACCGCCGCGTGCACCGTTGCTGGCGCATGACCAAGGCATAGCCAGGGTCTCGGACGCGGGATCAGCAACGGTGGCGCAGCTCGTGCTCGACACCCCCCTGCCGCTCCCCCCGCCACCGCTGCCCGGGGAGGGGCAAGGGGAAAGGTTCAGAGGTCGAAGAACGCCGTGTACACGAGCCGCTCCTCGACGACGCGCCTGCGCCGCTGCGCGCCGGCGCGCAGCTCGGGCACCGTGCGGTCCGTGTAGTAGCGCTCGTACTCGCGGACCACGACGCGGGCCGGCTTTCCGCCCGCGTCCGGCAGCGCGGCGCTCGTCTCCCAGATCGCCGGATCGATCAGGTCGACGATGCTGCCGAGATCGATGCCCGGCCGCAGGTCGACGCCGCCGCTCGCCAGCCCGCCGAGGTTCACCGACTGCCCGAGCTCGATGCGTTGGCCGAGCCGGTTTGCCACGGTCACGGCGCCGCCGGGGACAGGCCGTACAGGCTGCACCGCAATGGCGTCGGGGCGAAGCGGCGTGAAGATCGGCGGCGCGCTTGGTGGCGCGGGCGGCACGAGGCTCGACGCCAGCAGCTTCAGGTCGCTCCATGCAAGGTCGGTGTCGAGCGCCGGGTCGCGTGTCTGCAGCACCAGCTCGACACGGTTGCGGCCGGTCTCGACCGCCTGTCCCGGGCCCGGGACGAACGAGATGTCAGCGTATTCGGAGTCGAGCGGAAACTGCATCGGCCCGGCGCTCGGGACCGCGCCCCGCAGCGTGAAGGACACCTGGGCGGCGTTGCGCTGGAAGGTGGCGCGTCGCCGCGGCAGCACCTGCGCGAACTCCGCCAGGACCACCTTGGAGATCTTCGCGTTCGCAAGTGAGTTGGGCTGGTAGCGCACGAGCGCAAGGCGGACGAACGGCATGTAGGTTCGGCCCGGGTCGAGCTCGATGTCGCAGTACCAGAGCTTGCGCGACTCGTCCCAGAAGACCCGGTGACCGACGACGTGCACCTGCTGGCCGGGGATCTCGCGCAGCGACACGCGTTCGTCGGCAACGCGTGCACCGAAGTCGGCGACGCGGGTTCTGAAGCTCGGCGGGTCCGTCGCCCACAGCGGGTCCATGCCCCACTGTGTCACGAGCGGCACGAGCGGCGCGGTGATGTCGGTGAACTTCGCACCGTCGCCGAGGATCACGACGCCGAGCAGCTCGCCGTCGCCCGAGCTGAACCACGGTCGGTCGAGCCAGACGCGCAGGCCGTTCCCGAGCCGCGTGCTGTCGAGCCGTCCCGGCGACGCCGAGTCGTTCCAGCGGAACGTCGGCACCGTGTAGAGCACGCGCGGCTCGTCGGGCGGTGCGCTCGACGGGACGAGCGTGTTCGGTGCCGTGCCGGCCGCGGTGACGAGCACCGGCGCACCCGGATCGTCCGCCGCACCGACAATCATCGCAGGCCCCATCGCGATCGGACCGACGCGCGTCACCTCGTCGCGCTGCTCGAAGAGCGGCGGCGGCAGGTACTCGCGGAAGCGCGTCGTGGCCCGCATGGTGTAGCGGATCACGCGGAACTTCGTGTCGCCGAGCTCGTGCCGGTCGCCGCGCGCCCGCGGCCGCGCCGGGTCGTGCGTCTGCTCGTCCACGGCCTGCGCCAGTCCGAAGCGGTTCTCGTGATTCTCCGCGAGCAGGATCTCGCCGAGCTGACCGCGGGAGGAGACGCGCTCGGGGCCCGGCTTCTCGAGGTCATCCACCCATTCCTCCCACTCGGCCTCGACCTCGAACTTGCCGGTGCTCGGGCCGTGCATGCGCAGGCGCGCCGAGAGGATGGCGTGCTGGTCGCCGTCGCTCCGCTGCGCGGCGAGCACCAGAAATTCGGGCAGGCAGACCGGCTGCTGCGTCGCGTGCACCAGCGTCAGCGGGCGATAGGGTGTCGTCATCCAGCCGGAGCCGAGCTGCGCCATGGCGAGCACGAAGTTTCGCTCGCCCTCGGAATCCACCCAGGAGGGCAGACCGAGCGTGCCGGCGAAGGCCTTGTGCACGAAGCTCGAGTAGCGCAGCCGCACGACCCGGCCCTTCGCCACGAACAGCGTCAGCACGCGCGCGTCCTCGTCCCACTTCGGCGCACCGTCGTCGCCGAAGGTCTCCTCGCACGGCGGGTCGGCAAGCGCGGCGCCGCGCTCGGCGAGCACGATGCGCAGGCCCTGAGTGTCCGGCCAGTCGTTTGCGTACGCGACGACCAAAACCAGTTCCTGATTGGGCGCGAACACGACTGCGGCGCTCGGGCCGAGCACCATCGGCCCCGTCACGCCGGGGAGGGCGTGTCCCGGCATGGCGCGCAGCGCAAGACCGCCCGCAGCGCCGTCGGGAAGATAGGGCGTCTCGACGGACGCCTCGCGATGGATGACGTACTGCCCGGGCGCAATGCGATCGCCGGTGGGATTGTCCGGAGACGGCAGGCGCAACGGCAGCGTCGTCGTCGTCGCCGACGCAGCTGCGCTTGCCGGCGTCACGAGCTCGACCTGTGCCGAGGGCGTCGCGTCGTAGAGCGTACCGGCCTCGCGCGCGGCGATCGCGTAGCCCTGCTTGATCGTCGCCGGGCTCGAGAACAGCCCATCGAACAGCCCGTGCTGCTCGCACTGCAGCTGCGACGACTTGGGCGGCACGACGTGGCGCTCGTTCTCGGCCGTGTACTCGAAGTCGGCCGAGGCGGGCAGGGCGATCGCGGCAGCGAAGGGCGATGTGGCGAGATACGCGGTCGTGTCGGCGTTCCAGTTGCTGCGGATCACCATGCGCTCGAGCGACTCTCCTTCGCTCGTGCGCGCGCGATGCACGAGCGCCGGCGGATCGACGGGCTCGAAGCGCCGGTATTGCACCGGCCGCGTGAGGTTGCGATCCGCCTCGAGCGACGGTTCGTCGAGGGCGAGACTGTTGCCGGCGAGATCGACGATGCGGGCGCGGAAGCGGTACGACGTGCCGAAGCGCAGCCGCGGCAGGCTGCCCTTCGCGGCAGCGAACGTCACCGCAATTCCGTTGCCGCCCTGGATGTGCTCGTCGGCGACCGCCTCGGGATGCTCGCCCTGCACGCCGGTCTCGGGATCGGTGCGCGAGCGCAACGTCCTTCCCGGGCGCGGCGCGACGAGGCTCCAGCCGGTCCAGCGGAACAGCGATTCGTGAAGGTAGTGGTCGTCGGGATCCGCGCCGGGCGACGCGTCACTCGCGCTGCTCGTCGTCGAGGCACCCTTCACGTAGCCCTCGTCCTCGGCGAAGTCGAGCGTCTTCCCGTCCGCGAGCAGACGATAGGTGCCGGCCCGCCGGCAGAGCGACTGCCAGCGCTGCAGTTCCGCCCCGACGATCGGCTGTGCGTCGACCCGGTAGCCGCGCAGCACGTCCTCGGTGAAGAGCACGATCTGCCGCGCCTGCGCCACGCCGGCGGCGATGGCCTGGTCCTTGAGCGCCGCGGAGGCTGCCCACTGCGCCACCGTCGCCGCGCGGCCGTGCCGCGACACGCCGAGGCCGCCCGAGCGCAACGCCGCCACCGGCTGGCGGTCGCCGGTCGTGTAGGTCACCCGACCGTCCGTGCCGAGGGCGAGGCTCTTGGCGACGAGGTTCTGCGCCGAGAGCAGGAAGTCGACGGTCTTGAGCGCAGCGCCGTCGGGATCGACCTGGTAGACCTCGAACGGGCCGCGCTTGTCGGTGCCGTGGCGATCGTCGGCGTTCTCGAGCCGCAACATCCCGCGCTCGTGATCACCGGTGCGCGGCCGGGTGACGAAGCGCGCCTTGTCGGCGAGCCATGCGGTGCGCGGGCAGCGATCGTCATCGGGCTCGTGGCCGGTCGACCATTGCAGCTCGAGCCCCATGACGCCCTTCGCCTCCGGCGCGTTCAGGAGCGGCGTCTCGATGGGACTTGCGTCCTCGAGCACGCAGTCGATCACGAGCCCGAGCGCGCGCAGCAGCGCCGGGTAGTCGGCATAGGACGCGAGGATGCGATGGAAGTCGTAGTCCGGCGCCTTCGGCGGCGCCGGCACGTTGGCGAGATCGGGCCGGCGCATCGCGAGCTGCTGCGCGCTCGGCGGCTCGCGGCGATAGAAGCGGTTCGCCTGGTAGAGCGTGTATTCGCCCGCCGAGGCGAACTGCGACATGAGCGGCGCGTCCGGGCCGCCGTCCGCCGGGTTGCTCCAGTCGGGCGGCAGCACGCGGATCGGGAACTGCGGGCCCTGCACCGGCTGGCCAGCCTCGTCGGCGCCTATGCCCGCAGTCGGCGCGCGATAGTTGCTCTTCGGTCCGAAGACCATCTGCCGCAGCCGCTGTTCCAGACCTTCGCGGTTCGCGTCGTCGAAGAGGCGGTCGAAGCCCGGCAGCGGCACTTCGATCTGGCGATCGGCGAGGGGAATCTTCTGGGTGCGTGTGCCAAGGTCGGTGAGCATGCCCTTGAGCCCCGGATGCGCGTCCTTCCACGGCAGCAGCGTCGGGTGCGTACCGGCGCTCTGCACGGCGAGCGAGCCGTAGTGCTTGCGGAGCATCCCGAGCACGTTGCGCACCGGGAACGAGCGCAGGTTCACCTTGCTCATGTCCTTGAACACGAACCCGGCGACCGGCGTGTCAGCGAGGAACAGCGAGGTCCAGAGCGCGGAGTCGGGCTGCGTGACCGGTCGCAGTCCGACGGTCTGCGCGCCGACGCGCAACCCGAAACGGACGCCTTCGAGCGTCTTCGGCCAGTCCAGCCACTCCGGGAACGCAGAGAGGACCTGCTGGTTCGCAGCCTCCGGCGTGAGACGCGGGGAGACGACGACGGACACGCGCCACCGCCCTTCGACCCGTCCCCACGGAAGGACCGTCCAGATGATCGCCTGTTTCGCCATGCGGGCCTCTCCGGTAGTCAGCGACGGCGGATCACGCGAACGCCTCGCAGTACTCCCGCCAGGCGTAGGCTGTCGTGTCGTCGATGGTCGCGAGCTCGTCCTGGAGCGGCAGCGCCGGGCTCACGCCCATCAGGTCGCGGAAAGACGGGTCGCCGTTCGCGCCGGCGAACTTGCGCTCGCAGGTGATGGTGACGCTCACCGAGAACATGAAGACCTCGACCTCGATCGTGAGCTGCGCCTTGCCCGCGCACTTGCCGCTCTCGAACTCGTATCGGAGCTCGAGGTAGAGCTCCAGCGACGCCGAGATCAGCCCGAGCACGCTGACGTGCCCGCCGAGGCGGAAGTAGCCGGTGAGCGAGCAAGCCGTCTTCTCCATGCGGAAGTAGACGCCGGCCATGACGTGCACCCCACCGGACGCGACGCCGAAATCGACCGATATGCTGGCGCCGAACTCGAACGCCGCTTCGAGGATCTGGATGCCGCTCGGGTCGAGCGTGATGCCGAAGAAGCCGCCGCCGCCAAAGAGCGACACGGTGAGGTTGAACGGCTGCTCGCGGGTGCAGAAGTTGAACCGCACCGCCAGCGGCTGGCCGATGAACGGCACGGTGAAGCCCGCGCCGAGGCTCAGGTTGCTCAGGTTGAAGACGCCGATCGAGATGTTCGGCAGCGCGATCGAGAACCCGGCGTCGATGCCCTGGGGCGTGATGTCGAGGTAGGGCGGGTCGGAGAAGCCGTCGAGCGGGATGAGGTCGCGCAGCGTCTCGACGAACGACAGCGGCCCGACGAACTTGATGTCCGAGAGCAGCACGTCGACGTTCATCTTCGCCGCGCTGTCGACGGTGAACTCGATCTTCTCGAAGTTCAGCTCGATGAAGCTCGCCGGCGCGATCAGCACCAGGTCGAAGGACTTCAGGCTGCAGACGACGCCGATCTTCGGCGCGCTCTGGCCGTTCTTCTTCACCTTGGCCTCGACCGCCACGAGGAAGCCGCGCTTGTCGTTGGCGCGGAAGAGCGCGTCCTTGTTCTTGTCCGCACCGGGCAGCGCCCAGTTGTCGATCGGCGGATTCCAGTCGAAGCGGATCGTCAGCTCGTCGCCGGCGAGCATCTCGAGCAGCTTCAGCAGGTCCGCGGCACCGTCGAGGATCTGCTTCACCGCGTCGATGGCCGCGAGCATCGACTGGCGCACCGCGCCATCGACGAGCTTGAACGCGGCAAGCGTCGCGCGCAGCGGACCGAGGGCCGCTTGCAGCGCTTCGAGCTTCGTCTTCAGCTCGGCGGGGTTCGAGAGCAGGTCACCGAGTTTCTCGGGCTGGCCCACGATCGCATCGAGCGCGGCGAAGAGCGCCTTCGCCTCGGCGACCAATGTCGCGAGCGTGCCGAGGTCGGCGAGGAACGACTCGATCCGTGCCGCCGCCCCGAGCAGGGACTGGCGAAACCCGGAGGGCAGCGAGACGCCGTTCACCTGCGCGTTGGCCGCCGTGCGCAGGTTCGCGGCCGCCGCCTGCGCGGTGCCGATCGCGCCCGGCAGGCCGCCGAGCGCCGGCGCGGCGTCGATGCCCTTGTCGAAGAGCTGCTGCACCTGTCCCGCCACGCCGTCGAGCGCCGCGGACAGTGCGGCGATCTTCGCCTTGGCGTCGGCGACGAGCGGCGCGGCGTAGGCCTTGGCCTGGTCGAGCTGGTCGGCGAGCGTGTTGTTCGCGGCCGCTAACGCCGCGTCTGCGATGCGCCCCGGCTGATCGGCGAGACGGCTCACGAGCTCGAAGAGGCGCGCGAGGCCGTTCACGAAGCTCTCGACCTGCGTGCTTGCCTCGGAGGCGAACTTCGGGATCTGCTCCGGCTTGCCGGCCAGGCCGGTGACCGCCTGGATGACCTCGCCGAGCGGGATGCAGCCGAAGAGGAGTGGCAGCGGCAGGTCGGAGAGGGTCTTCGGGAACGCGTCCGCGCCGTCGAGCTTGCCGCTCACGAAGTTCGCGACGTTGCCGGTTACGGGCCCCGACAGGCGCGACAGCGCGCTCGGCTTGAGGTTCGGCTGCACGAAGCCGCCGGAGCGGTCGCCCTGCGTGGAGAAGTCGAGCTTCGCCATGCCGGCCTCGTCCGCCACGTCGACGAACACCTGGCCCTGGTTCGTCTCGGCGAAACCGTTCCGCAGATAGGAGGCGTTCCAGACGACGCGGTTCGTCTTCGCGCTCCCGGCGAGCTGCGCGAGCGCCGCGATGCGTACGCGCGCTTCCTCGACCCTGGGATAGAAGACCGGCCGCGAGAGGTTGTCGCTATACGTGCGGAGCTTCTGGTTGCCCGGCTCGACCTCGGCGTCGAACGTGATCGAGTCCGCCTGCACGGTCGTGTCGCCGGCCTTCACGCTCTGCGCGAGCGCGACGCGCTGCTGTTTTAGGAGCGCGATGCGGCGGTTTGCGCGTGCCGGGTCACGCCAGGCCTCCCGCGCCTTCATGGCGTTCGGTTCGGCGCCGCCGACGCCGTTCGCACCGGGCGCGCTGTCGAAGTCCGCGACGAGTCGATTGCCGACGAGCCTGCGCGGGCTGGCGAGGGTGTTGTCCATGAAGATCATCGGCAGCGAGAACTGCACCGTGCGGCCGTCGAGGTCGGTCGCGGCGCACTCGAAGCCGAACGGCTGGCCGTTCACGCATGGCCAGAAGAGCCGCTGGTCGTTGAAGCCCGCGATGCTGCTCGCCGTGCTCGAGGGCTGGTCGAGGTTCGGCGTGATCGCGGTCAGGACCCGGATGCTCGAGAACGGCAACTGCCGGTGATGGAAGACGGTGACGGCGATGTTGGTGAGCTGCGGATCGACGAACTTCCGCTCGCGCTCGCGCACGACGATGAAGAGCCGCTGCCGCAGGTAGGCGGTGTTGCCGGGCCGCTGCTCGATCGTCGGCTTGTCGTCCTTCGGGTCGATCGCGCCGTTGTGGAACTTGCGCTCGCTCACCTTGACGAGCGCGACCCGATGGCCGAAGGGGAAGAGGAAGCCCTTGTAGACCACCCGCACGTAGTGGTCACGCGCCATAGAAGCGCGATGCACCCATTCCTCGACCGAGAGGCCGGGCGGGTCCCAGTTGCCGCGCGAATCGAGCCAGCCGCCGAGCGCGGACAACGCGAGGAGGTTCGCACCGATCGGGGCCGGCGCGTAGTTCGACACCGAGAAGTTCGACGAGAGATGGGTGATCTGGAACCGGTCGAAATCGTCGAGCGGCATGCGGAACGGGATCGTGCTCGGCGGCGGCAGCTGCGGCGCGGTCGGGAAGTCCGACTGCATCGCGGTCGACGAGCCTTCGCCGGTGAGTGCCCAGACGGCGCGTACGCTCCGATTGGCGTCCGGGAGTGGCGGCTCGATCACGGTGCCGTCGGACTGCGGCGCGACGAGGCGCGAGTGCCACAGCTCGGTGCGCCCCGAGCCGGGCGAGGTGGCCGGGGCCTTCGCATGTCGCCAGCGTTCGCCGTCGTGCGGGCTGAGCAGGAGCCGCCAAGGCAGTTCGATCGCCGTCTCGTTGGGCGCCGGCGCCTTCGGCTTGGGCTTGAGGAGCGGACCGAGCACCGAGGGCAATTCGGCGACGACCCCGACGTCGAGTACCGGCCCGAGCTTCGCGCGCACCTTCACCCGGCGCAGGCCCGCGCCGCCGCTCGCCTGCCGGAGCTGCAGCGTCGGCACGTCGCCCTGCACGGCCGCGATCCGCAGGCTGCGCATGGCGAAGCTTGCAAGCGACGCCCGCTGGCCCGGCCGCAGCTTTGCCACGTCGGACGCGAAGAGGTCGGCGAACAACCCGGGCTTGAGCACGGGGCCTGGTGGCCGCGCGTTCGCAGGGACCTGCAGTGCCAGCGTTTCGCAGGCGGCGAGCACGCCGGCGAGGGTGTATTCGACGTCGAAGCCGTCGGGTACCGCGAACGCGAGGCGGGACTCGCCCGAGATGCGGGCACGCACCGGCGGACCCGTCAGCGGCTCGCTGCCGCCGTTCGCCGGCTCGGGCTTCTCGGGCGTGTCGGCGCGCGGCGGCTTCGGGTTGTTCGTGCCCGCAGGCCGCGTCTCGAAGAACGTCTCCTCCGTGATCGCCTGCGGCGGAAAGTGTAGGACGACGAAAGACGGGCCGCTCGCGGTCTTCTTCACGCGCGGCGGGCTGCCGGGCTCGATGCTGAGGTTCACCGTCTCGACGCGCAAGGCGACGAGATCGATCGGACGGACGACGGGACGGCCGGGACGGGAGAGGTCGAAGAAGTTGCGGACCGGATCGGGCTGCAGCAGCGGCAAGTTCGGGTCGAGGATGACCGGGCCCGCGATCGGTGCCGTCGCGGGCTGCACGACCACTCCCCCTGCACTCACCGGCGGACGCGTGGTCGATGCCGATCCGAGCGAGGTGCTCGCGTCGGTCGCGGCGCCGAGCGTACCCGACGGCCGGAGGGTCGTCGCGGTGGCGACCTTCACGCTGGCGCGCTTCTTCGCGGCGCGACGCTTCGCGCCCGCGCCGCTCGCACCGCCCCTGCGCGGCTTGCGTGTCGTCATCGTCTACCCTCCACGGGAAAGGAGGGCGGGGCCCGCAGCGTGCGCCTCGTCCGCCAGCGCGAACGACGCACGCGCGCCGCGCCGCTTCACGCTACATGCCGCTGGCGGCGCGCTACGCGCGATGCGTCTCCCCCTTCGGTGCGGTGATTCTTTGCAGCGTTCGGGCCGAAATGCAACATGCATTTCGGCCTAAGTTCGTGCGGGCGGCGCTGCTTCAGCCGTGTTGCGTCGGCCGCGCTTGGATCTTCGCTGCGGGAGGCCGCATCTGCGGCGCTTCGCGCAGGAAGCGGTCGTAGGCCGCCATGAATTCCACGCGCCGCTCGAAGTGCGGCAGCGCGCCGGAGTCGAAGGGCTCGAAGCGCCAGTTGGCTCGCGCCTTCGCCCAGCCGGCAGCGCTGAAGTCCTTGAAGTCGCCGCGGGTGGCGTGCGGCACCCAGACGGGCAGGGTCAGTCGCTCGTACACTGCGCGGATGTCGGCGCTGAAGAGTCGCGCCGCCAAGAACGCGAGCGGTGCGTTCTTGGCGCCCGGGACGTGCGTCGTGAGGTAGTCGTAGTCGAGCATCCCCTCGTCGACGTACTTCGATCCGTTCGTGCGCTGCAGGAAGTAGCGGATGCTCGGCCGCGTGACGAGCAGGTCGTAGACCCCCTGGCTCCACAGCGGGAAGGAGAAGGTCGCGTGCATCCCGGGGATCTCGCGCGATTTCTCGGCGGTGTCGCTGCGCACGATCCCATACCATTTGCTGAATCCCGTCGGCGTCACGAGCGCCAGCGTGGCGAACGCTTCGGGCCGCTCGACGGCCGCGCGCGCGACGAATTCGCTCCCGAGCGACACCGCGAGCGCGTCGAGCGGCTCGCGCGTTTCGGCGGCGATCACGTCGAGCATGTCGAGGATGGCATCGACATAGAGCCGGATCTCGTACTTGCGCGCGGAGCGATCCGAGAAGCCGAAGCCCGGCAGGTCGAGCGCATAGACCCTGCGCGTGCCGCGCAGGTGCTCGAAGACGGTCTTCACCTCGTACGCGGAGCCCGCGGCGTTGATACTGTGCACGAGCAGCACGGGCCGTCCTTCGCCGGCCACGTAGTACGAAAGCCGGCCCGCGCGGCCCTGGATCTCGACGCGCTCGGCATCGATCGCCGGGGGCAGATGGATGTCATGGGGGGTCATGAGCGCACTGTAGCCCAGCCAGCCGACCGCGCCGGCGAGGCCGATCTTGCCTGCCGTGCCGAGCACGGTCGCGCTGGTGTCGTCATCGTCCGTTCGCATGGTTCCGCTCCGCGTCGCGTTGGCAGCCAGCACACTGGATGCCCGGCACTTTGGTGGCCGTCGGCGCTGGCATGCGCGACGGCCTCACGCCGATGCTGTCACAAAAAACGAAACGGGGGCTGATGCCCCCGTTCTCGTCGCGACCCGTATCGCCGCCGCTAGAACCGGTAGCCCACGCCGACCCCCCACACCGCCGGGTTCACGTCGAGCGTCGTGTTGACGTTCGCGTTGACGGTGTCGGTGATCTTCGTGCTCACCCAGATGTACTTGAAGTCGGCGTTGAGGTACCAGTTCTTGTTGATCGCGTAGTCGACCCCCGCCTGCAGCGCGAAGCCCCAGTTCGACGTGCGCACGTCGAGCACCGCGCCGAGCGGCGGGTTCGAGATGTTGAGGTCGTTGTTGGTGACCCAGAACCAGGTGACGCCTGCGCCGACGTAGGGCTTGAAGCCGGTGCTGGTCGGGAAGTGCCACTGCGCAAGGAGCGTCGGCGGCAGCTGCTTGATGCTGCCGATGTTGCCCTGGAGGGGACCACTGCTGATGGATACGTCGTGCCGCTGCGGATAGGTGAGGACGAGCTCGAGCGCGATGTTGCGGGTGAAGAAGTAGCTGATGTCGACCTCCGGCGCCCAGATGCTGTCGACCTGGATCGAATCGGTCGGCACCAGGCCGTTGCCCGTCGCGCCGTTGCTCGGATGCGGGTCGATGTAGATCGCGCGGACACGGACGAGCCAGGGGCTCACGCCGCTCCACACGTCGTTGTAGGCGGGCCCGGCCGGGCGCGTCTCCACTGTCGATTGCGGTGCAGTCGTCTGTGCAGTCGCCGTGGCGCTCACGAGCGCGGTAACGGCGAGAAGCGACGCTGCGAGGTTCTTGTTGACCATGTGCCTTCCCTTCGTTCGATTGATTTGCGGGTTGACCGTCTCGTAGCAGGGATGCAAAGCCCCGTGCAGCGCGTTGCGAACATGCGACGGACGCCCGGGAGCTCGACTGTCAAAGTCTGGCAACGAAAACCCGTGCAGCTGTTGACCCCCCTCAACGAGTCGAACAGATTTGCAACACCCGACGTGTGTTTGTCGTGGACGTGCAACAGCAGGGCGGATGTGAGCCGGCCCGGACGCGGCGAACCGGGAACGGTTTCCCGCATGACGGGCCTCCGCGACTGATCCGTTCGCGACCCGCCGCGTTTCCGTTTCCAGCGACGAGTCCGATCGCGGGTTGGGTGCCTGGCGTTCAGTTGGCCGGCGGCGAGACGCGATCAGGCGGCGTGTGGCACCTGCGCGCCAGTGCGTAGAACATCGCGGGGCGCGGCGCCCTGCGGGGGAACACCAATCGGGGATCGCTGCGAGAGGGAGGCGGCGGGCGGGTGCTGGCTCCCCGACCAGGGCTCGAACCTGGGACCTGCGGATTAACAGTCCGTCGCTCTACCGACTGAGCTATCGGGGAACAGGAGAGCCCGCGAGTTTAGTGGGTTTCCCCGCACGGAGCAACGGCGGACGGCGGCTGACTTCAGCATCGACGGGCGATCCGGCCGCGAAGTCGCTCGTCCGCCTTTCCGCATTCATGTGAGCACGCTCGCCACCGCATCCGCGACGTAGTCGATGTTGCTCCGATTGAGCGCCGCGACGCAGATCCGTCCGCTGTCCACCGCGTACACGCCGAACTCCTCGCGCAGCCTGCCCACCTGCTCCTTGGTGAGTCCGGTGTAGGAGAACATCCCGCGCTGACGGGTGATGAACGAGAAGTCGGCGCCGCGCACCCGCGACTGGATCTTCTCCTGCAGCAGGACGCGCATGTCGCGGATGCGGTCGCGCATCTGGCCGAGCTCCTTCTCCCACAACGCGCGCAGCTCGGCGTTGGCGAGCACGGTCGCGACGATCTGGCCGCCGTGCGTCGGCGGGTTCGAGTAGTTGGTGCGGATGGTGCGCTTCACCTGCGACAGCACCCGCGCCGCTTGTTCCGCCGATTCGGCGACGATGCTCAATGCGCCGATGCGTTCGCCGTAGAGGGAGAACGACTTCGAGAAGGAGTTGGACACGAAGAGCGGCGCACCGGCGGCCGCGAACTGCCGCACGACGCTGCCGTCGGGCTCCACGCCCTCGGCGAAGCCCTGGTAGGCAATGTCGAGGAACGGGACGAGGCCCAGGCCGCGCACGGTGGCGAGGATCTGCGTCCACTGTTCCGCCGACGGATCGACGCCGGTCGGGTTATGGCAGCACGCGTGCAGGACGACGATGTGGCCCGCCGGGATGGCCTGCAATGACGAGAGCATCGCCGCGAAATCGAGCCCGCGCGTCTTCGCGTCGTAATAGGCGTAGCTCCCGACCTTGAAGCCGGCATTCTCGAACAGCGCGCGATGATTCTCCCAGCTCGGGTCGCTGATCCAGACCTCGGCGTCCGGCGCGACGCGGCGCAGGAAGTCCGCCCCCAGCTTGAGCCCGCCGGTTCCGCCGAGCGCCTGCACGGTGACGACGCGGCCCTCCTTGCGCGCGGACGAGTCCTCACCGAAGACGAGCGCCTGCACCGCGCGGTCGTACGCCGCGAGCCCGTCGATGGGCAGATAGCTCCGCGGCGCGGGCTTCTGCGCCATCGCCTGCTCCGCGCGGCGCACGCACTCGAGGAGCGGGACCTTGCCGTCCTCGCCGGTGTACACGCCGACGCCGAGGTTGACCTTGTTCGGGTTCGCATCCGCGTTGAACGCTTCGGTCAGGCCGAGGATCGGGTCGCGGGGCGCCATCGGCACGGCGGCGAGCAGTGAAGCGGTCATGGGAGACCTCGGATGGTCGGCAGGAGCGCGGATTCTAGCGCCGCGCCATCGCGAGAAGCTCTGGTGCGCCAGGACCCGCGACGGCATGCCCGCGGGCGTCGCTTCGGGAAAGGCCGTCGTGGGACAATCGCGGGTTTCCCGCGTTCCGGAGCCCTCGTCGATGGCCGCAGTCCCCGGCGCGTCCGCCGCCTTGCCGCGTTCGCCGCGTGCGACCCTGCGCAGCTTTCCGAACAGTCCGTTCCTGCTCCACGAGCCGTTCCCCCCGTCGGGCGATCAGCCGGAGGCGATCGCAAAGCTCGTCGAGGGGATCGAGGACGGGCTCGCGTTCCAGACACTCCTCGGGGTCACCGGCTCCGGCAAGACGTTCACGATGGCCAACGTGATCGCGCGTATCGGCCGGCCGTCGCTCATCCTCGCGCCGAACAAGACGCTCGCGGCGCAGCTCTACGCCGAGATGCGCGAGTTCTTCCCCGAGAACGCGATCGAGTACTTCGTCTCCTACTACGACTACTACCAGCCCGAGGCCTACGTGCCCTCGCGCGACCTCTACATCGAGAAGGACTCGAGCATCAACGAGCACATCGAGCAGATGCGGCTTTCCGCGACCAAGTCGCTGCTCGAGCGCGACGACGCGGTGATCGTGGCGACCGTGTCGTGCATCTACGGCATCGGCGACCCGGTCGACTACCACGGCATGATCCTGCACCTGCGCGAGCACGCGAAGTATCCGCAGCGGGACATCCTGCAGCGCCTCGTCGCCATGCAGTACGACCGCAACGAGCTCGAGTTCCGCCGCGGCACGTTTCGCGTGCGCGGGGACGTGATCGACGTGTTCCCGGCGGAGAACGCCGAGACGGCGGTGCGCATCGAGCTCTTCGACGACGAGATCGACAGCCTGCACCTCTTCGACCCGCTGACCGGACGGGTGCAGACCCGGGTCGGTCGATTCACCGTCTACCCGTCGAGCCATTACGTCACGCCGCGCGCGACGACGCTGCGCGCGGTGGAGGCGATCAAGCTCGAGCTCGCGGAGCGCATCGAGCAGTTCCACAAGGCGGGCAAGCTGCTCGAGGCGCAGAGGATCGAGCAGCGCACGCGCTTCGACCTGGAGATGCTCGCCGAGATGGGTTTCTGCAAGGGCATCGAGAACTACTCGCGGCACCTGTCGGGCCGGCAGGCGGGCGAGCCTCCGCCGACGCTCCTCGACTACCTGCCGCGCAATGCGCTCATGATCATCGACGAGAGCCATGTGACCGTGCCGCAGGTCGGCGGCATGTATCGCGGCGACCGTTCGCGCAAGGAGAACCTCGTCGAGTACGGTTTCCGGCTGCCTTCCGCGCTCGACAACCGCCCGCTCAAGTTCGAGGAGTTCGAGCGCGTCATGCGGCAGACGATCTTCGTGTCGGCCACGCCGGCCGATTACGAGCACCAGCACGCCGGGCAGGTGGTCGAGCAGGTCGTGCGGCCGACGGGCCTGGTCGATCCGGTGCTCGAGGTGCGGCCGGCCGCGACCCAGGTCGACGACCTGCTGTCCGAGATCAACCTCCGCGTCGCGCGCGACGAGCGCGTGCTCGTCACCACCCTCACCAAGAAGATGGCCGAGGACCTCACCGAGTATCTCGGCGAGCACGGCGTCAAGGTGCGCTACCTGCACTCGGAGGTGGAGACGGTCGAGCGCGTCGAGATCATTCGCGACCTCCGCCTCGGCGAGTTCGACGTGCTGGTCGGCATCAACCTGCTGCGCGAGGGTCTCGACCTGCCCGAGGTGTCGCTGGTGGCGATCCTCGACGCAGACAAGGAGGGCTTCCTGCGCTCTGAGCGGTCGCTCGTGCAGACGATCGGCCGCGCAGCGCGGCACATCCACGGCACGGCGATCCTCTACGCCGATGTCCTGACGGACTCGATGAAGCGCGCGATCGACGAGACGGAGCGGCGCCGCGCCAAGCAGGTGACTTTCAACGAGAGCCACGGGATCACGCCGAAGGGCGTGTCCAAGAAGGTCAAGGATCTGATCGACGGCGTCTACGACCAGGACGAGATCGCGCTCTCCCATGCCGCCGAGGAGCGCGCACGCTACGAAACGCTTTCGGAGAAGGACGCCGCCAAGGAGATCAAGCGGCTGGAGAAGCAGATGATCGAGCACGCTCGCAACCTGGAGTTCGAGAAGGCCGCCGAGGTGCGCGACCGGCTGCAGGCCCTCAAGCGCGCGGTGTTCGGCGCGGACGGTGCCGAGCACGAGAGGCTGCGCGCCGCCGGGTGAGCGTGTCGCATCCTCCGCAAGCGCCTTCCGGAATTGCCAGACCCAGGGACGGCGGTGGTACGCTGAGCTTCGGCGACAACCGAATGCGGTCGTCGTGCGCGGGGGCGGGCCTGCTTCAGGGGCGTGGTGACTGAAGGATGGGGAGCGGATGTGGGAACGCGCGAAGCAGTGGTGGCAAGGGCCTTCCGACGGCGAGGTCGGAGTGCCGGGCGCGAGCTCCGGTGAAGCGGTGAGGCGCGTTCTCTTCGTCTGCACCGGCAACATCTGCAGATCGCCCACCGCCGAGGGGGTTTTCCGCCGCATGGTGGAGGAGGCGGGTCTCGCTCAGGTGATCTATGCGGCGTCCGCCGGCACGATCGGCTATCACGCCGGGGAGCCGCCCGATCCGCGCGCGCAGGCGGCAGCGCGGCAGCGTGGCTACGAGCTCGAACAAATCCGCGCGCGGCGCGTGACGCGCGAGGACTTCGATCGCTTCGACCTGCTGCTCGCGATGGACGGTGACCACCACGAGCACCTCTTGCAGCTCGCGCCAGAAGAGGTGGCACGCAAGGTGGGAATGTTCCTCGACTACGGTTCCAACCCGCGCGTGCGGGAGGTCCCCGATCCGTACTACGGCGGCCCGCAGGGGTTCGAGATCGTCCTCGATCTCATCGAGGACGCTTCGCGAGGGTTGCTGGCGGAGCTCAGGAAGGAAATCGAGGCGGGGTAGGCGCACCGCGACGGCGCCACCACGCAGAAGCCCCCGACAGGATCGCTGCCGGGGCTTCCTTTTCGTGGCGCCTCGCGCTTGGCTCGACCTTCCCTGTGAAGGCAGGGACAGGAATCGATCAGTCGCGCCGGGTCTCGATCTGCATCAGCGGCTCGTCCGCCTTGGGCGCCGCGGGCTTGCGCTCCCGACGCGGCCGCGGCGCAGGCGCGGGCTCCACCCCGGGCTCCGGCGCAGATCCCGCGCGGCTCGGGTCGGTCTGCACCATGACCAGTCCGCTCTGCTTGAGCGCCTCTTCGACGTTGATGGCCGGGACGGGAGGCGGCAGCTGCGCAGGCGTCTCGAGCTGCAGCTCCGCAGGCGGTGTCGCTTGGGAAAGGTGCGAATCGGCTGCAAGGGCCGCCGGCACCGCGGCCGATTCGAGCGCTGCCGGTTGCGTCGATGCCTCCGCCTTCGAGGCAGCGGGTCCGGCACCCGTTTCGCGACGCGGTTCGCGCGCCTCGCGTGCTTCGCGCGGCTCACGCGGCTCGCGGCGTTCACGCGGTCCGCGGGGCTCGCGGCGCTCGCGTGCTTCGCGCGGCTCCCGCGGCTCGCGGGGCTCGCGGTGCGCACGGGGCTCACGCGGCTCGCGACGCTGCTCGGCGGGCGCGAACGGCTCGGCGGAGACAGGGAACGAGAAAGCCGATTCCGGTGCGCGGAAGCCCGCCGGCACGGTGCTCTCGCCGGGTTCTTCGCCATCGGGCGCCTCGCCTTGCGCCTCCATGCGCGGGCTTTCGCCGTCGCGTCCGCCGCGGCCACGGCGCCGGCGACGGCGCCGCTCGCGCTCCGGTCCCTCGGTAGCCGCTTCGCCGGGCAGCGCGCTCGTCAGCGCCGGTTCGCCGGGCTCGAACGCCTCCGGGATCGGCGACACGGGGAACGCGAACGCTTCGCTCGGCGCGCGCGCGCCCTCCACCGGATGCGCGGGCACGCCCTCGGCGGGCTGCGCACGTGGCGCACGCTCGTGCCGCTCGCCGCGCTGACCCGGCTGGCGATCCCGCTGCGGCTGCTGGCTGCGGCTTTCCTGGCGCTGGTCGCCGCGTCGCTCGCCGCGCTCGCCGCGTCCATCGCGGCGCCCGTCGCGGCCGTCCCGGCCATCGCGACGCTCGCCACCGCGCTCGCCGCGACGCCCGTCGCCGCGGTCCGGCCGCTCGCCGCGACGCTGGTCACGATCCGGGCGCGGACCGCGGGGTTCCAACGGCCGCGGTGCCATCGGCTGGCCGAGTCCGGGCGTCTGCGAAGCCGCAGGTGCAGGCAAGGCCGGCTGGCTGGCGACGGGCACCGACTTGTTGCGAAACCAGCCGAAGATGCGGTCGACCAGGCTGGGGCGCTCGGTGACGATGGGCGCAGGTTGCGGCGCGTACGCCGGCGCCGGCTGCACCGGTACAGGCTGTGCCGGCTGGATGGGCGGCGGCGCGAACACCGGCGCGGGCTGTTCCGGGGTGATGCCCTTCACCGCGGCCTCCATGCGTTGCGGCTTCTCGGCAGCGACTCCGAGCTTGCGCTCTTCTTCGGCCGGCGCCTCCACCAGTTCGTAGCTCGCGGGCAGCACGCCCTCCTGGTTGAGGTCGTCGTGGCGCAGGCGCTCGACCTTGTAGTTCGGCGTCTCGAGGTGGATGTTCGGGATGAGGATGACGTTGACCTTCAGCCGCGCCTCGATGGAGCGGATGTCGCTCCGTTTCTCGTTGAGGAGGAACGTGGCGACGTCGACCGGCACTTGCGCGTGCACCGCGGCCGAGTTCTCCTTCATCGCCTCCTCCTGGATGATGCGCAGGATGTGGAGCGCGGTGGACTCGACGCCGCGGATCTGGCCCATGCCGTTGCAGCGCGGGCAGGTGATCGTCATGCCCTCGGCGAGCGCCGGGCGCAGGCGCTGGCGCGAGAGCTCGAGCAGTCCGAAGCGGGAGATCTTGCCCATCTGTACCCGGGCCCGATCGAACTTGAGCGCCTCGCGCAGCCGGTTCTCGACCTCGCGCTGGTTGCGCTGGTTCTCCATGTCGATGAAGTCGATGACGATCAGCCCGCCGAGGTCGCGCAGACGGAGCTGCCGGGAGATCTCCTCGGCGGCCTCGCAGTTGGTGCGTAGCGCCGTCTCCTCGATGTCCTGGCCCTTGGTGGAGCGCGCCGAGTTCACGTCGATGGCAACGAGCGCCTCGGTGTGGTCGATGACCACCGAGCCGCCCGAGGGCAGCCCGACCTGGCGCGAGTACGCCGACTCGATCTGGTGCTCGATCTGGAAGCGCGAGAAGAGTGGGACGTCGTCGCGGTAGCGCTTCACCCGATGGACCATGTCCGGCATGACGTGGCCCATGAACTGCTGCGCCTGCTCGTAGATCGCGTCGGTGTCGATCAGGATCTCGCCGATGTCGGGCGTGAAGTAGTCGCGGATGGCACGGATGACGAGGCTCCCCTCCTGGTAGATCAGGAACGGGCCCTTCTGGGAGGTCGCCGCGTCGGCGATTGCCGTCCACAGCTGGAGCAGGTAGCGGAGGTCCCACTCCAGCTCGTCGTAGCTGCGGCCAAGAGCGGCGGTGCGGCCGATGATCGACATACCCTGGGGCACGGGCAGGCGATCCATGTACTCGCGCAGCTCGTTGCGCTCCTCGCCCTCGACGCGGCGCGAGACGCCGCCGCCACGGGGGTTGTTCGGCATCAGGACGAGGTAGCGTCCGGCGAGGCTGATGAAGGTCGTGAGAGCCGCGCCCTTGGTCCCGCGCTCGTCCTTTTCGACCTGGACGATGAGCTCCTGTCCTTCCTTGAGGACGTCCTGGATGCGCGCCTTCGACGGCTCGATCTCGCGCGTGAAGAAGCTCCGCGCGACCTCTTTGAAGGGCAGGAAGCCGTGGCGCTCGGTGCCGTAGTCGATGAACGCGGCCTCGAGACTCGGCTCGATGCGGGTGATGACCCCCTTGTAGATGTTGCTCTTGCGCTGCTCCTTGTTGGCCGACTCAATGTCGAGGTCGATGAGTCTCTGACCGTCGACGATGGCGACCCGGAGTTCCTCGGCCTGGGTCGCGTTGAACAGCATGCGCTTCATGTAATTGTTCTCCTGCGCGCGGGCAGGACGCGCCGCAGTGCCGCTCGATCGCGAGATGGTGTCTCAGCGTGATCTCCTCATGAAGTGGGGTATCCCTCTAGAGGCTGGAGGCGGGCAGTGCGGCAGTCGTGGCTGCAGGTGCGCGATGAGTCGCTTTGGTGGCACGAGCCTGCAGGCTGCCAATGATTTCCGCGCGCGAATAGAATTGCATTCGCTACTTCTGGTGAGCGAGCTTGACCAGCTGACGAGGCTCGCGCCCAGGTCGTCCGGCGAACGCCGGCAAGCGGAGCGGAGACGTGGTACGGGAGGTGGGCGGAAACGGCGTGCTGCCGGGACGCCCGTCGGACTTGCCGGACGGCCGTCGTGATTCCCCGCTTGGGGCCCGTGTCTCGCAGGCGAGATCAGCCTACGGATTATATGGAGAATGAAAGGCTTAAGCAACGCTCGCGCGCGCCTCGCCGTGATCGATGACGACTCCGCCGGCCAGCGCGTCGACAACTGGCTGCTCCGCGAGCTCAAGGGGGTGCCGCGGAGCCATGTCTATCGGCTGCTCCGTTCCGGCGAGGTCCGCGTCGACAGCCGACGCGTCGAGGCGACGCATCGGCTGCAAGTGGGGGAGCGGGTGCGCGTGCCGCCGGTCCGCACCGCCGCCGCCGCGGCCCGACCGGTTGCGCCGCGCCCCGATCCCGGCTTCCCGGCGGTCTACGAGGACGACGTTCTGCTCGTGATCGACAAGCCGGCGGGCGTCGCCGTCCATGGCGGGAGCGGCGTGAGCTTCGGAGTGATCGAACAGTTGCGGGCGGCACGGCCGGGCGTGCGCACGCTCGAGCTCGCCCACAGGCTGGACCGCGAAACGTCCGGCCTGCTGATGCTCGCGAAGAAGCGCTCCGCCCTGGCGGCGCTGCACGCCGACCTGCGCGAGGGTCGCGTGGGCAAGCAGTACCTCGCGCTCGTGAAGGGCCCGTGGCGGGGCGGTCTCCGGCGGGTGACGGCGCCGCTCCGCAAATACCTCACGGCGGAGGGCGAGCGGCGGGTGAGCGTCGATCGGGCGGACGGGCTGCCCTCGAGCACGGTGTTCGAGGTGGAGGCGGCGTACGGCGCCAACACACTGCTTCGCGCGACCCTCGAGACCGGCCGCACCCACCAGATCCGCGTGCACCTCGCCCACCTGGGTCATCCCATCCTCGGCGACGACAAGTACGGCGACTTCGGGCTGAACAAGTCCTTGCAGCGCGACGGCCTGAAGCGGATGTTCCTGCACGCCGCGCGGCTGGAGGTGGCGCATCCCCTGACCCGGGCGCCGCTCGTGCTCGAAGCGCCGCTGCCGCCGGAGCTCGCCGGCTTCCTCGACTCGATCGCTGCGGAACGTGCCGAAGCGCTTTGACCTTGTCGTCTTCGACTGGGACGGCACCCTGATCGACTCCACGGGGGCGATCGTCGCCTGTATCCAGTCCGCGGCGCGCGACGTGGGCATCGCCGTCCCGGCTGCCGCGCAGGCGAGCCACGTCATCGGCATGGGGCTGCAGGACGCGCTCGCCCACGCCGTGCCCGACCTGGCGGATCACCAGCTCGCGGAGTTCGTCGCGCGCTACCGGCATCACTTCCTCGCGCGCGATGCCGCGCTGCCGTTGTTTCCCGGCACGCGGGAACTGCTCGAAGGCCTGCGGGAGCGCGGCCACGTGCTGGCGATCGCGACCGGCAAGAGCCGGCAGGGGCTGGCACGTGCCCTCGACACGGCGAGGCTGCTCGAGACGTTCGCCGCTACCCGGTGCGCGGACCAGACCGAGCCGAAGCCGCATCCGGCGATGCTGCTCGAGCTGATGGAGGAGCTGGAGGTGCGGCCCGAGCGCACGCTGATGATCGGCGACACCACGCACGACCTCGCCATGGCGGCGAGCGCGCAGGTGACGGCGGTGGGCGTGACCTTCGGCGCCCACCCCCGCGCCGAGCTCGAAGCGCTGGCGCCGGAAGCCCTGGCGGATTCGACGGCGGACCTCGACGCATGGCTTCGAGCGAACGCGTGATCTGCGCGAGCGACGCGCTCGTCGAGGGCGGCGAGGGCGTGCGCTTCGAGGTGGGCGAGGGTGTCTTCGCTGCGCCCGCGTTCGCAATCCGCTGGCGCGGCGAGGTACGCGCCTACCTCAACAGGTGTACCCACGTCGCTATGGAGCTCGACTGGATGCCGGGCCGGTTCCTCGACGCCGACAGGAAGGTTTTACTATGTTCGACCCATGGCGCCGAGTACGATCCCGCGTCCGGCGCATGCCGCGGCGGGCCGTGCAAGGGGGGGCTGGTCGCGGTCGCGGTCGTGGAACGGAACGGCGTCGTGATGGTCAACGACGACTCCGGGCGGCGGCAGCCGTAGGCGGGGCGCTGCGAGGCGACGGTCGCAGGAACGTCGTGCGGGGCGCGAAGGTTGATCGAAGGAAAGCATTCGCATGGCAGAGAACGGACCCGGTTGGGAGCGCGAAACCCTCGAGCGCCTGGCCTTCGCCTCGCTCAAGGAGCAGCGACGCACGCGCTTCTGGGGGATCTTCTTCAAGCTGCTCACCTTCGCGTACCTCTCGGTGCTGCTCGCGATGCTCTACAACTGGGGCACGGACCGGGAGCGCGTGCATCGCGGCAAGCACACCGCGCTCGTCGAGGTGCAGGGCGTGCTGGAGGCGAACGGCGAGGCGAACGCCGATGACATCACCACCGGGCTGCAGAACGCTTTCAAGGACCGCAACACGCAGGGCGTGATTCTGCGCATCAACAGCCCGGGCGGCAGTCCGGTGCAGGCGGGCATCATCTACGACGAGATCCGCCGCCTGCGGACGCAGTATCCGAACATCCCGATGTACACGGTCGTCGAGGACGTCTGCGCTTCGGGGGGCTACTACGTCGCCGCGGCGACCGACAAGATCTTCGTCGACAAGGCGAGCCTCGTCGGCTCGATCGGCGTGCGCCTCGACACCTGGGGCTTCACGGGGCTCATGGACAAGCTCGGCGTCGAGCGCCGCGCATTCGCGGCGGGGTCGAACAAGGACTTCCTCGATCCGTTCAAGCCGCTCGATCCCGCGCAGGTGAAGCATGCCGAGGCGATGCTCGGGCAGATCCACCAGCAATTCATCGACGTCGTGAAGACCGGGCGCGGCAAGCGCCTCAAGGAAGATCCGGACCTCTTCAGCGGCCTCTTCTGGACGGGGGAGAGGTCGATCGAGCTCGGCCTCAGCGACGGCTACGGGACCGTTGAATCCGTCGCGCGCGACGTGATCAAAGCCGAGGAAGTCGTGGACTTCACGCGCAAGGAGAACCTTGCCGAGCGCTTCGCGCGGAAGTTCGGGGCCGGCTCGACGAAGGCGCTCGTGGAAGCGCTCGGCGGCGCCGCGCGGGTGCGCTGAGGCCGGTCGGCCGCGCATCGCGCTCCCGCGGGCGGCAGGCGCACGAAACGAAAAGAGCACCGCATGCGGTGCTCTTTTCACATGGAGACGCCGTCATGGCGTCCCCGGTCGCGACCGGCGCGTGGCGCGCAGCGTCAGACCACCTTGATGTTCGACGCGGACGGGCCCTTGGGACCTTCGACGACGTCGAAGGACACGCGCTGCGCTTCCTTCAGCGACTTGTAGCCATCCATCTGGATGTTCTTGTGGTGGGCGAACAGATCCTTACCGCCGTCATCCGGCGTGATGAATCCGAAGCCCTTCGAGTCGTTGAACCACTTCACCGTGCCTGTAGCCATGCTGTCACTCCGTTCCTTACTGATTGCGGCCGAACCGTGGCGCGCTTCCGGGCGAGATATTCAAGGAAGGAACTGACTGCCACCACGCGCGCTGAGAAGAGCGAAGGGAGGACAACGTGTCCGCGACCTGAGACCTGCGGCCAGCAGCTTAGCACATCGCCGTCGGACGGCCCAGGAACCCTCGGCTGACGAGGCTGCGCGCAAACAGTCAGCCGGTGCGAATGCGCGGGAACACCTCTCCCGAGGCGCTTCGCCGCGCTGCCGCCCGGACCAGCCTACTGCGTGGCCGCTAGGGGGCGGCCACATGCTCACTTCGTCTTGTCGCCCGCGTCGGGAACAGGAGGCGTGTCGGGCGTGCGGGCGACGCGCTCGGCGGCCTTGCGTCGCCGCTTCTCCTCGCTCTTCTGCTTCTTCGCCATGTCCCTCTGTCGCTTCTCGAAGGCATAGTTCGGCTTTGCCATGCAGGACCTCTCTGTTGACGGTGTTGTGCGCTTCCGAGCCGAGTCGCGCCATCAACATCGCTCCTTGTTCGTCGCGGTCGAGGGTACCGCATCGCGCCTCCGCGCGTTCCACTTTCGGGCGGTATCGGAGGGTCGCGGGCGGGCGGTCTGCGCCATCGGTGCGAGGCGTCGCGGTCGAACGCCCCGCTCCGTCACTGCTGCCGCGTCGGCCGCGGTCTGAGCATCGCCCGGCTGTGTCGTCTCCGCGAGCGCCTCACGACCGGCTTCGGGAGATGCCGCCCGACCTCGGAACGCCCATTGCTCTCCGCCGTTCGTTTCCCGACCGGATGCAAGGAGAAGCGAATGGCGACACGCAAGCAGCCCTCCTCGGGCAAGTCGACGAAACCTGGCGCGCGCAAGGCTCTGGTGCAGCGAGGAAAGGCCCGGAGGGGGGCGCGACGCGGCGCGAGCCACTCGGAAAACCAAATGCGCGGACGCGCGCTGTCGGCGACAGTGCGCTCGCGCAAGGGAGCAGGCGAACGCACAGCGGGCTCGAGTCGCGCCTCGCACATGAATGCCGTCGCGATGCTGAAAGAGGACCACGATCGCGTGCTGGAGCTGCTCCACAGGTTCGAGCGCGCGCGTCGCGAGGCGCAGAAGCAGAGTCTCGCCGACCGCATCTGCGCGGACCTGACCCTCCATGCGCAGATCGAGGAGGAGATCTTCTACCCGGCGCTGCGCGAAGCGACCGGCGAGCACGATCTCGTCGATGAAGCGGAGGTCGAGCACGGCAGCGCCAAGCTGCTCATCGCGCAGATCCGGAGCGGCAAGGTCGGCGACCCGCAGTGGGACGCGCGGGTCAAGGTGCTGGGCGAGTACGTCCGCCACCATATCCGCGAGGAGCAGCGTGAGATCTTCCCTCGTGCGCGGGCGGCCAAGGCGCTCGACCTGCGCGAGATGGGCGAGCGCATCGCGCGGCGCAAGCACGCGGGACCGATGCCCGAGGTGAGGGCGACGGCAGCGGCGATGGTCGGCGGCGAGCTCGGCAACGCCGACGCGAACCGCGGGCGCCCAGTGGCGATGATCGAGAGCGCCGTGCGCACCCTGCTGCCGCGGACGAGCGAGCGCTGAATGGTCGCGCCGCGGGCGCTGAGGGTGAGGCGGGCGCAGGGCGTTTGGGGTGGCGCGCCGCGGGCGCTCGGCGAAGGCGTGCCCGGCCCGCTCGGATAAGGCGCGCATAGTCGCTCAGCGACCGGCGAGCAGCAGGAAGACCGCCGGTCGCTTGCCGATCTCGACCGGCCGCGCGCGCCAGTCCGACACTCGCCGCGTCGTCACCTGCTCGGTCGGCAGGGTGAGGTCGGCCGCCACGCAGAGCTGCGTGTGCTCTCTGCAGGTTTCGAGGGCGACGCCTAGCATTCGCTCGGAGCGGTAGGGCGTCTCGATCCAGACCTGTGTCGCGTCGTCGCGACGCGATGCGTCTTCGAGCGCGCGCAGCCGAGCAGAGAGTGCCGGGCGCTCGACCGGCAGATAGCCGTGGAAGGCGAAGCGTTGGCCCTCGAGCCCCGACGCCATGAGCGCGAGCACGACGGACGACGGCCCGACGAGGGGGACGACGCGAATACCGCGCCGGTGTGCGCGGCGCACGACCTCCGCGCCGGGATCGGCGATACCCGGGCAACCCGCTTCC
>Ga0114939_10000772_pt1 | contig 26364 bp, 20 predicted proteins | sample AshMeaCrysSpring_FD_87196 | JGI IMG/M metagenome (GOLD analysis project Ga0114939, IMG submission 87196) | Groundwater microbial communities from Big Spring, Nevada to study Microbial Dark Matter (Phase II) - Ash Meadows Crystal Spring | ecosystem: Environmental > Aquatic > Deep subsurface >...
ACATGCCTTTGAGGCCTCAGTCGGCCGGTAGGCCCTTGCTGGCGCTGCGGGCAAGCTCACTCGCTAGCGCTTCGGGTTAGCAGCAGAGCCGAACGAGAACATCTTTCACGACTTCTTCGACCATTGCGGCTTTGCGTGAGGTCTGCTGGGGCTGCACATGCCGCCGAGGCCTCAGTCGGCCGGTAGGCCCTTGCTGGCGCTGCGGGCAAGCTCACTCGCTAGCGCTTCGGGTTGGCATGAGAGGTTGCGAGAGGACAGATTCGGTGCCACTGCGGGCACATGATTGGATGTCCCGCGAGTAGGAAACTTGAAAGCCTGCGGAGTGGCTTTATTCGGGGGATGGCGCATCGGATCGGCCGATCACTTCATGGACGGCTTCCAGGCTGCCAAAGGCAAAGATGCTGTCTCCAGCCTGAAGCCGGTAGTTACCAGGCGGCATCATGATGTGGCCGCCGGTTACCTTGCGAACGCCAACGACCAGCACACCGAGTTCACGGAGCCTGGACTCGCTCAATGTCTTCCCAACATACGGGCTGTCGTTACCGATTTGCACGTCCGCCAGTTCCAATCCCTGACCCCGCGAGTCGACGATCTCAATCAAGTCTTCCACATTGGGGGTCAGCATAAACCGCGCCATCTTTGCGGCACCGCTGCTGAAGGGGCTCACGACCCGCGATGCGCCGGCATGCTGCAGCTTCTCGACGGCCTTCTGGCTGCTGGCACGCGCGATGATCTGCAGTTTGGGTGCGATCATGTGGGCGGAAACGGTGACATAGACGTTGTCCGCATCCGTCGGAAGGACGGCGGCCAAAGCATGTGCCCTGTCGATACCTGCGGTCATCAAAGTCTGGTCATCGGTCGCGTCACCCAAGACATACTTCCAGCCTTCCGCGGTACACAGCGGGATCGTCTTTGCCTCGTCATGGTCGATGACCACGAACGGCTGCTGACGCTGGTGCAGATATTCGCAGATAATCTGGCCCATCCGCCCCAGTCCACAGACGATGTAATGCCCGTTCATCCGGTCGATGGCTGCCGTCATACGTTGTTGTCGCCAGGATGCTTGAAGCTCGGGGCTCAACAGGAGGCCCCCCAGAGTAAATGCACTATAGGTCACCACCCCGAGGCTCGTCATCAGATAAGCCATGATGAACCAACGACCGGCGGTATTCAGCTCGATCACTTCGCCATAGCCCACCGTGGTCAGCGTGATCACCGACAGATAGAGGCAATCGAACAGGTCGGCACCCGTAGTAATTCGCAGACCGATGACCCCGACGAGCGTCATGGCGGCCAACACCAATGCCGTCCGCGCCAGGCGCTCCGCCAGCCGACGGAATGGACCTTTTGCAGTCGCCCGTCGCGTGATCACTTCCATATCCTTTTACGGCAGCGCCGGCAGAGCTCGCCAATTTTCATGAATATCACCGGCACATCCGGCCCCGCCAGCTCGCCGCCCTCACAAATCGAGTCGCTCGACTGCAAGCCGAGTCGGACTCAGAGTATGTCGATTGTGCTTCGGGATGTCGATGTGATCCAGCGAGAGCCCCCGCGCGAGCCGTGAGAGTCTCGCCTTGAGCCCCATGACGCGGTCGCCGCGATGACAGGCGTCCGATCAGACTGCACGGTCTGTGAAAAAACGTAAAGACGATCGGGCGAGTGGATTCTCCAGTTTTGATCACACACGGCCTCAAGCGCGCGGCAGTCGTCGACCCAATCGCGGAACCAATGCGGGCGTGTCCTGTCGATAATTGAGGTAGGCATCGCCGAACCGCGCGACGAGGTGCTCCTCTTCTCGGTGGGAACGCAGCATCAGCAAGGTGAAGACCAGCAGCCCGACTGCCAGCAGCATGCTGCTGGCAGTCAGCAGCGACATGCCCAAGACCAAGCAAAGCGTCGCCAGGTAGAACGGGTGGCGGACCCAACGGTACGGACCGTCAGTAATCAACTCATGCTGGGAACGCGTGACGACCGTATCTGTAAGGTTGGATCCAAGCCGACGGAGCGTCCATGCGGCGAGTGCCGCGCCCCCAATCCCGAGGCACAGCCCCAGCCAACGCAGCCAGTGGGGCAGCGGCAAATGCCAGCGGGCGAGCTTGGGAATCGGGAGCAGTTCCGCCAGCAGAATGGCCATGAGCAGCAAACCGCCCAGTCGGAGCGACCAAAAATACCAAGGCCCTTCTGCAGAGTAAGAAACAGGTCCCGAAGCACTTCGATGGGCGCGGATCCGGTGCGGCACCACGGCGATCGCGATCCCGATCAGCAAGAAGATGGCGGCAAGTCGCATCGCTTGCGGTGGATCCATCGCACCTCTGACATCCCACTCAAAAAGAGCGCGGACGAGAGACGCGCCGCGAACTGTTCATCCGAGCGCGTCCCTTGCGTCCGTATCCATTACGAAAGTCAGGCTTGTTTCTTAATGAGTCCCACGACGAACAGCAACACTGCAGCGCCGATCGTCGACATGAGGATCTTGCCTGCCAGACCTCCCGCCGTAATCCCCAACAGCCCGAATAAAAAGCCGCCGACGATGGACCCGAGAATACCAACCACAATGTTGCCGATCGGGCCAAAGCCGCGACCTTGCATGAATTGGCCGGCCAAGAATCCCGCAATAGCGCCAATTGCAAGAAAGATGATCAGATCTGTGAGCATGATCTAACTCCAAGGAGAAAGGTGGATAAGCGAAGATTGCCAGCGCGGCAAATCGCCATCTAGCGGTAGCATACAAGCATCGTAGGAATGCTGCAGCAACGGACTTCGCCGGGGCAACCTTTCCATCGAAATGATACAGATTTCTTCCAACGGCGGATCAGGTTGTCTTCTCGACGGACTCAACCGCGCTTGGCTCGAAGGTGGGACCAAACGGGCAGGTTTGCCCGAGGGGTCAGCTCGGAAGCCGATCGACAGCCGCGAGCCAATGACCCGTCAAGAAAGCACGGGTGACACGTCGTGCTTGAACCGCGCGGCGATGTCCCGAAGCGCCGAGGCGTGTTGCGAATGGAGACAGTCAGTCCCGCAGAGCGGAATGACACGGGTCGTGGCGCTCGGAGGTAGAGACACAGTGGCGCGCGGCGACAGATCCGAGGCGTTGTCTCCAGAGACGCCTGGCTCGAACTCTCTCCCCCGCACGAGCGGGCGGGGGGAGAGAGCGGACATGTTAGGTCGCTATGCGACCTGGTGCTGCGTCTTGAGCCATGGCCTAGTATTCCCGGCTGGTGACCAGGCCGGGCTTGGGAATCGGATATCGACCCTCGCTGTCCGACCGGAGCGGGGGCGGGCTGTCGAAGGCCAGTTTGGCGACGTCCGGTGCGAACTCATGGTCGCTGTTCAGGATGTCGTCGTACGTGATCACCTGACCGGTGTGGGCCGCCATGCGTCCCATTGCCGTGACCAGGCTGGCCTGCACGCCACGCTCGACTTCGTTGTAGGGCCGGTCGTCGCGGATCGCCGCGATCAGGTGGTCCCATTCCAACTGATAGGGGTTGGGTTCATCAGGCGGGAAGGACCAAGCGAGTTCCTTGGGGGTGATCTTCTGGCCGCGATAGATCCGGCATTTGGCAGCAGTGTGGGCGGCGGTGGAGATCACCGCCAAACCCTTCGTGCCGTGGGCATAGCTGGCGAACTCGTCATGGCATCCCGGCATGGTTCGGCCGTTGAGCAGCAGTTTGGTGCCATCGGCGAACGTGTACTCGACGCTGTAGGTGTCGAAGTTCTGATCTACAGAGTCGGCTCGGTAGTGCCGTCCGCCACAGGCCTTCGCTTCGACCGGCCAGGCATCTTTCATCCAGCAGCATTCATCGATGTTGTGGATCAGGAAGTCGCTGAATGCTCCTCCGCTGGCCCACAAGAACCCGTGGAAGTTGGCGATCTGGTAGAGCAGTTCATTGCTGCCGGCAGGCATCCTCTTGGTGTCCGCCGAACCGGTCGGGCCCGCCATCCGGTAGGCACGCATCATCAGGATGTCGCCGATTTCGCCACCCTTGATGCGATCGTAGAGCTCCTGCCGCGCCGCGCAATGTCGGCACATCAGCCCGACACCAACCTTCATGTTCTTGGCGACGGACTGCTGCCCGAGTTCCAGCATCTTGCGACTGGAGGGGCCGTCCACCGTAACCGGCTTCTCCATGAAGACATTCAAGCCCTTTTCGATCGCATAGGTGAAATGCGGCCAGCGAAACGCGGGCGGAGTGGCCAGGATCACCACATCGCCGGGGCTCAGGCAATCCATCGCATGCTTGTAGCCATCGAAGTCGATGAAGCGGCGATCCTTGGTAGCATCGACCTGGTCGGGAAACTGTTTGACGAGCTGATCGTAGCTGGGATTGAGCTTCGATTCGAAAACATCGGCCATCGCGACCAGCTTGATCGGTCCGTTCTTGACCGAGAGGGCGTTGGCCGCCGCACCGGTGCCTCGACCACCGCAGCCCACCAGCGCCACCTGGATCGTGTTGTCCGCCGCTGCATGCACGCCCCGAGGGGCACTTGCCAGAAGGCTCGCTGCCGCAGTCACGGTCCCGCTGTTTCGGAGGAACGTACGGCGCGAGACGGAGGAAGTTCCTGCATCCTCGTTGACTTCTGGCAGCTGAGAGGGAGCGGGTTTCGTCATCGAAATGGTTCCTTCACAGAAGGGCGATGGGGAAGTGGGAAGGTGGGATTGGCGAGCCATGCCTCAGCGACAGTTTAGTGTTCCCCGGCCTCGGCCTGGGGACGCTCGACCTGGACCGGCTCGGAACGGTCCCACTTCGCTGCGTCTTCCTCGGGTGTGGGCGGGTGCAGGGGGCGGACAATTCGAAAACCGACATGCAGGGCATCCGTCAGGTACCAGATGCTGACTGGGTTCTGAGGATCCTGAGCGATCCACTCTTCATCCGAACCATCGCGGGCCGCACTGCGGCACTCGTCGGCAAACTGGTCCCAACTGCCGCCGCGGACAGTTCGCGGGTAGAGCGTCATTGGAATCACCAGCGGATCGACCAAGGTTTCATCGCTTGGTTCGTAGCCCTCTTCGGTGTATTGATCGAGCACCCATTCGGCCACGTTGCCATGCATGTCATGGAGGCCCCATGGATTCGGGCGTTTCTTGCCGACTCGCTGATAGGCTCCCTCGGAGTTCGCTTCGTACCAGGCATAGTCGTCCAACTGCTCGGGATCGTCGCCGAACGAGTATGCCGTGGTCGTCCCCGCGCGGCATGCGTATTCCCATTCCGCTTCCGTCGGCAGACGGTAGAACCGGCCTGTCTTGGCACTCAGCCATCTGCAGAATGTCCGCGCGGCGTGTTGAGTCATGCAGATCGCCGGATAGCCACGTTTGCCCATTCCGAACGTCATGTCCGTATAAGGCTTCGTGGGCTGACTGAGCTGAAATGCTTCCGCCAGCTGTTCGCGAGGGCTTGCGACGAGATTTTCTTGTCGCCGCCGGAATACATCGAGATCGGACATCCAGACGTCGTAGGCATCCCAAGTGATCTCGAATTTGGACATCCAGAACGGAGAGATCTTGACGGTCCGCTGCGGACCGTCATCCTCCTCAATCTCCGGATCGTCTTCGGGAGTTCCCATCTGAAACGTCCCGCCCTGAATCGGCAGCATGTCGATGCTGGCCTCGCTCAGCGAGATCATTTCCCGATAAGGCTTCATCTCGGCTTCGGTCGCCGCGACCGCATCGGGTACGTCGAGCGGCGGCGGGTCATCGCCTCGCAGGACGGGTACGATGGCCATGGCGATCGTAAAGACCGCAGGAATTGAGGACAATCGGAACGAGGCAACGGGCATTGCGGGCTTCCGGCAATTCAAAGCGGCCTCCCCGCTCCTTGACCGCCCGCGGAGGCGGCCTGGGGGAGGGGGTTCGTAATGGGCTGCGTGGGCAAGAATCACTCCATGGTAACTCGACGAAGCGGAACGCGGGTTGAGACGGGGCCAATCGGCACAGACGCAGATGCCCCTGACGATTTCGCAGGAACCTCGCATGCGGTTTGCCGGGTCAGGCCGCGCGTTCCGCGAGCCAACCGCCCTGGCTGGCGGTCATCGTGGTTATGCGGTGCGATGAGTTGCCTGGTCCTGGCTGGCGGCGGGTCGCTCCGCGGACAGTCCCCGCCGGGTCCTGCGATCGAGGAAGGAACGGGCCGTGCAACCGCCCCGCTGAAGGGTTATGTCAGCGAGTTCAAAGCACTCGGTTCACGCGCATCGATTCAAGTCTACGCGAGCGATGCCAGGCAAGCCGACCGTGCCCTCCGTGCGGCTCGACGAGAGATCGATCGACTCGAGTTGGTGTTGAGCGACTACGACCCGGAGAGTGAACTCAGCACACTCCATACGCGTCTGTCCGAGCGAGGCGAGGGGCAAGTCAGTGAGGATCTTTGGCGGGTCATGCTGGCTTCTCAAGACTGGTATGAGCGAAGCGATGGAGCATTTGACGCGAGCGTCGGCACACTGACGCGGATGTGGCGTCGGGCCCGACGAAGAAGTGAGTTACCGACGAGCGTCATGGTGGGCGAAGCCCTGGCTCACACCGGCTGGCGAAGTGTGCAACTGGATGAAGCATCACATACGGTCCGCTCGGCAGATCCTGAACTGAGATTTGATTTTGGCGGAATTGGCGCGGGATATATCATCGACCGCGTTTATGAAGGTCTCGTCGAGTCCGGTTGTGAGCGATGTTTGATCAACATCAGTGGCGATATCCGATGTGGCGCGCCGCCACCGGGCAAGACGGGCTGGCAGATTCAAGTGGGTGGACTGCAGGATCCACAATCCAATACGCCGGATGGGGATCCCGGCCAACGATCGGCGGCGGTGATCAGCCTTCAAAATGGTGCCGTGACCACATCGGGCGATCTCTGGCAGTACAGCGTGGTGGATGGTGTCCGACGGAGCCATATCATCGACCCGCGGGACGGATGGGGCGTGCCTGGACCGCGGAGCCTGACCGTGATCGCTGCGACATGCCTGGACGCCGACGCCGGAGCCACAGCGCTGAGTGTGGTGCCGCCCCAGGACGTCGTCGAAACAGCTCAGCGGTGGGGAGAACTGAGCGTGCGAGTTCAGTGGCGCGATGATGCGGGCATGGTCCGCGCAGCCCAGTCGGACAGCTTTCCTCCGTTCGTTTCACTCGACCAGCCAGCCATTCCCAACGAAGGAATCAACGATGAATAAGTCGACGTCTCGCCGCCGCTGGCTTTTGATCGGCAGCAGTTGGATCGCTGCAAGCAGCGCCCTCCTGCCGCGCAGTGCGGGAGCGAACGAAAGTCAAGCCAGCGAAGACGACGCGCAGCGCCAGGCCATCATTCAGCTTCTGATGCAGCAAATCGACGCCTGGAACCAGGGTGATCTGACGGCATTCATGGAGCCCTATTGGCACAGCGACGACCTGACGTTCAGCTCGGGCGGAAAAACAACGCGTGGCTGGCAATCAACGCTGGATGGCTACCGCGCCCGATACCCTGACCGCGCAGCGATGGGCCGTTTGACGATGAGCGATTTGGAAGTCCGCTTACTTTGTCCGACGGTCGCGCTTGTGTTGGGGCGCTGGTCGCTGGACCGCGCCGAGCAACCGGTCGGCGGAAACTTCAGCCTCGTGGTGCAGTTACTCGAAGAGCGTTGGCAGATCATCCACGACCACACGTCCCGGGCGCCTTAGCGGCGGCCTGCGTCTGAGCCGCCGAAGCCGCGGAGCGTTTGGCGTAAGCAAGCCATGGGCGAGCGCCGACGATCGATCGTCCGCATCGTGAAATCACCGATCGACTGCTGCCGCGGCTACGGCAACCGGCGAACCGCTGATTTCGGGACGGGCGCCTGTGCGGAAAATCCAGTGCAAGATCAAGCCGGTGGTCAGGCCTACAGGAATCGCGATGTAGGCCCTGGCGATCACAAATGCGATGGATGCCGGGGGTGCAACCGGCAGCGAACCGAGCAGCGGTGAGGCGGCCCCGAAGATCGCCCGCGCGCGGAAACTCCGGCTTCGAAGCAAGGCGGACGCAGGAACCCAGATCACCACCGATGCAAGCACCACATACCGCGTCCAAAAATCCTGGAAAGGCGGGAGGTAGCCTGAGCCTGTGAACATCAGAATCATCCCCAGCCATCCCATGGATGCTGCCACGAGCATTACGAACGGCAAACGCAAGAGCCAAGGCTTCATCTCGTCAATCCTTGTCTCTCAAGGTTCGTGGACAATCCTCTCAATAAGATGAACCGCAATTTCATCGCGGGATTAATCAGGATTCTATCCCGGTCGTTGGGGATCGGCGGTGTTGGTAGACGGACCGTTGAAAGCCGGATGACGGAGTAAGCCAGACGAGCCATGGCGGCTCGAGATGGCTATTGGCTGAGCAGAAACTGGTGGCCGTATTGCAGGTGTTTGGTCATGGCCCGCGCTGCGGTAGCGGGCCGACGTTGAGAGATCGCGTTGACGATTCGGCGATGATCGAGATAGCTGGCGCGCAGTCGATCCGGGGCCTGCCGATTGACGCGAAGAATGCTCCGCTCTAACTGATCAAAGCAGCGTTCTAACCATGTGAGCAACTCACGGTTGTCGAGCAGCTCGGCCAGCAGGCAGTGGAAGGTGATATCCAGTCGAGTTGCGGCGATCGAGTCGTGCGCGGCCGCGGCGGCCCGTTGCTGGCGGAGGTTGACGTGCAGCGGGCGGAGTTGCACGTCGGACAGGCTCCGGCCGGCCAGTCGCTGTGCCGCGAATGGTTCGAGCGCCAGCCGCATCTCGAACAGATCGTTGGTCTCCTGGACCGACAGCCCGCGGACGACGATCCCTTGCTGCGGAGAGATCGCGACCAGACCTTGGCTTTCCAGCAGCCCCAGCGCCGCGCGGATCGGCGTCTTGCTCATCCCCAGCCGGGTAACCAGCTGCCGTTCAGAAAGGAAAGCTTGCGGGGGAAGTTCGCCGGTCTGAATCCAGCGTTTGAGCTGCTCGTAGGCCTGTTGCCGAAGCATCGGTCGGCGGGGCGAGCGACGGGAGGCGGAAGCAGCGCGCGGCATACACCCAGTCTACGTCAGGCTCTGCCCTCAACCAGAGCCAAACGCACAAAAATTTTCTGCACCCGCAATTTGACATCTCACTGAGATCTCAGTAGCGTGCCAGTTGCCAGGTGGGTCGGTGGAGCGGGTTGGGACGCCGGTCGACCATCAGCCATCAGCCGGCAGGCAGAGGAGAACCGGACATGCATCGAAGATCGCTTTTTTCAACGACTGACCCGACCCGCCCACGGGACATCGATGCTGCGGTGGACTCGACTTGGCCCGGGCGAGCCCGCGGGTGGAGAGCGTGCGGCTGTCGTGCTCTGGCGTGTTTCCTGATCGCGGCTGGAACCGCGGGGCAGGAGGTCCGTGGAGAGGAGCTTCCCCGGTTGCGGGTTGCAGAAAGTGGTCGCTTCCTGGAGCAGGTCAACGGGCGACCATTCTTCTATTTGGGAGACACCGCTTGGGAGTTGTTCCATCGGCTGGATCGCGAGCAAGCCAGCGTGTATCTGGAGGATCGAGCGGCGAAGGGCTTCACGGTGATTCAGACCGTGGCATTAGCAGAGCTGAACGGACTGACGGAGCCCAATCCGTATGGTCATCTACCGCTGCTGGATAATGACCCGGAGCGACCCGCGCTCGTCGACGGTCCGGACAATGATTATTGGGATCATGTCGATTTCATTGTCGATGCTGCCAACGCGCGGGGAATGTACATCGGCTTTTTGCCGACCTGGGGCGACAAGTGGAACAAGCAGTGGGGCAACGGACCTGAAATCTTCACGCCCACGAACGCCGAGGCCTACGGCCACTGGCTGGGAGGTCGTTATCGAGATCGCGGAGTGATCTGGATCCTGGGTGGTGACCGTCAGGTCGAGAGCGAGACGCACCGCGCGATCATTGAGGCGATGGCGAAGGGATTGCGGAGCGGGGATCAAGGCGCTCACCTGATGACGTTTCATCCGACCGGCGGTCGGGGCAGTTCCGAGTATTTCCATGACACGCCGTGGCTGGACTTCAACATGCGGCAGAACGGGCATGTTGCCGAGTTTACCGGGCGATATGACGCGACCCTGGCCGACTATCAGCGGACACCTGTCAAACCAGTCCTCGACGGCGAACCGATCTACGAGGACCACCCGGTCAGCTTCAAGGCAAAGGAGCTTGGGCATTCGATCGCGGGAGATGTCCGGCGGCCGTTGTATTGGAACCTGTTCTCAGGCGCTTGTGGCCACACTTACGGGCATCATTCGATATGGCAGATGTGGAGCCCGGGGCGGCCGCCGATCAACAATCCGCTGATGCCATGGCACGAGGCGATTCACCAGCCGGGTTCGGGGCAGATGGAGCATGGTCGCCGATTGATCGAGTCGCGGCCTTTCCGATCGCGGATTCCTGATCCGGAAGTCATCGTCGCCGATCGCGTGGAGACGAGTGTTCCCGGGGCCGGCCGCTACAGATTCGTCGCGACGCGCGATCAAGAGGGTACCTATGCGATGGTCTACGCACCGATTGGTCGTCCATTCACGGTTCGCATGGATGTGATCCAGGGTCCGGAAGTCCAAGCATGGTGGTTCAATCCGCGGACCGGTGTGTCGACGCCCATCGGCCGCTTCGACAATCAGGGAACGCGGACATTCACGCCGCCCGACCTGGGCGAGATGACCGATTGGGTGCTGGTGCTGGACGATGTTTCCAAGCGCTATCCGCCCCCCGGCTCGCGGGCCGCGACCGATGGGCAATAGCCGTGCGGCGCGATCACGGCAGAAACCTCTGTGGCAGCTCCTGCAGGAAGAACACACGCGATGACGACGATTGCGCTGATTGGTGCTGGCGGAAAAATGGGTTTGCGGCTGACGGATAACTTCGTCAAGACCGACTACGACGTGCGGTACGTCGAGATTGCGCCGCGCGGGATCGAACAACTCCTCAGGCGCGGCGTGACATTGACTCCGCAAGCCGAGGCCGTAGCGGCCGCGGACGTCGTGATCCTGGCCGTGCCCGACGTAGCGATCGGCGCGGTCGCGGCCCAGGTGGTGCCTCAGATGAAGCCGGGGTCGCTGTTGATGACACTCGATCCGGCAGCACCGCTGGACGGTCAGCTGCCGCAGCGCGATGACATCGGCTGCGTGATCGCACATCCCTGTCATCCCTCGGTCTTTAACTGGGAGCCCACCGAAGCGGCATTCCGCGATTTCTATGGAGGGATCTCCGCGAAGCAAGCGATTGTGGTCGCTCTGATGTGGGGCGATGAACAGGACTACCAGCGCGGCGCGGAAGTCGCCGAGACAATGTACGCGCCCGTCTGCCGGACTCATCGCGTGTCGCTGGAGCAGATGGCAATGCTGGAACCGGCGCTTGTGGAGACGCTCGCGCAGACCTGCATGGAGATCGTCAAGGAAGGACATGACCGGCTGGTCGCAGCTGGCGTGCCTGAACCCGCGGTGCGCGACTTCGTGCTGGGGCACCTGCGAATCCAGATAGCCGTGCTGTTCCGCGAGGTGAATGGCTCGTTTTCGGATGCAGCCTACAAGATCAGCAAGCGGGCCAAGCCTTTATTGTTCCGCGAAGGCTGGCAGCAGATCTTCGAGCTGTCTGACATTCGCGAGCAAGTCCGCGACATCACGGGCTCGAAGAACCAGGCCTGAATCGCAGCGGTTGACCGCCGCATCGCTCGAGTGCCGCTGGCACCAGCCGGAGGCGCTCGAAGTCTTGCCGATGCAGACGGTAACAGAGAAGCTTGCCCAAGGTCATCGATTGCCGGTCCGCCGAGCGAACGGCATCGATGGCTGGCGGATCGGGAGCGGCACTGACGTGCAGATTGGATTGAGCAGCTTTACGTACGGGTGGTCGGTGGGGGTCCATGGGTTTCCACAACCCGCCAACCCGCTGAGTGTTTTCGCGCTGCTGGAGCGTTGTCGGCAGTTTGGACTGAACCTGCTTCAGATCGGAGACAACATCCGGCTGGATCAGTGGTCCGATCGTCAGTTGGATGAACTGCGTGCCGCGGCGGAAACCGCCAATGTCGCGTTAGAGGTCGGAGCACGGCGGTTGGATGAAACGCGTCTTGAGGCCTACTTCAGGATCGCCCGTCGGCTCGAGGCGAGATTGATCCGCTTCATCATCGACGAGTCTGGTTACCATCCAACCGCAGCACAAGTCATCGAGTTGCTTCGCCGCAAATCCTGCGCACTGAATGAGCTTACGCTGGGGATTGAGAATCATGATCGGTTCAAATCGCGTGAACTGCGTCAGATCGTCGAGGCGGTGGACGATCCGGCCGTCGGCATCTGCCTGGATACTTCGAATTCCTTAGGAGCCGCAGAGGATCTGCAGACGGTGATGAGCGAGTTGGCGGATCGGACCGTCAACTTGCATATCAAGGATTTTTGGATTGAGCGGCTGCCGTACTTGATGGGATTCCTGGTGGAGGGGCGGCCGGCCGGACAAGGCTTTCTGGATGTCGCGGCCGTTTGGGAACGGATGTCTCGGGTGCCGCGCTGCAAGACGGCGGTGGTCGAGCTGTGGACGCCGCCAGTCTTGGACCAAAGGGGCGCGATCGATATCGAGGCGACCGTCGCCCGCGAAGCGGAATGGGCTCAGCACAGCGTCGCGCATGTCGTGAACGTGGCGCGCGCCGCCCACGGTGCCTGATCCGCGTCACCGTAGCCAGGGTTACTGAGGACGGCAGGCTTTGAAGGCGGCCAATGCCTGATCCAGGTCGGCTCGGCTGTGGGCCGCGGAAATCTGAGTTCGAATCCGCGCCTTGCCTTGAGGGACGACGGGATAGGAGAAGGCGATCACATAGATCCCGTGCTGCAACAGCGCGTCTGCCAGCTCGGCTGCCCGCCTCGCATCACCGATCATCACGGGCACGATCGGGTGCGTGCCAGGCAGGATCTCAAATCCGCTCTGCTGCATTTGTTCGCGGAAGTAGCGGGTGTTCTCAGCGAGTCGATCGCGGAGTTCCGTGGATGATTCCAACAGTTCCAGTGCGGCCATTGTAGCCGCCACAATCGGAGGAGCCAGCGAATTGGAGAACAGGTAGGGGCGTGAACGTTGCCGCAGGAGGTCGACGATCTCCTGTCGACCGCTGGTGTAGCCGCCGCTGGCACCGCCGAGCGCTTTGCCAAGGGTGCCGGTGAGGATATCGACGCGTTCGGTGCAGCCATGAAGTTCGGGCGTGCCGCGGCCGCGCTCCCCGATGAATCCCACCGCGTGCGAATCGTCCACCATCACCAGTGCATCGTATTGGTCGGCCAGCGCGCAGATATCTGAAAGCGGCGCGAGGTAGCCATCCATCGAGAACACGCCATCGGTGGCGATCATTCGGAATCGCGCGTTGCGGGCCTCCTCTAGCTTGGCCCGCAGATCATTCAGGTCGCAGTTGCGGTAACGGAACCGCTGCGCTTTACACAGCCGAATCCCGTCGATGATGCTCGCATGGTTCAGCTCATCGGAGATGATTGCATCCTCGGGACCGAGGAGCGTTTCAAACAGGCCTCCGTTGGCGTCAAAGCAGGAGCTGTAGAGAATTGTGTCGGCGGTTCCCAGGAACTGGCTGAGCGCAGCTTCCAGTTGACGATGGATCTGTTGCGTGCCGCAGATGAACCGGACCGATGCCAGTCCGAATCCCCATCGATCGAGTGCTTCGTGAGCGGCCGCGACCACTCGGGGATGATCGGCCAACCCCAGGTAGTTGTTGGCGCACAGGTTAATGACCGACTGGTTGCCCGTGACACGGATATGAGGCGATTGAGGCGTGCAGATGATCCGTTCGGACTTGTAGGTGCCGGCAGCGCGGATGCTTTCCAGCTGGGAAGCGATGTGATCGCGAAAAGCAGCATTCATGAGTATCAGAATTGTCGGACTGGGAAGCGGGACGGACTGTGCAGGAGCACGCAGGGAGGCAACTTGATTTCTAGGTGGCGAATGGACACCCATCTCAGGCGGAGAGGCTCGACCAGTCGAGGACGACCTTTCCCGTCTGACCCTGTTGCATGACGCGAAAGCCTTCCAGGAAATCGGTGTAGGGGAAGCGGTGCGTGATGATCGGTGCGATATCCAGGCCGCTTTCCAGCATCACGGACATCTTGTACCAGGTCTCGTACATTTCTCGTCCATAGATGCCTTTGATCGTCAGCATGTTGAAGACCACAACATTCCAGTCGATGGCAATTGGCTCAGTGGGGATCCCCAGCAAAGCGAGCTTCCCACCGTGGCAGAGATTGTCGAGCATGTCATGGAGGGCCGAAGCCTGTCCTGACATCTCCAGGCCGACATCAAAGCCTTCCCGCATTCCGAGTTCACGTTGCACGTCGCCAAGTTTTTCCTGGCGGATGTTCACGGTTCGCGTCGCGCCTAGCTGGCGAGCCAGTTGCAGGCGATAGTCATTGACGTCCGTGATCACCACATGCCGTGCACCGGCATGCCGGACCACGGCGGCCGCCATGGCCCCAATCGGGCCGGCGCCCGTGATCAGTACATCCTCGCCCAGCACGTCGAAGGAAAGTGCCGTGTGCACGGCATTGCCCAGCGGATCGAAGATCGCTGCAACATCGAGGTCGATGTCTTCGCGATGGTGCCAGACGTTCGTCATCGGAAGCGCGAGGTACTTCGCGAACGCGCCCGGTCGGTTGACCCCCACGCCCGACGTGTCCTTGCATAAGTGGCGCCGCCCGGCGAGGCAATTTCGGCAGCGACCGCAGACCACATGGCCTTCGCCGCTGACCAGTTCGCCGGGATAAAAGTCGTGCACATTGCTGCCGACGGCGACGATCCGTCCTACGAACTCATGGCCGACGACCATCGGCACAGGAATCGTTTTTTGTGCCCAGGCGTCCCACTGATAGATGTGCAGGTCCGTCCCGCAGATCCCGGTCCGCAGCACCTGGATCAACACGTCGTTGATCCCGTATTCAGGGACGGGGACATCCTCCAACCATAAGCCTGGCTGGCAGTGACGTTTGACAAGCGCGGGCATTAACTCGGGCATGGGTTCGGGTCTTCAAAGTTGCGATGCGTTTGTCCGCAAACGTCTCTTGATTCTGGGACTGAATCGGAAACTCAGCAGGGTATCTGGAACTGAGCACGGTTGGAACGGCAGGCTGCCGAGCGACTGATGGTCGCCGCTGGCACAGGTCCGACCTTTGGCCTCGCACCGCAGGCTCGAGGTGCCTCGCCTCAGGGGTCCGTCGCGCGAGTCGCCAGCGCAACGCTCGCGACCAGTGCTCCACTGCCGACCACCAAGAGGGCCGCGAGCCAGTTGGCGTGCAGTGGCAGATCGACGTAGGCGAGCCCCCAGGTGGTGAGGTAGGCGGACAACGAACCGGCGGCTTGCGCGGTCGTCAACTTGATCTGTTGATGAGGATCGGCTCCCAGCCGTTGTGCGACCAGCGTTTGCCACGGCGCGTTGAGCCCCAGGCCGACCAAACTGATCGCAGCCCAAGGCAACTGTTCGACGGACATCATCCCTGCGATCACAAGAATCCAGCCCAGCGGGCCCGCCAGAAACAGGATCTGGCGGAGCCACGGGTAGTGCCGCAGCCAAGGCATCGCCAACAGCAAACCAAATTCGATGCCGACCCCGATCTGGATCAGAGCGTTGCCGCTGGGCCCGAACACGCGTGTGAGCAGGGTCTGAGTCTGGATGTTATGAGTGATCTCTGAAAACGCCATCGTCATCGCGATCAGGGCAAGCAATGCCACCTCCGCGGCGCCGATCACTCCGGCGATCGAAACGACGTTGGAAGTCGATTCTCCGACGGGCAGGGGCTCCTGGTCGCGGAGCACGCAGATCGAAGCCAATCCGACAATCAGAAACACGCAGGAGGCTGCCAGCAATTGAGTGCCGTCGATCGGCAGGCCGACAGCCAGGATCAACCCCGCCGCGATGTAGCCCAGCGACGCTAAAGAACGTAGCAACGGGTATAGGTCCGTGGCTTGGCGTAACCCCGTAGCGATCAGGCCGGAAAATGCCATGGGTTGAGCGCAGCCGGTCAACAGGATCAAGCCGACCAGAGCAACGATGGTCGATGGATGCGTCGGGCCTTCGGCAGGCTGCTCCATCACACGAAAGATCGACCAATACAGCCCGGCCAGCAGCAATTGAGCGAAACCGACTCGATAGCGGGTTTGGTTCCACTTGGGCCAACGTTGCAGTGACCGGCTGATGAAATAGGAACTCAGGCCACCAATCGGCAGGATCGCCGTGGCGATCGCCATCCATTCATCCGTCATGTGCCGGCGGAGGTATGTGAACATCGGCAACCAGGCGAGCCCGATCGCCATCATGTGGCCCAGGAAGAGGCAGCCCAGGACCGCGCTGCGGATGACGCTTGCCGGCTGCCGAACCATCGGGATTCTGTCCGTTTCCTTGAAATTACGCGGTTTCTGCCCCGCACGGTTCGAGCTTTCCGCTTGCCCCTTCCCGGCCCCTGCAAGTCTCGGGCACTCGACTATACTAAGCTGCCTGACCGAATTTTCTGAAGTCCATTGGCAAGCCAGCCAGTCTGATTGCTTCTAATCGAGGTATTGGTGACATGCGGCGTACATTTTGGGACACGTTCCAGCGCCTTCTTGCATGCGGCACTCTGGTGCTGACTGCTATTGCTGCGACGCCTGTAAAGGCTCAGTTTGGCGAATTGCTGAACAAGGTGCCGCAAGATGCGAATGTGCTGGTGATGGTGGATCTGACGAAGATTCTTGGTTCTGAAATCAGCTCTCAAGAGCAATGGGCCAAGAAGATCGCGGAGTTGCAGCAGCAGGGCGTGTCCCATATCCCGCGCGGAGCTTCCAGCTATGTGGTCGCCGCGCAGATGGACTTAGATTTCAAGCAGTCGATCTGGGAATCGACCTTGATTCGGTTTGCCGGCGGCGCGCCGAGCATCAAGGATGTTGCGGCCAAGTTTGGAACGAAGCCCGAGCGGCTCAGTGGACACGACACAGCGCGGCTGCCGGACGACAGCATCGCGGTGGCTTTCGACGAGCGGGTGTTGGGGGCCTATCTGCCCGGCAACCGTCAGGAAGTTTCGCGTTGGCTCAAGGAGGTCGACTCGCCCAATAACCGGGGGGTCTCTCCCTACCTGCGTCGGGCGGAAGGCTACGCCGTGGAGGTGGGGACACCGATTGTCATGACGATCGATCTGACGGGCGGCCTGTCCAAGGAACAGATCGCCGACCGGTTGGCGAATTTCAAGACGCTGGAAGGCAAGACATACGATGCGGATCAGGTAGCGTCGATCTTGTCGAGCATCGAAGGCGTCACCCTGGGCGCTACGGTCGGGGAGAAGATTAATGCTTCGATCCGCGTTGACTTCACCGCGGACATCACGCCCCTCGGTGACGTGATCGTGGAACTGCTGTGGGAAGTTCTCGCTCGCGAACACGCGATGCTGGAGGAATTCCCCCAGTTCAAGAGCAAGGTGTCCGCGCATACCGTCCAGGTATCCGGCACGCTCAGTTCCGCCAGTCTTCGCCAGCTGTTGATGCTCCTGACCGCTGCACCAGCGCTGGGCGATGCATTACGAAAAGACGCAACCGAACTGGTGGCGACGGATGACGAAACCAAAGTCCGTGAGGCTTCCAAGGCTTATTTCTCAGCGATCGATGAGACGCTCGACGACTTGATCGGCAAGCGAGGGACCGGCCAAATGAAGACGTTTGGTCAGGTCGGTCTGTGGTTCCAGAACGCTGCCAGGCAACTGGAACGGCGCTCGACGCTGAATGTCGATCCGGATCTCGTGGCTTGGGGGCAGCAGATGATCAGTGCGATGCGCGATACGTCAAACGTGCTCCGCGGCGTGGGGATGCAGTCTTCCGTCGCGCAGTCTCAGGTGTCTGGTAACTTTGCACCAGCTGCCGGCGGCACGGGATACGGACCCAGCTATGGTTATGGCTATGGGTACGGAAGTGCTTACGGGATGGGGGGCGCAGTCCCCGGACTGAGCGCCGGCTATCGCGCTGCCTGGAATGCGGAGGCTTGGCGGGAAGACCTGAAGCAAGTCGATGCCCAACGGCGGGCGATTCGAACGCAACTGAAGGTTCAAGGTGCCTCCAACGCGCAGCAGATTGTCCGTCAAATGGAGGAATCTCGGGCTCAGGAACGGCAAAGGCTGACGCAGAAGTTTGGGGTCGAGTTCTAAGAGAGCCATGATCCGGGTGCATGTGGTCGGCAGAATCGCGAGGACTATCACGCATTGCGTGGTAGTCCTCTTTGCATGCGCCTTGGCATCCTGCGTCGCGGCGCAACAACCGCTTACTGAGAACGTGTTGCAGGCGGGTGGATCGGACGTCCGTAACCCCGCCTCGTTGGCAGATCTTGCCTGGATGGCTGGGCGCTGGACCGGCACGGGATTAGGAAGCAAAGCCGAGGAGATCTGGAGCACTCCCGAAGGCGGCGCCATGATGGGAATGTTTCGTCAGTCGGCGGAAACCACTGCGGGGGGAGATTCAGGTGGGATCCGGTTCTATGAGCTGATGACTCTGTCGGAGGATCAAGGGAGTTTGATCCTGAGGATCAAGCATTTTCGTCCCGACCTTCGTGGATGGGAGGAAAAGGATGAACGCATGGAGTTCAAACTGCTGAGGGTGACTGATGGCCGTTGGTGGTTTGGCGGACTGACCATTGAACGGCTTCCGGTCGCGGACGATCAGCCGCCACGCATGAACATCTACGTCGTGATCAATCAGGACGATGCGGGCGGAGCGCCGCAAGAAGCACTCTTCGAATACACCCAGGTCCCCTTGCCTTGAGCTTGGTCGATCCTGCGGACACGACCTGGGTGGGGCTGGATGTTCGCAGTGGGAACGGGCGGACTGCTGGGCACTCGCTTTTGGCCCCTTCTGTGAGGCAACTGCCACGGCGCGGGGTAGCCCGGTCGATGGATGGCATGGAACGCTGGCCCGAGAATCGCTGGGGGGCCGCGGACCCATACGGGCACGGAGGTGTAGCGGCCTTCGGTCCCAGATTACCGCGATGGAACCGGAAAATAGGGACCAATCGTGCGGCGTGGTGCGGGGCTGGCCGATCCCCAAGGGCGATTCGTTGACGGGCCCGCGGCTCTCGGGCTAGACTCGAATGGGACGCATCGCCCCCCTTGCAGCGGCCATAACCGGGTCGATTTGCTGGCCGGGCGGCCGATTGCGTTTCCCTCCCCGCCTGCTGCAGACAAGCCGTGAAGGCGTGCTCTGCGGCTACCCACCTGCCGATGCAGGGACGGATTGGTGGCGGCAGCCCAACGTACACACCGGCCCGCGGGGCGCTCGCAATAGCGGCACCAGCAACGGGGTGCGTGGCGCCGGTCATCCGCGCTCCGACCCACCCGACTCGCTGTCGATTTTTGCCCAGTCGCGCGCGAACGCTTCGCGGCGGTGATCCGCCTTGGATCGCTGGCAGGAGTTCGCGATGCGTTATTTCGGTTCGATCCTGAAGTGGGGATCGATCAGCGATCGACGCCTCAACGTGCGTCGCGTGGGCCTCGTTGTGCTCGGGTTGTTGCTCGGCTTCCCCGCCACGGTGTCTGCAGAGGACACTGCGTCTGCAGAGGACGCTGCGTCTGCAGAAGACGCCGTGGCTTCAGGCCGGGCGCCCGTCAGTTACGGAAAGCAGATCGAGCCTTTGCTGGTGCGTCATTGCCAGGGGTGCCATCAGCCGGCGAGGCCGTTGGGCGGTTTTGTGATGACCGACTTTGCTGCCCTGTTGAGCGGCGGTGAGTCGGGTCAGGCAGCCGTCGTGCCCGGCGATCTGTCGGCCGGTGAGTTGCTGTCGCAGATCCGGCCCGTCGACGGCTTCGCGGAGATGCCGAAGAACAAACCGCCGCTGAGCGCGGATGAAATCTCATTGATTGAGCGGTGGGTTGCCGAGGGCGCCAAAGATGATCGGCCGCCAGCGCGGCAGCAGCGATTCGATCGCGAGCATCCGCCTGTTTATGCTCGAGCACCCGCCGTCACCAGTCTGGACATTTCACCCGACGGAAAATGGTTGGCAGTCTCCGGATTCCATGAAGTGTTGCTGGTAGATACTGAGAACTGGCAACTGCACGATCGTCTGGTTGGGTTGAGTGAGCGGATCGAATCCGTGCGATTCTCTCCTGACAGTCAGCGATTGGCGGTCACGGGTGGTTTGCCGGGACGGCTGGGCGAGATTCAGGTCTGGGATGTCGCGACGCGCGCCCTGTTGTTGAGCACCACGCTGACGTTCGACACGATCGCCGGTGGCAGCTGGTCGCCTGATGGTCGGTTGATTGCATTCGGATGCGGCGACAAGACGGTTCGCGCGATCGACGCCGCAACCGGGCAACAGAAGCTCTATCAGGGAGCCCATGAAGACTGGGTGCGTGCCACGGTGTTCACGCCCGACGGTCAGCATGTTCTGTCGGCGGGCCGCGACATGTCATGTAAGTTGACGGAAGTCGCGACCGAGCGGTTCGTCGACAACATCACATCGATCACGCCAGGAGCGCTGCGGGGTGGCTTGAATGGCTTGGCCATGCACCCGCAAAGGAATGAAGTGCTGGTCGGCGGCGCCGACAGCGTCCCGAAGATTTATCGAATCTTTCGCGAAACGGCTCGGAAGATCGGCGATGACGCAAACTTGATTCGCCGATTGCCCGCGATGCCCGGACGGATTTTCAGTGTGGCGATCAGTCGAGACGGGCAACGGTTCGCCGCGGCATCGACATTGGACGGAAAATCCACGATTCGCGTCTGGCAGTATGACTTCGACGGGACACTGCCAGAAGAACTGAAGGCGATCCAAGGGAAAGAAGTATTTGGTCGATCGGCGGAAGAAAACGCCAAGTTGGAAGCGTACGTCAGCGCCCCGGTGCCGCAGTTGGCTGAACTCCAGTTGGACGATGCGGCCGTCTACGCGATCGCCTTTGCACCGGACGGTCGATTGGCGATCGGCGGCGCCGACGGAAGGGTTCGGATCATGGCTGCCAGCGATGGCGCGGTGGTCACGGAGTTTCAGCCGGCGCCTGTGACCGCGGCAGGCGAGTCATTGATGGCGGGCGCTGCGGATGAAGCCGTGCCGCTTGGGCAGGAGGTGAGTCCCTCCACGAGCGAGAGCTTGGGCAGCGAAGCGACGGTCGAGCGGTTGGAGATTGAACCGGCCGAAGTGCAATTGGTCGAAGGGCGTGGCTATGCGCAACTGATGTGCACGGCCGTGATGAGCAATGGCGATCGGCTGGATGCAACGCGGCTGGCGAGCTTCACCGATCCGCAAGGCCTGGTCCACGTGGATCCGAACGGCACGCTCTGGCCGCTTCGGGCGGGACAGACCGACCTGCAGGTCGAGGTTGCGGGCAAGTCCGTTCAGATCCCTGTGTCCATTCAGGTCGCGGACCAGCAGGCAATCCCTGATTTCATCCGCGATATCAACCCCGTCTTGTCGCGTCTGGGATGCAATCAAGGCACTTGCCACGGGGCCGCAAAGGGCAAGAACGGCTTCAAGCTGTCGCTTCGCGGATACGACCCGCAGTTTGATGTCCGCGCATTCACCGATGACGAGTCCATGCGACGAGTCAATTTGGCATCGCCTGACAACAGCCTGATGTTGCTCAAGCCGTTGGGACGCGTGCCGCACGAGGGCGGTGTCTTGCTGGCGAACGGCGACCGGTATCACCGGCTGATCGAGGCGTGGATTGCGGGTGGAGCGAAGCTGGACCTGAATGCGGCCCGCGTCAACCGAATTGAGCTGTCACCCCAGAATCCGGTTGTGCAAACGATCGGGGCACAGCAGCAGGTGCGCGTGGTTGCGACCTATGCGGATGGGACGCAGCGCGATGTCACCCGGGAATCGTTCATCGAGAGCGGTAACAGTGAAGTGGCGACCGCGGATCGACTGGGGCGATTGACTTCCATCCGCCGCGGTGAAGCCGCCGTGCTGGCGCGATACGAAGGCGCGTATGCGGCCACCACATTGACCGTCATGGGAGATCGCTCGGGGTTCGTTTGGCAGGTGCCGGAGACCTATGGCGAGATCGATCAACTGGTTGCGGCGAAGTGGGAGCGGCTGAAGATTCTCCCCAGCGGAGTGTGCACCGACGAAGAGTTTGTCCGTCGTGTCTGGTTGGATCTTGCAGGTTTGCCACCGACGGCGCAGCAGGTTCGAGACTTTCTGGCGGATGCTCGACCGTCTCGTGTCAAGCGGGAAGCGCTGGTCGATCACCTGCTGGCAAGCAACGAGTTCACCGAGCACTGGACGAACAAGTGGGCGGACCTGTTGCAGGTCAACAGCAAGTTCCTGGGCAGCGAGGGAGCTGTAGCCCTTCGAGGCTGGATTCGTGAACGGATCGCCAATGGAATGCCCTACGACCAGTTCGTCCGTGAGCTGCTGACCTCCGAGGGATCGAACAAGCAGAATCCGGCCGCCGGCTATTTCAAGATTCTGCGGACTCCCACAGATACAATGGAGAACACGACGCACCTGTTCCTGGCGGTCCGGTTCAACTGCAACAAATGCCACGATCATCCATTCGAACGTTGGACTCAGGATCAGTACTTCCAGACGGCTGCCTACTTCGCTCAGGTCAACCTGCGACCCTCTGCGGATGCCAATGGACAGTCGATCGGAGGCACTGCTGTCGAAGGCGCCAAGCCGCTGTACGAAGAAGTGTTTGACGCGGACAGCGGTGAAGTCACGCATGAGCGGACAGGGCAGGTCGCGGCGCCCCAATTCCCGTATGCGTGCCAGCATGTCGAACCCGAGCGTGCAACGCGCCGCGCACAGCTGGCGTCCTGGTTGACGAGTCCGGACAACCCGTACTTTGCCCGAAGTTACGTGAACCGGTTGTGGGGCTATCTGATGGGCGTCGGCTTGATCGAACCGTTGGACGATATCCGTGCCGGGAATCCGCCCAGCAATCCTGAGTTGCTGGATTTTCTGGCAGATGAATTTATCGACCATGGATTTGATTTCAGGCATGTGCTGCGGCTGATCTGCACCAGCCGCGCGTATCAACTGTCGGTCTCCACCAATCCATGGAATGTGGACGACCGGGCGAACTATTCACATGCCTTGGCGCGCCGCCTGCCGGCCGAAGTGCTGTATGACTCGATCCACCGAGTGCTCGACGCACCGCTGGAGATTCCCGGTGTGGCCGCCGGCACGCGTGCCGCTGCGCTGCCGGATGCGGCCGTGGCGTTGCCCGATGGATTTCTCGGAAATCTCGGACGGCCGGTCCGCGAGAGTGCGTGTGAATGCGAACGCTCCAGTGATCTGCAACTCGGGCCAGTGATGGCCTTGGTCAGCGGACCGACGGTCGGGCAGGCGATTGGCGATGCGCGGAACGCATTGCCCGGTTTGGTCGGCTCCATGACCGATGATGGGGCTTTGATCGACGAGTTGTTCATGCGCATCCTCAATCGCGCGGCGACGGACCGGGAACGGCAAGCGGTTTTGGAAAACTGGTCGAGGATCACGGCGGACCACGCCGCCGTGCAAGCCGCTTTATCGGAACGCGAGCAGTGGTGGGCCGCGGAGCGAGCGCGGCTTGAAGCGGAGCGTGAGCAGCAGTTGGCGGCGACCCAAGCGCGGCTGGCGGAACGTACCGCGGCCCTGCAGCCTGAGAAAGATCGGCTGGAGCAAGAGCGACGGGTTCGGGTACAAGCTGCCGAAGCGGCCGTCCAAGCGGCGCGCGATGCGCTGAAATCGCAGGTTCCTGCGTGGCGCGAGGCTCACGCGAGCGAAGTCGAGTGGTTCCCGCTGGATCCGACGGCGCTGGAAGCGACGGCTGGTCAATCGTTGCGACGGCTGGATGACCGATCGATCCGCGCCGAGGGGAATGGCGAGAAGACCGTCTACACGGTTTCGTTCCGGACAGGCCTTTGGCCACTCCGCGGCCTGCGCCTGGAGGCGTTACCGGTGGCTGACTTGCCGGGCGGCGGTCCGGGGCAGCCTGGAAACGGGAATTTCGTGATCACGGAAGTCGAAGTGTTCGCAGCGCCGGCCGATCGACCGGACCAACTGCAGCCCGTGGCGATCGGCGAATCACGCGCCGATTTCACGCAAGGCGGATTCGACATTCGACAGACCCATGACGGTCAAACGACCAACGATGGCGGATGGGCGGTTCATCCGGCAGGCGGCACGGTGCACTGGGCGGTATGGGATTTCCAGCAGCCGTTGGCGTTTGCCACCGGTACCGTGGTGCAGGTCCGGATCCATCAGCACCACAACGCCCCGGCACATCGCTTGGCGCGCTTCCGTATCTCCGCTGCGACGGCACCGACTCCCTTGCCGCTCGGCGCGCCGGAAGTATTCGCCGCTGCGGCTCGCCCATCCACTCAAATGTTAGCCGCCGCGGAAGAGACGGCATTGGAGGAGTATCTGTCAAAGATTGACGGGACACTGATGCAGCGGCAGGCCGAACTGGGAGTCGCGCAGCAAGCCGTGCCTGAGCTCCCAGAATTGGTTGAAATTCAGCAGTTGATTGCAGCGCTGCAGCAGCCCACACCCGATGATCCCCGGTTGCTGCAGCTGCGGAGTGACGCTGCGCAGAGCAGCAACCAGCTGGAACAGATGCGACTGACCGCAGCCCAGGACTTGGCGTGGGCGCTGATCAACAGCCCCGCGTTCCTGTTCAATCGTTGACCCAGGCCGGCCTGATGGTGAATCCCGTGTGGTCGCGGAACAAGTGACACCGGCGATTCGAAGCCCAACTCGCAGAATGACTTCCTCTCCGTACAGGAATTGCCACATGTTCTCGATTCTTGGTGCGCCTGGCCGTGACTTGTGTGACCGCCACTTGCGCGTGTCGCGCCGAGCCGTCCTCCGCATTGGCGGCAGCGGAGCGCTGGGACTTTCACTGGGCAACCTGCTAAAGCTGCAAGCCCGCGCGGACGATGCGGGTGGACTGCAAGGTAGCGGCCCGGGCTGGGGCAAGGCCAAGAGCATCATCATGGTCTATCTGCAGGGCGGGCCCAGTCATCTGGATCTGTGGGATCCGAAGGGAAATGTTCCCGACAACGTCCGCAGCGTGTTCTCACCGATCAGCACCAAGCTGCCCGGCATCCAGTTCACGGAAAACCTGCCGCGACTGGCGCAGATCAATGATCGATTCACGATGATTCGATCAATGAGCTACACGCCTAACGGATTGTTCAACCATACCGCGGCGATCTACCAGTTGATGACCGGGTACACGACCGACAAGGTCAGTCCGTCGGGACAGTTGGAACCGCCCAGTCCGAAGGACTTTCCTAACTTCGGGAGCAATCTGATTCGACTGCGGCCGATTGATGAACCGATGCTGCCGTTTGTGATGCTGCCGCGTCCTCTTCAGGAATCGAATGTCGTGGGGAAGGGCGGCACGGCGGGATTCCTTGGCAAGGCATTTGATCCATACACGCTGTATCCCCAAGGCGATGACATGGATATGGCGAAGATGGATCGCATCCGCGTGGACGATCTTCAGCTTCGACCGGATGTATTCAGCGTCCGATTAAAGAGGCGAGCGGAATTGAGGTCCGTGCTGGCCGAACAGATGCCGGAGATCGACCAGGCGGTCGCGAACTACCAATTAGATGAGTATTACAGCCGGGCCTTGGAACTGGTGATCTCGGGCCGCGCACGCGAGGCGTTCAACTTGAGCGCTGAGCCAGCGGCCATGCGGGACAAGTATGGAAGGCACACGTTTGGTCAAAGTTGTTTGCTGGCCCGCCGGCTTGTGGAAGCCGGGACGCGCGTGGTGGAAGTGATCTGGCCAAAGGTAGCAAACAGCGATAATCACTCCTGGGATCACCATGTGGATCTCAGCAAGCGGATGAAGACTCAATCCGCACCGCTGCTCGATTCAGGGCTCTCGGCTTTGATCGAGGACCTCGATGACCGTGGGCTGTTGGAAGAGACGTTGGTCGTGGCCATCGGCGAGTTTGGCCGGAGTCCGCAACGAGGCGTCAGCACCAGTGGCAATGGAAACAGTGACGACGGACGCGATCATTGGCCGTATTGTTACACCGCTGTCATGGCCGGTGCGGGCGTGAAGCGGGGATATGTGCACGGCAAGAGCGACAAGACAGCCAGCGCACCGCTGGAAGATCCGGTGCATCCGTCGGAGATTCTGGCGTCGATCTATCACGCATTCGGGATTCACCCGGAGACAATCGTCTACAACCACCTGAACCAGCCCCGCGAACTGGTCAAGGCCCAGGCGGTCACGCGACTGTTTGCGTAACCGCAAAAGTCCAAGTGGGAAGGGGGCGCGTCGCGTCGGCAGCATGGCGCGAGATTTCCCCAGACAGGCCACGCCTTTCAGGCCAGCGTCGGCCGGAAGGCCCTTGCTTGCGCTGCGGGCATGCTCACTCGCTGGCGCGTCGCGTCGGCAGCATGGCGCGAGATTTCCCCAGACAGGCCACGCCTTTCAGGCCAGCGTCGGCCGGAAGGCCCTTGCT
>Ga0114939_10000773_pt1 | contig 26356 bp, 19 predicted proteins | sample AshMeaCrysSpring_FD_87196 | JGI IMG/M metagenome (GOLD analysis project Ga0114939, IMG submission 87196) | Groundwater microbial communities from Big Spring, Nevada to study Microbial Dark Matter (Phase II) - Ash Meadows Crystal Spring | ecosystem: Environmental > Aquatic > Deep subsurface >...
CCTGCCCTGCTTCGTGGCCTTCTTCGACTTCTTGCCCATCGGTCCCAGCCACTTGCCTGTCTGCGCGGCGTGTGTCTCAGGCCGACCCTAGCGACGGCAGTCGGGTTAGGGGGACAGCCGTTCGAGCACCCAGCCGGACGCGTCATCCATCGCCGCGAGCCGCTCCGGGTTCGCCAACCGGTAGCGCAGGCGGTCATGGAGGCGGTGCGGCCGGCCCTGCCAGAACTCGACGGAGGTCGGGTGGACGACGAAGCCGCCCCACCGCTCGGGCATCGGAACGGCCCCGTCGGGGTGGGCGGCCGACAGCGCTGCGACGGCCGCGTCGAGGGCAGCGCGGGACGCCAGGACGGCCGACTGGGTGGACGCCGCCGCCGCGACCCGGCTGTCGGTGGGCCGCGACTCGAAGTAGAGGCGGGCCTCGCTGCGGCCGACCTGCTCGACGTCTCCGAGCACGACGACCTGCCGCTGGAGCGCCAGCCACGGGAACACCAGCGCGGCCCGTGGGTTGGCGGCAAGGTCGAGCCCCTTGCGGGAGGCCAGGTCGGAATAGCAGGTGAACCCGCGTGGCCCGACATCCTTGAGCAACACAGTTCGGGCCGACGGCTCGCCATCTGCGCTGGCGGTCGCAAGCGTCATCGCGTTCGGCTCGGTCACGCCGCCGTTGATCGCGTCGGCGAGCCACCGCCAGAACTGCGTGAGCGGGTCCGCGGCCAGGTCCGGCTCGTTGAGGGGGGGCGCGTCGTAGGTCAGCCGCATGCCTGCGAGCGGGGCGGCCGGGCCGCCGGCGGTCGGTTCTGGGCCCGGGCTCATGGCGGTCATCCTCGCAGCGCGGCGAGGCCCCCGTGTGCGGGCTTTTGGGTCCCCAGGGACGGGACGATGGACTCATGACCGCGGGACTGTGAGTCGTAGGCTGAACTTCACGTACTTCCTGATCGCTACGGACAGGCCCATGACCGCTCAGCAGCCCGCGTACCCAGGTCTCCCCACCGTCATCAGCGGAAACGGCGCCGTCGCCCACGTCATGAGCCACGTGTGCGGCGGCGTCATCGGCTACCCCATCACGCCCTCGACGGAGATCTCCGAGCTGTACGAGGCGGTGCGCGCCGAGGGCGGCGTCAACGTGTGGGGCAAGCACCCCTTCTTCTTCGAGCCGGAGGGCGAGCACTCGGCCCAGAGCGGCGCCCTGGGCGCGGCGTTGACGGGGGGACAGTTCATCTCCAACGCGTCCTCCAGCCAGGGGATCCTGTACGCGATGGAGTCGCACTACGTCACGGTCGGCAAGAAGATCGGGGGCTTCGTGCTCCAGGTCGCCGCCCGGGTGGTCTCCAAGCACTCCCTGAACGTCATGGCCGGCCACGACGACGTGTACGCCCTGCTGTCGGCCGGCTACACGATCCTCTTCGGGTCCAACCCCCAGGAGGCGGCCGACCTGGCGGCGATCGCCTATCGCACGTCTGCGCTGTCGCTGATCCCGGTGACCAACGCCATGGACGGCTTCTCCACCAGCCACATGCTGAGCGAGGCCCTGCTGCCCGAGCCCGAGCTGCTGCGCGACTACCTCGGCGACCCGGCCGGCCGGATCAAGGCCCCGACGGTCGCCCAGGAGCTGCTCTTCGGGGCCAAGGGGCGGGTCTTCCAGCTGCAGGCCTACCTCGAGCGCCACCGCGACGACTTCCGGCCGCAGGACCTCGAGGCGCTGACGGCCCACCTCGACGCCCAGGCGGAGCGGGTCGAGGGCGACAGCGCCGGCGACCTGGTCGGCGAGACGCTCGCGTGGGTGCCCGAGGAGCTGCGCGGCCAGTGGCGCCGTCAGTGGGTGAATGCCCTGGAGAAGGGCACCCGCCAGCTGGTGCCCGCGCTGATCGACGTCAACAACCCCGGCCTCACCGGCCCGGTCCAGAACCAGCCCGACTTCCAGGCCGGGGCGGTCGACCACCGCACCCACTTCGCGAGCGCCGTGCCCGCCTTGGTCCGCCAGGCGATGGACGAGTACTCCACGCTCACCGGCCGCACTTACGCCCCGCTGCTCACGTACGACTGCGACGACGCCGACTACGTCATGGTCGGGCTCGGCTCGATCACCGACGACGTGCGCGCCGTGATCCCGCACCTGCGGGCGAGCGGCCTCAAGGTGGGCGTGGTCTCGGTCAAGCTGCTGCAGCCCTTCCCGGAGGCCGAGCTCGTCAAGGCCCTCGCGGGTGCCAAGGCTGTCACCGTCCTGGAGCGCTCGGACCAGACGGCGCTGACCAGCCTGGTGACGTCGGCGCTGTTCAAGGCCGCCGCGAACGCCGAGAGCGCGCAACACGAGCACATCCCGGCGCTGGGCTCCGTCCCGCGCCTGACCACGGCGATTTTCGGCCTCGGCGGCCACGACGTGCAGCCCCGCCACATCATCGCCGCGTACCACCACATGGTCGACGGGGAGAGCGCCCCGCTGATCTACTTGGGGTCCCAGTTCTTCGCCAAGGATCCCGCCCCGCACCTGGCCGAGATCCAAGCCCGGCTGCGCGAGGCGTACCCGGAGACCGAGCTGATGGCCCTGGAGACCGAGCCCAACCCGGTGCTCCTGCCGCCCTCGGCGATGCGCATCCGCTTCCACTCGGTGGGCGGCTACGGCACGATCGCGACCGGCAAGCTGCTCAACGACATCCTGGCCGGCGTCCTCGGGATGCACTCGAAGTCCGCGCCGAAGTACGGCTCAGAGAAGAGCGGCGCCCCCACCAACTACTACATCACCCTCAGCCCCGAGCCGGTGCTCCTCACCAACGCCGAGCTCGAGGACGTCGAGATCGTCATCTCGCCTGACCACAAGTCGTTCATCCACACCGACCCGCTCAAGGGGCTGGTCGAGGGCGGAACCTTCATCCTGCAGAGTGACCTCTCCCCGCAGGAGGTCTGGCGTGAGCTGCCTCGGTACGCCCGCCGGACGATCCGCAAGAAGAAGATCCATTTCCTGGTCGTCGACGCCTTCAGCGTGGCCAAGCGGCACGCCCCGTCGCCCGACCTCGAGCTGCGGATGATGGGCATCGCGTTCATCGGCGCCGTGGTGGGTCACGTCGACCGGGTGGCCCAAGGGGCCTCCGTCGAGGCCATCCACGACAAGGTGCGCACCCAGATCGCCAAGAAGTTCGGCGGCAAGGGCGACGCCGTGGTCGAGGGCAACATGGCGGTCATCCGGGAGGGCATGGAGGCGGCGACGGTCGTCGACTACGACACCCCTGAGTTCGTCGCGATCGACGAGGACACTGCGTCGGCGCACCCGCTGCGCAGCGTCGCGCTCTCCGCCTCGATGTGCACGACCCCGAGCGCGTCCAGCGCGAGCGCGCTGTTCGACCCGGCGTACTACGAGGACCTGGTGGCCCGGCCCTTCCGCGAGGGCACCATCGGCGAGTCGCCGGTGCTGCCGGGCGCCGGCCTGTTCATGCCCCCCGGCACGTCGGCCGGCAAGGACAAGGGCCTCTTCCGGCTCACGGTCCCGGAGTTCCACTACGACGTGTGCACCGGCTGCATGGAGTGCGCCCTCGTCTGCCCCGACGCGGCCATCCCGAACACCGTGCACGAGATCCACGACCTGCTGCTGGCCGCGATCAAGGGGCTCGACGTCGGCGAGCCGCAGCGCGAGGCGCTGCGCGCGCACGTGTACGCCCTCGCCGAGCGGGTCCGCGGGGCCTACCGGCAGGACAAGGCCGCCCGCCCCTTCCACGAGCTGGTCGCCGAGGCCGCCACGTCCCTGGACTCCGACCAGCCCACGCTGGCCCGCAACCTCGACGCCCTCGTCGCCACGTTGGCGAACTACCCGGTCGCCCGCACCCGCCCGTTCTTCGACTCGCTTGAGAGCGACGTCCCGGGCACGGGCGCGCTCTTCGCGGCCACCATCGATCCGTGGAAGTGCACCGGCTGCCTGGAGTGCATCGAGGTGTGCGGGCCAGGCGCCCTCACACCGCTCGACCAGGACGCCGCCGTCCTCGAGACGCTCCAGGACCGCTTCGAGTTCATGACGACGCTGCCCAACACCCCCAAGCGCTTCACCGACGGGTCGACCGGGCCCGACGGCGACCTGAAGCGGCTGATGCTCGACCACCCCAACTTCTACGCGACCGCCGGCGGGCACGGCGGCTGCCGCGGCTGCGGCGAGGTCACCGCGATCCGCCTGGTGATGGCGACGAGCCACGCCCTGGGCGACGTGCGCCGCCGGACGCACCTGCGCGAGCTGGAGGCGCTCGTGACCCGGCTTCAGGACAAGGCCGAGGCGGTCGGCGCGGCCGACCCCGAGCGGCGCGCGCGGATCGCCTCGATCATCGCCACCCTGGAGACCCGCCTCTACCTGTACGAGGGCGGTCCCACCGGCAACGGCCCCGCGTCCACGGTCATCGCCAACGCCACCGGCTGCAGCAGTGTCTACGCCTCGACGATGCCGTTCAACGCCTACCTCGACCCCTGGGTGAACAGCCTGTTCCAGGACACCCAGCCGCTGGCCAAGGGGATCTTCGAGGGCATCTCGTCCCAGGTCGTCGCCGATGTGCGGGCATTGCGTCTCGCCCGGCTTGAGCTGGCCGACGCGTACGACCCAGCCGTCCACGACCGGGAGCTGACCACGCTGTCGTGGGAGGAGTTCACCTCGGCGGAGCTCGATCTGCTGCCCACTGTGCTGACCATCGGGGGAGACGGCGCCAGCTACGACATCGGCTTCGGCGCGATGTCGCGCGTGCTGGCCAGTGACACGCCGATCAAGGTCCTGGTCCTGAACTCGGGCGCCTACTCCAACACCGGCGGCCAGGCCTCGACATCGAGCTACACCGGCCAGGACTCCGACCTGTCCCGCTTCGGCGGGTCCCACCACGGCAAGCACGAGGCGCGCAAGGAACTCGGCCTGCTGGCCTCGTTCCACCCCCATGTTTTCGCGTGCGCCACCAGCACGGCGATGCACGGGCACTTCCTGCAGAGCACGATGCGGATGATCGAGTACCCCGCGCCCGCGGTGATGGACGTCTACACGCCCTGCGGCAGCGAGCACGGCATCTCCGAGTCGTCATCCAACGCGCGGGCGCGGCTGGCCGTCGAGAGCCGTATGCACCCGCTCTTCGTCCACGACCCGCGCCGCGGCTCGACGCTGCACGACTGGTTCACGCTTGAGGGCAACCCCGACATCGACAAGACGTGGACGTCCAGCACGCTGGAGTACCTCGACGACGACGGCAAGCTCCAGCTGCTCAAGACGCCGCTGACACCCGCGGAGTTCGCCCTCGGCGAGGTTCGGTTCAAGAAGCAGTTCCGCCGGCTTGCCCCCGATCTCGAGGCGACGGCCCTCCCCATCGACGAGTACGTCGAGCTGCCGCTGCCCGACCGTGGGGACCGGATCCCGTTCGTCTACGCGACCGATCACGACCGGCGCCTCATCAAGGTCGCCTGCTCGGACTCGATCGTCGCCCTGGTCGAGGACCGGCGGCGCTACTGGCAGACGCTGCAGTACCTCTCCGGGGTGCACGAGGCCCAGCTGACCGCGCTGCACCGCTCGGACTTCGAGGCGCTGAAGTCGCAGTACGACGAGGCCATGCAGCAGCGGGAGAGCTCGCTGGACGACTTCGCGCGCGCCATGTCCGAGCTCGCGACGTCGAGCAGGGCCCCGGCCGGCCTCGGCGGAGGAGCCCTGGCCGGCCTGTCGACCGCCCCAGCGGCGAGCGCGGCGGCCCCTGCCCCCGCGGCGTCGGGCGTCGGCGTGGCCGACGCGCCGGTCTGGCTCGACCCCGTCGACGTGCCGCTGTGCAACGACTGCGGGACGTGCTATCAGGAGCTCCCGCACTTCTTCGAGAAGGCCACCCTCATCATCGGCGGCGAGGCGCGCCAGGTCGCCCAGATGGTGCCGGGCGCAGCGAAGACCGTGGAGGTCACGCCGGAGATCCAGAAGCGGATCGACCGGGTGCGCGCCAACTGCGACGCGGAGATCATCCGATGACTCCTGAACCCGAGCAGACCGCCGAGCACCCCTCGGGGCCGGAGGCCCTGTCGCGCTACCTCGAGGCGAGCAGCACGTTGGAGAGCAGCCGCGCGCAGGTCGAGGTGCTGGAGCACTCCGAGCCGGTCGAGTCGTTCAACCACCAGTTGGACCTGCTGAAGCGACGGCTGCTGAGCGAGCCGCGGGCCTTCCGTGAGCTCTTCATCTCCGACGGCATGGCGGCCGTGGCGTGGGAGTTCCAGCAGCCGGAGCTCGGCCCGGAGTTCGTGAAGACGCTGTGGTCGATGCTGTCTCGCGGCGACGACAGCAGCACGGTGCTCATGCGCTTCCTATGGGACCTCCCGCTGGGGATGAAGCGCAAGTTCATCCGGGGCATCGACGAGCACCTCTCCGACCGCTACCCGATGTTCGCGGGCCTCTCGGTGGACTGGCCGGCGCAGAACGGGATCCCGCCGTACATCCGCGAGGCCGACTCGCGGGCGCACGACTTCGGGCTGGTCAACCAGGGGTACCTCGGCTACATGGGCGTCGGCTACACCGCGCGCGATGTGGACCTGTTCGTGTGGCTCGAGGTGATGCGCGACAAGCAGTGCGAGGAGAAGCCGTGCGAGCTGGGCGTGTTCCTCGCCGAGCACCGCGAGCCCAAGGGCGGCTGCCCGGTCTCGATCCACATCCCGCAGGTCATCGACCTGATCGGCAAGGGCCGCTTCCGCGACGCGCTCGAGCTCATGGAGGGCAGCAACCCGCTGCCCGACGTCACCGGACGGGTGTGCCCGCAGGAGCTGCAGTGCCAGGGGGTCTGCCTGCAGAAGCTGCCCATCGCGATCGGCCAGCTGGAGTGGTTCCTGCCCGAGCGCGAGAAGCTCGTGAACCCCGAGGGCGACGCCGCGCGATTCGCCGGCGTGCGCGACCCCTGGGGGGCCGCGGCCAAGCCGCCGGTGGCCATCGTCGGCTCGGGCCCCTCCGGGCTCATCAACGCCTACCTGCTGTCGGCCGAGGGCTTCCCGGTGACGGTCTTCGAGGCGTTCCACTCGCTTGGGGGGGTGCTGCGCTACGGCATCCCGGAGTTCCGGCTGCCCAACGAGCTCATCGACGATGTGGTCGCCAAGATCCGGCTGCTCGGCGGCAAGTTCGTCGAGAACTTCGTCGTCGGCAAGACCGCGACCCTGCAGGACCTGCGCGACGCCGGCTTCTGGCGGATCTTCGTGGGCACCGGCGCCGGGCTGCCGAGGTTCATGAACGTCCCCGGCGAGCACCTGCTCAACGTGATGTCCGCCAACGAGTTCCTCACCCGCGTCAACCTGATGCAGGGCCTGCGGCCGGACTACGAGACGCCGCTGCCTGAGACCGAGGGCAAGCAGGTCATCGTGATCGGCGGCGGCAACACGGCCATGGACGCCGCCCGCACGGCGCACCGCCTCGGCGGCCACGTCACGATCGTCTACCGGCGCACCCAGAGCGAGATGCCGGCTCGCGTCGAGGAGCTGCACCACGCCCTGGAGGAGGGCATCGCGCTGAAGGTGCTGCGCTCGCCGTCGGAGTTCCTCGGCGACCAGCAGACCGGCTTCGTGACGGCCGCCACGCTCGAGGTGATGGAGCTCGGGGAGCCGGACGCGTCCGGACGCCGCCGGCCGATGGCCACGGGCGAGACCGAGGTCATGCCCGCGGACCTCGTGATCATGGCCTTGGGCAACGACGCCAACCCGATCATCAAAGACTCCGAGCCCCGCCTGCACACCTCCAAGTGGGGCACCATCGACCTCGACCACCGGGGGTCGCAGGAGACCACGCTGGCGGGGGTCTACACGGGCGGCGACGCCGCCCGCGGCGGCTCGACGGCCATCCTCGCCGCCGGCGACGGCCAGGCGGCGGCCCGCGAGATCCTCGGGGCGGTCGACCTCTCGCGGGAGGAGATCCGCAGCCGGGTTGAGCGGGCGCGTGAGTACTCCGATCTGGCCGCCGCGGCGCAGACGATCCTCGCCAAGAGCGAGCTCAGCGACGGCATCGACGAGTTCACGGTGCACTCACCGCTGATCGCGCGCGCCGCGCGGGCCGGGCAGTTCGTCCGCGTGCTGCCGCGGCCCGACGGCGAGCTGATCCCGCTGACGCTCGCCGATTGGGACGCCGACGCCGGGACCATCAGCCTGGTCGTCCAGGGCGTGGGCACCAGCAGCATCGAGATCAACCAGATGTCGGTGGGGGAGGCCTTCACCGGGATCGCCGGCCCGCTCGGGCGGCCCAGCGACGTCCACGCCCACGACGAGGGCAGCACGGTCGTCTTCACGGCCGGCGGCCTCGGCCTGCCCCCCGCCTTCCCGATCATCCGGGAGCACCTGGCGGCCGGCAACCACGTCACCTTGGTGTCGGGCTTCCGCAGCCGCGACCTGATGTTCTGGACCGGGCCGGACGAGCGCGTGGGCCTGCTCCAGGCCGAGTACGGCGACCGGCTGGACGTCGTCTACACGACCAACGACGGGTCGTACGGCGTGCCGGGGTTCGTGACGGGTCCGCTCGAGGAGATGCTCGAGGCGAACCGCCGCGGCGAGGGACGCACGGTCGCCGAGGTGGTCACGATCGGCCCGCCGCTGATGATGAGGGCGGTCAGCGACCTGAGCGTGCGGTACGACGTGCCCTGTGTCGCGAGCCTGAACTCCATCATGGTCGACGCCACCGGCATGTGCGGCGCGTGCATGGTGCCCGTCGTCATCGATGGGGCCATGGTGCGCAAGCACGCCTGCATCGACGGGCCCGAGATCGACTCGCACATCATCGACTGGGACAAGTTCCTGCCCCGGTTCGGGCAGTTCCGCGCGCAGGAGAAGCAGAGCCTCATTCAGCACGGGCTCGGCTGAATTCCGGCCCGTCCGGGCGGCTCACGACTGTGTGAGCGTGTCCTCCACCAGGTCGATGAGGGCCCAGAAGCGCACCTCGTCGTCAGGGGTCGGGGGGATCCGTTCGCTGGTCGCCGGCCCGCTGTCCTCAGGCCGATCCAGGTGCTGGAGCGTCGAGGTGTTCATAAGGCCACGCTAGGCCCGCTGGGTGGGCCGGGGCATGTGGCGAAAGTCACATGTCCAGCGAGACGAAGTCGACCTTGTCTCGGACCCCGCAGTCGGGGCAGCACCAGGTGTCCGGAATCTGCGACCAGGGCGTCCCGGGTGCGAAGCCCTCGCGCTCGTCGCCGGCCGACTCGACGTAGACATAGCCGCAGCCGGGGCAGCGTCCTCCGCGGGCCGGCCGTTCGGCCCCGGTGCCACCTGGGGGCGCGGGACCGTCGACCACCGGGGCGGGCGCCGCCGCAGCGACCACGGGCGGGGCCGGGTATTTGGCCAGCAGGCTCGCGCGCTTGCGGGGGGACAGGTTCGCCCGCGAGACGTCCCCTCGGTAGTGGGCCAGGACGCGCGGGTCCATGACCCGGCGCCACCACGCGGGCACCAGCGCGATCAGGATCATCCCGGCGTAGCCGGTCGGCAGCTGCGGGGCATCCGGGTAGTCCCGCAGCGCCTGGTAGCGGCGCGTGGGGTTGGCGTGGTGGTCGCTGTGCCGCTGCAGGTGGTAGAGCAGCACATTGGTCGCGATGTTGTTGGCGTTCCAGCTGTGGGTGGGCTCCACCCGCTCGTACCGCTCCTTGCCGGGGGCGCCGACCCGCTGGCGCAGCATGCCGTAGTGCTCGAGGTAGTTGACGAGCTCGAGCAGCGTGAAGCCCAGCACCGCCTGGAGCACGAGGTACGGCAGGATCCCGGCGCCAAGCCAGGCGACCAGGGCGGCCCACAGCGCGGCGGAGAGCAGCCACGCGTTGAGCACGTCGTTGTCGAGGTGGAACGGCCCCTGCTGCCGGCGCGCATAGCGGCGCTTCTCCAGGCGCCAGGCGCTGCGCAGCGAGCCGAAGACGGTGCGGGGCCAGAACGCGTAGAAGCTCTCGCCCATACGGCTGCTCGCCGGGTCCTCGGGCGTGGCCACCCGCACGTGGTGGCCGCGGTTGTGCTCGATGTAGAAGTGGCCGTAGCAGCTCGGGGCCAGCGCGATCTTGGCCATCCAGCGCTCGACGGGCTCGCGCTTGTGCCCGAGCTCGTGCGCGGTGTTGATGCCGATGCCGGACAGGAAGCCCATCGTCACCGCCAGGCCCACCTTGTCGGCGGTGGAGAGGTCGCCGTCCGCGATCACCCAGAAGGCCGCGACCAGCCCCGCGTACTGCAGCGGCAGGAACAGGAAGGTGATCCAGCGGTAGTACCGGTCGGCCTCCAGCGCCGCGATGACCTCGTCGGGCGGGTTGGAGCGGTCGACTCCGACCAGCAGGTCCACCACCGGCACGATCCCCAGGACCACGATCGGCCCGATCCACAACCAGCCGCTCCAGCCGGTCCAGGCGTGGCCGCCGACCGCGACGAAGGCGAGCGCGGGCATCACGAGGCCGATCAGCCACAGGTAGCGCTTGCGGTCGCGCCACTCGGTGGTGGACGCCGGCGGCGGCCCGGCGCCCTCGGTGATGCTGGCCATGCGCTGCCTCCCGCCGCTGTAGTTGACAGAACCTAGCGGCCTGTCAAGTGGTTGACAAGGAGGCGCTTGCTGTCAAGTGAGCGAAGGCGGTCCGGCCGCGACGACGCGGCGCATCTCCTCAGGCGTCCCGCGGAACCAGCCGATCGTCTCGACCCACCAGGTCAGGCCGGCGTCGGCGTACTCGCGCAGGGGGGCGTACGCAGGTATCGAGCCCTCGATGGCGACGTCCAGGGGCGGCAGCCCGGGGTCCCGGTGCGCCCGGGCGGGCGGGCCAGGTGCCGGCCACCCAGATCGGGATCCGGGGCTGCTGCAGGGGGGTCGGCGTAGTCGCCGAGATCGGGTGTGCCGACGGCGAAGCGCACAGGGGCAGGCTAGACCCGGGCGCGGCTCAGCCTCGCCCGCGCAGGCGTTCGACCAGGCGCCGGTCCCGTTTCGTGGGCCGGCCCGAGCCGCGCTCGCGCACGACCGGTGCGGGCCGCTCCTCCTTCGGCGGGGGAGGCGGTGTCCGGTCCTCGTACTGCTGGGCCGCGACGGTGGCGCTCGTGCGCTTGTCGATCAGCCCGGTCACGACGACGACTCGCTCGCCACCGGGGGTGTACGCCCGGACGGTGTCACCCGGGCGGACTGGGTGCGACGGCTTCACCCCGGCGCCGTTGACCTTGACGTGACCCGCCTTGCAGGCCGCACTCGCCGCCGATCGCGTGCGGTAGAGCCGGATCGCCCAGGTCCACGCGTCGACCCGGACGCTGGTGGCCGGCTGCTGGGTCACCTGGGCAGCGTAGGGGGCCGGGGGTCTACCGTGCCCGGCATGGGACGCCCGACCCGCTGGGCCACCGACACCGACGACGGCCACTCTGAGTGGTACATCGAGCGGTTCCGCGCGATGGCCGCCGAAGGGGTCGACCTCGGCGGTGAGGCCCGCCTGGTCGACGCCATGGCCGCACCGGCCTCGCGCATCCTCGATGCCGGCTGCGGCCCCGGACGGGTGGGCGCGGTCCTGCACTCCCGAGGACACCTGGTCGTCGGGGTCGATGCCGACCCGGCGCTCATCGCCGCGGCGCGGGACGACCACCCCGGGCCGCAGTGGGTGGTCGCCGACCTGGCCGACTTGGACCTGTCCGTCGAGGGAATCGGCGAGCCGTTCGACGCCGCGGTGGTCGCGGGCAACGTCCTCGCGTTCGTGGCGCCGGAGACCGAGGAGATGGTGCTGCGCCGGATCGCGGCGCACCTGCGGCCCGATGGGTTCGCCGTGGTCGGCTTCGGCACCGACCGCGGGTACGGGCTCGCGGACTTCGATGCTCACCTGGCCTCCGCCGGGTTCGCCCTTGAGCACCGGTTCGCGACCTGGGACCTCAGGCCATGGCGCGAGGACGCGGGCTTCGCGGTCAGCGTCCTGCGTCTCCCGCTGCCCGCGGGCGCGTAAGGGGGCCACTCGACACGTCCAGGGCCGTCCCGCGCTCGTATTCCGTCCGCGCGCAGGGGCTCGATCAAGTAGACATAGCCCATGCAACAGTCCCGGGGTAGGTCCATCGCTGCCGTCATCTGCGTCGTCCTGGCGGCGCTCTTGACCATTCCAGCGGCGCTCGCGTTCTGGGGGCAGCGCACGCTCACCGACACCCAGCGCTATCTGGACACGGTCGGCCCGCTGGTCAACTCCCCGCAGGTGCAGGACGCCGTCGCGACCAAGGTGACTAATGCGATCCAGCAGCAGGTCGACGTTGAGGAACTCATCAATGAGGCGTTGGCCGGTGTGATTGACGACCGGCCGCGGCTGCAGCTGCTGGTCGGGCCCATCTCCGGCGCCGTCAACGGACTGATCGAGCGCCAGGTCCGCGAGTTCGTGGCGTCGGACGCCTTCGCCGACATTTGGATCAACGTCAACACCAAGGCGCAGCAGGGGTTCGTGCGACTCCTTGAGGGGGAAGACGGGGGGGCGATCTCGCTGCAGGGCGATGAGGTTGTCCTCGATGTCTCCGAGGTCATCGATGTGGTCAAGGAGCGCCTGGTGGCGCGCGGTCTGACCGTCGTGGAGAACTTGCCCATCCCCGACATCGACAAGCAGATCGTGCTGCTCGAGGCACCTGGCTTGAAGCAGGCCCGCACGATCTACGCGTTCGCCAACCCGGTTGCCAAGTGGCTGCTGCCCCTCGTGGCGGCTCTCTACTTCGCGGCGTTCCTGCTGTGGCGGCGGCGCCCCCCGATGGCCGTGGCCATCGGGATCCTGCTTGTGGCGAACATGCTGGTGATGGCCGTGGTGCTGTCGATCGGCCGGCAGCTGTTCGTCAACGAGCTGGCCGGCACGGTGTTCGGCCCGGCGAGCACGGTGTTCTACGACACGTTGCTGGCCTACCTCGACCGCGGCTGGCAGGTCTTCCTCTGGATCGGGCTGTTCCTCGTGGCCGCCGGGTGGTTCGCCGGGGCCAACCGCTCCGGGACGGCGTTTCGCACAACGGTCACCGGCGCCCTGGAGAACGCCGGCGCCGCCGTCGCCGACGGACCGGTGGGCCAGGCCGGACGGTGGGTCCGGGCCAACGCCGGCTGGGTGCGGGTGGCGATCGGGGTGTTGGTCGTCCTCGTACTGCTCTGGGGCAACGATGTCTCACTCTCGCGCCTCTTCTGGTCCGCGGTGCTGCTGGTGGCGCTCCTGGCGGTCGTCCAGGTCCTCGTCGGGGCCGGCGGTGGGACGGATTCCGCGCCCACCGCTCCGCCTGCCGAGGACGAGGCTCCCCCTGCCGAGGGGCAGCAGGTCGCCGTGGAGGCGGGCGGCCCGCCCGCGGAGTAGATCGCCGTGGACAGGCAGCCGAGGCTGGCGGCGTTCGATGCGGTGATGTACGGCATCGAGGGCGATCCCATCCTGCGCTCGGTCATCATCGCGCTGCTGGTCCTCGACCGCGAGCCCGACCGCGAGCTGGCGATCGACCGGATCGAGCGGATGACCCTGGCCGTGCCGAAGTTCCGCCAGCGGGTCTCCGGCAGCTCGTGGTCGCCGACCCCACCGCGATGGGAGACCGACCCCAACTTCGACCTGTCCTACCACCTGCGGTGGCACCGGGCGCCCGTCGAGGACGGCACCCTGCGGCCGGCGCTGACCACCGCCCGGCGGATGGCCGAGCAGGACTTCGACCGGGCCCGGCCGTTGTGGGAGGTGACCCTGGTCTCCGGGCTCCCCGACGGCAGGGCCGCGGTGGTGCTGAAGATCCACCACGCGATCACCGACGGCATGGGCGCCCTGCAGCTCGCGGCCGCGCTTCTCGATCTGGAGCGCTCGCCAGACCCAGTGGCGACCGCCAAGCCGAAGGCGCCCAAGGCCGGGCAGCTCGACCCGCTCTCAAGGGCTTTCCAGGGCATCCAGTACGAGTCGAGCTCGCTGGTGCGGGGGGTGACGGCGGTGGCGACGGCGACGCCGGGCCTCGCGTACCGGGCGATCCGGCATCCCCAGGCGTCGGCCGGGGAGGCCCTGGGGTTCGCCGGCTCCGCGACCCGGGTGCTCGCGCCGGCGTCCACGCCGCTGAGCCCGATCATGACCGGCCGCTCGTTGTCGTCCCACCTGGACTACGTCGAGGTGCCCTTCGCGGACCTGCGGGCGGCGGCCAAGAGCCAAGGGGCCACCGTCAACGACGCCTACCTCACCATCGTGATGGGCGCCTTGGGCCGGTACCACGGCGAGCACGGGGCTGTCGTCGACAGCCTGCGGGTCAACATGCCGATCAACGTGCGCCCGGCCGGGGATGCGAGTGCCGGTGGGAACGCGTGGGTGCCCGCGCGTTTCCCCGTACCCGTCGGCGGGGCCGACCCGGCTGATCAGATGCGGCGGCTGGGGCCGCTCCTGCGGCAGGCCCGCGAGGAGCCGGCCCTCGCCTTGAGCCAGCCCGTCTACCAGGTGCTCGCCCGGCTGCCCCGGCCGGTGGCGACGGCACTGGCCGGCGGGCTGATGAAGGGCACCGACTTCGCGGCCACCAACGTCCCCGGCCCGCCCATCCCGGTCTACTTCGCCGGCGCCCAGGTGGAGCGGCTCATGCCGTTCGCCCCGAAGGGCGGGGCCGCGGTCAACTTCGCGCTCTTCACCTACGACGGCGTCGCCCAGATCGCGGTCAACCTGGACCTCGCGGCGATCCCGGACCCCGAGGTGTTCATGGGCTGCCTGCGCGCGGCCTGCGATGACGTGCTGGCGCTGGGCCGCATGCCCGCCGCCCCAAAGCCCAAGGCCAGGAAGGCCCCGGTCCGGCGCGATTAGGCCATCGAGGCCACGTAAATGCTCGCGATCGACGCGTCGAGGGCCGCGTCGAACTCGGCCTGGGTCTGCTGTGCGGTGAGTCCCTCGGTGAGGGCGCGGGAGAAGCTCGCGACGACACCGTGGTTGCGCGCCAGCCGGGCGTTGGCGTCCGCCCGCGTGTACCCGCCGGACAGCGCCACGACCCGCAGCACGCGTGGGTGGTCCACCAGCTCGGAGTAGAAGCCGTCGCGATCCGGCAGCGTCAGCTTCAACATGATGTGCTGGTCGCCGGCGAGGCGTTCGACCTCGGCCAGCAGCGCCGCCTTGAGCAGGTCCTCGGCGGCCGCCTTCTCGGGGCTGTGGATGTCGATCTCGGGCTCGATGATCGGGACGAGACCGGCGCCGAGGATCTGGCGGCCCACCTCGAACTGCTGGCGCACGACGGCCTCCACCCCGGCCGGGTCGGCCAGCTTGATGACCGAGCGCATCTTGGTGCCGAAGAGCCCGTGTTCGTTGGCCCGGGCCAGCAGCGCGTCGAGGTCGGGGATCGGCCTCATCACCTGGGCGCCGTCGGCCTCCGCGGCGAGGCCCTTGTCGACCTTGAGGAACGGCACGATCGCCTTGTCCTCCCAGAGGTACTCGGCCGAGCCCTTCCCCTCGATCTGCCGGTCCATCGTCCGCTCGAAGAGGATCGCCCCCAGGATGCGCTCACCGGTGAAGACCGGGCTGGTGATGATCCGCGTGCGCATCGTGTGGATGAGGTCGTACATCTCCGCCTCGCCGGAGTACGCGGTCTCGTCCAGGCCGTACAGCCGCAGGGCCTTCGGGGTGCTGCCGCCGCTCTGGTCGAGGGCCGCGATGAAGCCCTTACCGGCCCTCATCTTCTGGAATTGCTCGGTGTTCACGGCTGCTCCCTTCGTCCTGGCGCCTGCTGCCATTCTCCCGCTTCTCGGGCCTTGGCTCGGGCGATCGCCGACGGTCGGCCTACGGCGCAGACCGGCCTGTCGGCAGCCGGCGCTGGGCCAGGGCGTCCTCGGCGTAGGTCACGACGGGGTACGCCACCGACCCGGCGCTCCCGTCGGGGTGGACGGCGCGGAACGTGAGCTCGCCGCCGGCCAGGGTGCGGGCGTCCGGCCAGCCGCTCTGGGCGAGGATCCGCTGGGCGAGGTAGGAGCGGAAGCCGGACCGGCAGTACGTGAGGACCGGCATCCCAGGCGGGATCTCGGCCAGGCGCGCGCGCAGCTCCTTGTGCGGGATGAGCACAGATCCGGGGATGGCCCACTCGGCGTGCTCCTCGGGGCTCCTGACGTCGAGCAGGACGGCTCCCTCCGGCAGTTCGGGCCACTCCTCCGCGTACCAGAGCGCCACGTCGCCGCGCAGCAGGTTGGCGCCGACGAAGCCGGCCATGTTGACCGGGTCCTTGGCCGAGCCGTAGGGCGGCGCGTAGGCGAGCTCGAGGTGCTCGAGGTCCTCGATCGTCAGCCCGGCCCGCAGTGCGACCGCGAGGACGTCGATGCGCTTGTCGACGCCGTCGACGCCGACCGCTTGGGCGCCCAGGAGCCGGCCTCCTTCGGGGTCGAAGAGCACCTTGAGGTGCATGGCGTGGGTGCCGGGGTAGTACGACGCGTGCCCGTTGGGGTGGATGTGGACCTTCCGATACGGGCGGCTGAGCCGCTTCAGGGTCCGCTCGGTCGCGCCCGTCATGCCGGCGGTGAGCTCGAAGAGCTTGACGATGCCGGTGCCCTGGGTGGTGCCGTACGAGGAGGGCCGGCCGGTGATGTGGTCGGCCGCCACCCGCCCCTGCCGGTTGGCCGGCCCGGCCAGCGGCACGGCGACGGGCTCTCCCGTCACGGTGTCGGTGACCTGGACCGAGTCGCCCACCGCGTACACCTCGGGGTCGGAGGTGCGCATGTGCTCGTCGACCACGATCGCGCCGCGGTCAGACAGCGTGAGCCCGGCCCGGCCCGCCACACTGCTTTCGGGTCGGACGCCGACGGCGAGGACCACCAGGTCCGTGGTGATCTGCTCCGCGCCGAGGTCGACGACGACCTGGCCGCCGGCGTCGGCGAACCCGGCTGCGCGGGTGGACAGGATGACCCGCACGCCGTGCTGGCCCAGGTGGTCCTCCAGGTGGCGGGACATCTCCGGGTCGAGCACCGTCATCACCTGGTCGAGGGCCTCGACGAGGGTGACCTCGAGGCCGCGGTGCCTCAGCGCCTCGACCATCTCCAAGCCGATGTACCCACCGCCGACCACCACCGCCGAGCGGGCGCCGGCATCGAGGATCTCGATGATCTGGTCCATGTCGGGGATGTTGCGCAGGGTGCGGATGCTCGGGTGGTCCACCCCGGGCAGCGGTGGGCGGAGCGGCGATGCGCCGGTGGCGATGACGAGCTTGTCGTACGCCTCGTCGTATTGCCGACCGGACCCCGCCTCGCGCACGGTCACCATCCGAGCGGCTCGGTCGATGCTGAGCGCCTCGTGGCCGGTGCGCACGTCCAGCGCCAGTGACTCGCGGAGGCTGTCCGGGGTCTGCAGCAGCAGCGCCTCGCGATCCTCGATGTCGCCGCCGACGTGGTACGGCAGGCCGCAGTTGGCGAAGGACACGTAGTCGTCGCGCTCGAGCACGACGATGTCTGCGGACTCGTCGAGGCGCCGCAGCCGGGCTGCCGCCGACATTCCGCCGGCGACCCCGCCGACGATGACGACCTTCAGCTGAGCGTCATCTGGGGCCTGGCCCATCAGTGGTGTCCCTTGCGGACCATCTTCATCATCCGCAGGTTGATCGCAGCGAAACGCCAGACCTGGATCGCCAGGTTGGTGCGGGCGCGCACCGTCTCGGGCGTCGGCAGCGGAGCCTGGGCGATGCTCCTGTCGGCGTCATCCATGGGTCGGCCTTTTCAGTCGTGGGGGTTCGGTCGAGGGGGTCATTCGGGGATCAGGAACCAGCCCAGACGGGCCTTGGCCTTGTAGAGGAACAGGTAATGCAGGAGGGCCTTGATCCAGTGGGCCCCCAGTCCGATCTCGCCGTAGGTGTCCTTCGCGCTTCGGCCGGTCCCGGGGTACTTCTGGTAGTCGGGCACCACCGGGTACATGGTCATGGCGGCGGCCGTCCCCTCCCGGAGTCCCGCCCCCGCCGAGGCGATGCACGCCGCGCCCATCGCTGCCATCGACGCGGTGTGGGTCGGCTCGGTCGCTCCGCGCTGGATCATGTCGGTGATGGTCTGGGCGACGGCCTTGCCCATGACCCCCGACGGCATCCCGGTTCGGGGTGGGGCGGGGGCGATCAGCGTGCCGTTGGCGCTGGTGTGCGGCTCGGAGATCTGGTGCGGGGGAGCGAATGCGATGCCGACGCCGAACACGTTCGGGTAGGCGGGGGTCTGGTAGGTGCGGGGCCAGTCCTCGGCCCGCCAGTCTGCGAACGGCTTGGGGGTGTAGTCGGCGTCGACCTTCATAAAGCCGCTGGGGGCGAACACCTGGTCGGTGATATCGGCACCGACGGCGTCGTAGGCCTTGAGATCTGCGCCACGGAACGGTGGGAGCAGCATCGCGAAGTCGAAAGGCAGCGTGCTGCGGGTGCCGTCGAGCTGCTCGTAGTGGATGACGCCCGCCTCGACCTTCTCCACGTGCGCCTGCAGGATCGCGCGTACCCCGCGCTCGCGAAACAGCGACTCGGTCCAGATCTTGCTGCTGGTCTGGAACCCCTGCTGGGTGAACGTCATGCCACCGACGCCGAAGTCGCCGAGGGCGTACTCGTTCGTCAGGTAGACCACGTCGGCGAGCTGGCGCACCCCGGCGTGCCGGAGCTCGTGCTCCACGTTGAAGGCGTATTCGAAGGCCGCGCCCTCGCACGTGCAGGTTCCGTGGCCGACGCCGATGACCAGCGTCTGCCGCTGGCCCGCCCGAAGCCGCTCGATCACCGCGCCGAGGTCGGCGGCCGCGGCGGTCGCGTGCCCGGGGGTGCACACCGACACGGTGTGCCCGTCGGGACCGAGGCCTGGGGTGGCCGCGAAGTTGAGCTTCGGCCCCGTCGCGTTGATCAAGAAGTCGTACTCGAGTTGACCGGCCTGGCCCGCTCGTGAGGGATCGGTGTAGGTGATGTCGACGAAGGGCTTGGCCCGCTCGGAATCCCCCTCGGGGTGAAGGGCAACCGCGAGCGCCTGGTGGAACGCGATGCCCTTGCGCCGGTAGATGGGCGCGAGCGGAAAGGTCACCTGGTCGGCGGACATCTTGCCGACGCCGACCCAGATGTTCGACGGGATCCAGTTCCACTGCGAGTTCGGCGAGACGACCACGACCTCATGGGCCTTGCCCAGCTTGCGCCTCAGGTGCAGCGCTGCGGTGTGGCCGGAGATGCCGGCACCAAGGACGACTACGCGTGCCATCAGGTCTCCTGTCGCATCGGCTTCGTGCCATTCATCAAGGGGGCTCCGGGTGGTGGTCGGGCGAGCAGGGGGCGGTCAGGGGGAGCGGCGCCGGGCTAGGGGGGCGGTGGTGATCGCCACGTAGCCCCACAGCGCGGCCAGGCCGACCGTGGCGACGAGGCCGAGCACCTGGATCGAGCGGACCCCGCTGGCTCCGCCAACGGCGGTGAGGGAGAGCGTCATCGCCCCGACCGGGAAGACGAACCCCCACCAGCCTGGGTGGACCGGTGGGCCGCCGGATCGCCGGATCCGCTGGAGCTCCAGCGCGGCGAAGCCGGCCCACCACAGCCCGAAGCCGAGGCCCATGGCCGACACGACGAGCCCGGCGGCGATGCCGGTGAAGCCGGAGACACCCGCAGCCTCTGCGGCCTGGAGCAGTCGCAGGGTCGACAGCCCGATGATCCCGGCCGGGGCGAGCGGGATCCACAACGAGGGCGCCATCGCGGCGGGCAGCGGATCGCGCAGGGCCAGCCGGGCGATGAGAAGCGTGAGCACGGCCATGAAGATCACGAACCCGACGCCGAGGAAGGCGAAGCCCACCAGGACGAGCAGCGGCGCCGCGACAGGGAACTCGACAATGAGCGGTGCCAGCGCGAGGGGGACCAGCAGGTTCATGACCGGGGGGATCAGCCAGCCGCCGTTGACGCCCTCGAGGCCGTGCGAGGCGGTCAGCACCGAGGCGGACCAGGCCAGGCCGAGGGCGGTCGCGATCAGGACCCCCGCGACGAGAAGGGCGATGGCGATCCCGCGCGCGACCCCCGCCGGGACCGCATCGGGGCCGATCCGGCCCCATCCCACGGCCACCACGAGCAGTCCGGCCGGGAGGGTGGCCAGCATCGGGCCGTGCGCCGCGTCGGCGATCTCGTGTCGCAGCCGGGCCCGGTCGCCGACCCGTCGGACGTAGCGGGGGAGGAGGACGAGGGCCAGCGCGGAGGCCAACCAGAGCAGGGCGACCGAGAGCCAGCCGAGCCAGGACCAGGCCCAGACGGGCTCCTGGGCTGCGACCGCCAACGCCAGGGCCCCGGTGCCCATGACCGCGCCGTACCACGCGGGGTGGCCGCGCGGATCGGGAGCAGCGGCCACGTTCGTCCCCCTTGCGCGCTCGACCCTTGGGCATCGACCTCTTGGCCGTCCTCGGCCCACCCTACAGTACCCCCGGGGGTATCAGCGGCGAGCGCCGGAGGGTCGGCGGACAGCGACGCCGGCCGGCCGCCTCGTGCTGATCGCCTCTGGCGGCGTCGGGCGAGGCCCCGTTGCCGCGCCTCAGTGCCGCTGCACGATCTCGGCCAGCCTCGCCCCGCTGGGCAGCGTCCCGTACTCGTGCCCTCGGTCGGGGCCGAGCCGCGCCTCGATGAACGCCTCGCTGACCGGCGTGGGCGAGAACCGGGCGAGCAAGGCCGCCTGCAGCGCGAGCGCCATCGACTCGACCACCGACCGCGCGAGGCGCTCGGCGGTCGCCGGGTCCGCGGCGGCCAGGCCGCTGATGTCGCGGCCGACCCGGTTGAGGTGCGCGTCGAGGATCGGGTGGTGCCCGCTGGCCCGCTCCAGCTCGGCGCGAAACGCCGCGACCGACTCGGGCTCGCGCCGCATCGCGCGGAGCATGTCGAGGGCGATCACGTTGCCGGAGCCCTCCCACACGGCCATCACGGGCTGCTCGCGGTAGCGCATCGCGAGCGGGTACTCCTCGGTGTAGCCGTTGCCGCCCAGGCACTCCAGGGCCTCGTACGCGTGCTGGGGCCCGCGCTTACAGATCCAGTACTTGGCCACGGGGGTGGCCAGCCGGCGAAAGGCCTGCTCCTCCTCGCTGGCGTCGAGGTCGTACGCCCGGGCCAGCCGGATCGCGGTGACCGTCGCGGCCTCGGACTCCAGGGCCAGGTCGGCGAGGACGTTGGCCATCGCCGGCTGGTCGACGAGCACCCGGCCGAACGCCGAGCGGTGCCGCGCGTGCCAGGTCGCCTCGGCCACGGCCTGTCGCATCCCCGCGGCCGAGCCGAGGACGCAGTCGAGCCGGGTCCGCGCGACCATCTCGATGATCGTGCGCACCCCTCGGCCGGGCTCGCCGACCATCGCGGCGACGGTGCCGTCGAACTCGATCTCCGACGACGCGTTGGCCTTGTTGCCGAGCTTGTCCTTGAGCCGCTGGATCCGGAAGACGTTGCGGGCGCCGTCGGGCAGGACGCGGGGCACCAGGAAGCAGGACAGCCCCTCGCCGCCTCGTCCTCGCGCTTGCGCCAGGACGAGGAAGGCGTCGGACATCGGCGCGGAACAGAACCACTTGTGCCCCGTCAGCCGGTAGTCGGCGCCTGGCCCGCCCGCTCCCGCCGGCACGGCGGCCGTGGTGTTCGCCCGGACGTCCGAGCCGCCCTGCTTCTCGGTCATCGCCATCCCGAAGATGGCCGAGGCCTTGCCCGGCGTGTCGAGCGCCGGGTCGTACGCGCGGGAGAAGGCCCGCGGCAGCCAGGCCGCGGCGAGGTCGGGCTGCACCTGCAGGGACGGCACGACGGCGTGCGTCATCGAGATGGGGCAGGCGTGCCCGGGCTCGATCTGCGCGAACAGCATGAAGGCGGCCGCCCGCGCGACGTTGGCCCCCGGGCGCGGCTCGGCCCAGGCCGCGGTGTGGGCGCCGTGCTCCACGGCCGCGCCCATGATCCGGTGGTACGACGGGTGGTACTCGACCTGGTCGATCCGGTTGCCCCAGCGGTCGGTCGTCTGCAGCGTCGGGGTCAGGGTGTTGGCGAGCGCCGCGTCGCGCTGGAACGACGCGCTGCCCACGAGCGCGCCGATCTCGGTGAGCTCGGACTGGGCCCACCGGGCGCCGTGACGGTCGACCGCCTCGACCAGAACGGGGTTCCGCGCGTACTCGTTGAGGTCCACGCGCGGCGGGACCTGGTTGACCACCTCATGGGTGAGGTGCGGGGAGGGGTGCGTGACGTCCGGGCGGGCTTCGGCGGTCATGTCGGCGTCCTTCGCTGGGCGGTCGGCGCCCCATCATCCTGGGGCCTCCGACACGCGCGATGGGGAGGGCGCTGGGCTCCGGACGATTTGACCACCCGGTCGCTAGCCTCCGGGGAGCGGCGCCAGGGCGGCGTTGCGCGAGGAGGGCAGTGCGATGAGCGAGCGCGAACCGAGTGGCTTCGCCGTGGGCGTCAGCACCTTCGCCGGCGTGATGATGATCCTGGTCGGGTTCTTCCAGGCGATCGCCGGGTTCTCGGCCTTGCTCGAGGGGAAGGTCTACGTGGTGGGTGAGGAGTACATCTTCACGTACGACGCCACGACCTGGGGCTGGATCCACCTGCTGTTGGGCGGGATCCTCATCCTGGCCGGCCTCGGGGTCCTCCGCGGTTCGGTGGTCGGCCGGACGATCGCCGTGATCATCGTCGGGATCAGCGCGATCGCGAACTTCATCTTCCTGCTGGGCTGGAACCAGCCGTTCTGGTCGATCCTGCTTATCGCGCTCGATGTGGCGATCATCTGGGCGCTGACCGTGCATGGGCGCGACATCGCGCGCACCTGATCACGTCCGCGCCTGCTGATCCGGGGGCCTCGCGACACGAGCGGTGGCCTGGTGGCCGAATACGGATGACTCATCCGCTTCGTGCCTAGCCTTGGCGTCGACGGTGCCACGAAGGCGCCGCGTGAGGAGGCACTGACATGAGTGAGACCAGGACGAGCGGCTGGGCTGTGGGCCTGACCGCGTTCGCCGGCTTCATGATGCTGCTGGTCGGCTCCTTCCAGGCGATCGCGGGCTTCGCCGCCCTGCTCGAGGGCAAGGTCTTCGTCGTCGGGCAGGAGTACATCTTCACGTACGACGCCACGACCTGGGGCTGGATCCACCTCATCTGGGGCGTCGTCCTCATCCTGGCCGGCCTCGGCGTCCTGCGCGGCGGCGTGGTCGGGCGGACGATCGCGGTGATCATCGTCGGGATCAGCGCGATCGCGAACTTCATCTTCCTGCTGGGCTGGAATCAGCCCTTCTGGTCGATCCTGATCATCGTGCTCGACGTGGCGATCATCTGGGCGTTGACCGTGCACGGGCGTGACATCACCGCGGATTCCTGACCGGCGACAGCCTGAGCCCGATCGGGCTCTGAGCACGGCCTTGCGGGGCGCCTCACGATCGCGTGGGGCGCCCCGCAAGCGCGAGGGCCAACGCGAGCCGGCTCCCTGGGTCACGCAAGGCCCCGCCGAACAACTCGGCCAGGCGGGCGAGCCGGTAGCTCACCGTCTGCGGGTGAACGGTGGGCGCCGCGGCCACCTGGGCCCGTTCGCCCTGGTGGTCTATCCACGCCGCGAGGGTCTGCTCCAGCACAGCCCGACGCGCGGGCGGCACCGACTCCAGCGGGGCCAGCACCTGACGGGTCAGATCGTCGAGCAGGGTCGCGTCGGCGTGCACGACGAGCTCGGCCAGGTGGTCTTCGGCGGCCACCAGGCCGCCGTCCGGCAAGACGCCCTGCACGGCGAGCCGGCGCACGGCGCGGGCGTGGGCCAACGACAGCGGCGCCTGCCCAGGCGCCCGGGTGGTGCCGAGGTAGACCGCCGTCGCCCCGAACCGCCCGACGAGCGAGGCGGCGAGCCCTGGCAGCGCGGGCTCGGCGATGAGCGCCAGCAGGTCGGCGCCCTTCGGCAGGATGAGCACCTCGGGGTCGGCCTTGGCCGCGGCCGGCGGCACGTCCCCGCCGCCCGGCACGTTGACCAGGGCCACCGTGAGCCCCTCGGGGATCGGCCATGCGGCGTCCTCGGCGAGCCGGCGCACCCGGGGGAGGGCGCTGGCCGCGTCCCCGTCGATCAGGGCCTCGGCCAGCCGCGAGCGCAGGACGTCCCGGTAGCCCGCGTCGGCCGCCTGCCGGCGGGCGAACCCGGAGGCGCTCGCGGCCGAGAGCTCGTCGATGTAGACGAAGATCGCCTCGGCGAGGAGGACCAGCTGGTCGGTCTCCACGCCGCCGCGCACGGCGGCGGCAGCGAGGTCGGCCCACGTGACGCGGGCTCCGATCCGGTAGGCGGCCAGCAGGGTGTCGAGGGAGCGGCCCTGGGCGCCCTCGCCCTCGCCGAGCGTCTCGTACACATGGCGGGCCCGCGCGTCGAGGGCCGGGCGGTCGGTGCCCATCAGGTCGAGCAGCCGGTTGAGCGCGATCTCGACGCCGCGGCGGACGGTCCGGCCGAGGTCGCCGTCCAGCCCGGCCCGAAAGGCGGGCAGCTCGCGGTCGATCGCCGCGATGGAGCCGTCGATGGCGGCAGGCAGCGCCGGCCGAAGCAGCGTGGCGACACCCGGCTGGAGCCCCGACCACGGACGCAGCGCCTCGGCCATCATGTCTCCTTCTTGTCTTCCAGTGACAAATGACGCGCCCGGAGTCTGGCGTGTCAAGCCTAGCCACTCGGTGCTCTTGTCCCCGAGACTAGAGGCCGTGACCGAGAGCGCCTTCGCGCAGATCCCCAGCCCCACCCTGTCCGGCCCGTTGCTCCCCAGCGTCATCCAAGGCGGGATGGGGGTCGCCATCTCCGGCTGGGAGCTCGCCCGCGCCGTGTCGCGCACCGGCCAGCTCGGGGTCGTGTCGGGGACGGCTCTGGAGATCGTCTGTGCCCGGCGGCTCCAGCTGGGCGACCCGGGCGGGCACGTCCGCCGGGCCTTGGCGCACTTCCCGGTCCCGCGGGTGGCCGAGTGGATCCTGGCCGCGTACTTCGTCGAGGGCGGCAAGCCCGAGGCCGACCTGTTCAAGGCGGTCCCGCGGTTCACCCTGCAGCCGGCCGACCGGCTGCAGGAGCTCACCGTGGCTGCCAACTTCGTCGAGGTCTGGCTGGCCAAGGAGGGCCACGATGGGCCGGTCGGCATCAACTACCTGCGCAAGATCGAGCTGCCGCTGATCTTCGCGCTGTATGGGGCGATGCTGGCCGGCGTCGACTACGTGCTCATGGGCGCCGGCAACCCCGGCGAGCTGCCTGAGCTGCTCCGCGCCCTTGAGCGCCAAGACGACGTGTCCCTGTCGGTCCGGGTCCAGGGGTCGCGCTCGACCGACGGCGACACCGCGGTGCACTTCAGCCCGCTCGGCCTGCTCGGCCCGCTGCCCGCGCCGCGCCGACCCCAGGCGCTGGCGATCATCGCCTCGCTCGACCTCGCGGCCGGATTGGCGGGGAGCCCGGCGGCCTGCCCGGACGGCTTCATCATCGAGGGCCCGAGCGCGGGCGGCCACAACGCGCCGCCCCGCGGACCCCGGCGCACCGACGAGGCCGGCCAGCCGATCTACGACGAGCGGGACGCGGTCGACCCGCGCGACGTGGTGGCGCTCGGCCTGCCGGTGTGGCTGGCCGGGTCGTACGGCAGCCCGGAGGGGCTCCAGCGGGCTCGGTCGGTGGGCGCGGCCGGGGTCCAGGTGGGCACCGCGTTCGCGCTCTGCGAGGAGTCGGGGCTGGCCCCCGACCTCAAGCAGCGGGTGCTCGGCCAGGCGCTGGCCGGCGACCTCGAGGTGCGCAGCGACTGGCGGCTGTCGCCGACCGGCTTCCCCTTCCGGGTCCTGCAGATGGCCGGCACGCTGTCGGATCCCGAGACCTACGGCGCCCGCCAGCCGGTGTGCGACCTCGGGGCACTGCGGTCTGCCTTCGTCAAGGAGGACGGCTCGATCGGCTACCGCTGCCCGGCCGAGCCGGCCGACGCGTACACCCGGATCAAGGGCGGCCGCGAGCAGAACATGGAGGGCCGGCGCTGCCTGTGCAACGCCCTGATGGCCTCTGCCGGGCTGCCGCAGACCAGACCTAACGGCTACGTCGAGCCGCCGCTGGTCACCGCCGGCAGCGACTTCAGCGGCGTCGTCCACCTCGCGCAGGGCTGGGAACCGGGCGAGGCGTCATACGCCGCCCGCGAGGTCGTCGAGTACATCCTCGGCGCACCCGTCGGCTGAGCCCCCGGCACGCGGCAGGCTCCCGAGCAGCGCGTGCCATAAGCCCCTCCCGCCGGGCCTCGCCGGCCCGAAGAATGATCACGAGCCCGAGACATGCGGGAGTGACCGTGCCGACTGTGCGCGACTTCCTCGAGCGGCTGCGTCCGAGCGGGACGCCGGGTGCCGCCTCGCTGTCGGGCGTACCGGCGGACCGCGTCGGCGAGCGCTCGGCCGAGCTTGAGCCGGTGCTCGCCCGGCTGTCGGACGTGCAGGCCGAGGCGGCCCGGATCCGGCAGGCGGCGAGCGTCGCGGCCGAGGCACGGGCCGCGGCCGCGGCCGAGCGGGCCCGCGCCCTGGTCTCCTCGGCCCGCCGGTCCTCGGAGGCGGAGCGCCGCGACGCCGC
>Ga0114939_10000774_pt1 | contig 26342 bp, 26 predicted proteins | sample AshMeaCrysSpring_FD_87196 | JGI IMG/M metagenome (GOLD analysis project Ga0114939, IMG submission 87196) | Groundwater microbial communities from Big Spring, Nevada to study Microbial Dark Matter (Phase II) - Ash Meadows Crystal Spring | ecosystem: Environmental > Aquatic > Deep subsurface >...
ACACAATCATGTGGGACTGCCTCTACCACTGGAACGAGGACATGGACCGGGCGTGGAATCTTGTCGCGGAACACGCCGACGCGCTGTTTTTTATCAGCCCCTTCGGACACGACCAATTCCGCCGCCGGTTCTCCCTTTCGTCCCGGGTTCTCGCGGCGGTGACCCCGTTGTCATTGGACGTGCGCGATTATCCGCGGGGCGGATGTGGCGCGGATCCCGGTGTGGCGCGCACCGATATTCTTGTCTTCGGCAACCGCTACCACCACAAGTTTGTGGGCCCGACCGCCATGCGTCTGGCCGCGCATTTTCCGCATATTCGCATTGTGCTTCTGGGGATGGAGGAATGGACGGTTCCCGCCAACGTCACCGCCATCCCCGGCGGTGCGCTCGACGAGGACGCTCTGGAGAGGCTTTTCGCTTCGGCCATCTGCCTGGTTTACCCGTCCACTTACGAGGGATTCGGACTTCCGATTTTGGAGGGTCTCGCGCGCGGGGTCCCTGTGTTGGCGAGAGACTCCGAGCTCAACCGCTGGATCGCGGCCGGGACAAACGCCGCCACCCCACCGCACCTTTTCCGAACATTCGAGGAATTGGTCGCCAAAATTTATCAAATCCTGGACGCACCCGCCCCGGCCCCATCCGCAGCCATCACCGCTTCCCGCGAACCGCTCATCGACGAGAAACAATCCATGGACAGTCTCTGGGAAGCAGTCTGCCGTCTCGCTCGTTCGGACGACTACGGCCAGTTTTATGGCAGGAAAGAATTCCTCCGTATGGCCCCTCCGCTCCTCTCCCCGGCTTCCCTTTCGGCTTCATCGGCGGCTCCTTTTCCGGAACCGCAGCCTGTCCCTCCGTCACCCGATCCCGCGTTTTATGAACCGAGGCCGGTCGAGGAGGCTTCATGGGCCGGCCATTTGGCCGCGGGGATGCGGCGGATTTTCCGGAGACCGGTCGGCGGCTGAGGCGGTCTCATGATTTTCAATTCTCTGGCGTTTTTGTGTTTTGCGCTGGTGGTGGTGCCGACATTCTGGGCTTTGCGGTCCGACCGGTGGCGGCACCCGCTCTTGTTTGCGGCGAACTTTGTTTTTTACGGTTGGTGGGACTGGCGGTTCACCGGTCTTTTGCTCGGGGTGGTGGTGATGTCGTGGGGGTGCGGGTTGTGGGTCGCGGGATCCCCGGCGGGCGGCCGGCGGCGGGCGGCGCTCCTGTGGTCGTGCGCGTTCCAACTGGCGGTCCTCGGCTACTTCAAATACACGGATTTTTTCATCGCGAGCGTGCGGAGCGCATTCGCGGGCTTCGGGGTCGAACTGGGCTGGACCACCCTCAACATCATCCTTCCGGCCGGTGTCAGTTTCTACATTTTTCAGGCGATCAGTTACCTTGCCTCGGTGTCGGCCGGCTCGATTCCGGTCGAGAGGAACTTCCTCCGGCTGGGGGTGTATCTCGGCTTTTTCCCGCACTTGGTGGCGGGTCCGATCATCCGCGCCCACCAGTTTTTGCCCCAGTTGGCCTCCGCGCGGGTATTTGACACCGCGCTTTTTTGGGAAGGATGCCGGAAATTTGTCCTGGGTTTCCTTTACAAGACGGTCTTCGCCGACAACCTTGCGGCGGCCATCAACCCGATCTGGGCGGCTCCGAACGGGCGGTCCGGCGCGGAAGTTTTCGGGGCTGTTTTGGGATTTTACGGCCAGATCTACTTTGATTTCGCGGGTTACTCGCTCATGGCGATCGGTGCGGCAAACTGGCTTGGCTACACGATTCCGGAAAATTTCCGGTTCCCGTATCTGGCGGCCTCGGTGGTGGATTTCTGGCGGCGCTGGCATATCTCGCTTTCGTTGTGGTTGCGGGACTACCTCTACATCCCGCTCGGGGGGAACCGTCTTGGCGAGGCCCGGCGCTTTGCGAACCTCATGGCGACCATGCTGCTCGGCGGGCTTTGGCACGGCGCGAGCTGGAACTTTGTGCTTTGGGGCGGGCTCCACGGGGCCGCATTGAGCGTGAATCATATCTGGAGCACCCGGCGCGAGCGCGCCGGAACGCGGCCGCCATCCGTCGCGGGGAAATGGGCCGGCGTGGCCGCCGCGTGGGTCCTGACCCAGGCTTTCGTGATGGCGTGCTGGGTCCCGTTCCGGGCCGAGTCGTTCGGGGATTCGGTAGTAATCTTTCAAGCCCTGGCGGCATTTTTCATCGGGAACGGAGGGAGCGCCGCCGGATTCCCGTGGATGCTGGCGGTGGTTCCCATCCTCGCCGACACGTTTCTTGTTTCGCGGAGTGAAAGCACGCGCGGGGCAGTCATCCGAAAGCCGGTTCTGGGAGCCCTGCTTCTGGCCCTTGCGGTTTTGACGGCTTTCCTCTTTATGCGCGGCGAGTTGGTCCCGTTCATTTATTTTCAGTTCTAAGATGGTATGGATGTGATGGTGTTGGTTCCTGTGCTGGCGATGCTGGGTGTGGCATTCGTGCGTTTTGATTGCGCGAAGGGACGCGGGCTTGCCTGCGGCGCGGCGGTGGTCGTGGTTTTCGCGGCTTTTCTGGGTGTGCGGGCGATGGTGCCCGACGAGGCCCTGTTTTTCGCATCCGAGGCGGCGCGCAAGGTCCGCGGCCAGATCCGGCTTTTCCAGAAGGCCGGGCAGGGCGGCGGGGTCTTGCTCCTCACCGGCAGCAGCGTGGCCACCCATGCCTGCGACAGCCGCCAGCTCCAGAAATTGCTGCGGGAAAATGGCGCGGGAACCCGGGTGGTCCAGTTGTCCGCGCAGGGAGCCAATCATTTCGAACGGACATTTTTGATGGAGGCATTTTTCCGGGGGCTCGGACCCGGCGCGCGAGACGCTCTCCTTGCGGAGAATGTCCGGCATTTGGACGAAGTCTTCAATGCCTATGACAAAGATCCCCTGTATTTGATGGACCGCGAGCAGTATCGCGCGCGTGCAAAAGTTTACCTGTCCCCGGACTATGCTCTGGCGGCGTGGCGGGCCTGGCGCGCGGGCCGCGCTCCCGCGGAATCATTCCGGGAAGAACTCCGCGCCTCACTCCCCGTGGCCTCGATGCTGGCGGACCGCATGCTGCAAAACCGGTTTGGCGTCGGAGCCTTCTCCGATATGAATCTCCGGCTTTTGGATAAACGCGCCGATGCCTTTTTCCCGCTCGAGGGCTCCAAGGGCGGCTTCGACTATCGCGCCACGGCGGACGCGTTCCGTGGGGATCTCGCGGGCCGGCCGGAAAAGTCCGTCCCGGCCGTGCCCGGGTGGCGGACCGCGCGGGATTTTCGCAAGGCACGGACCGGTGCCTGGATCGACTCCGAAGCTTGGGTCGGATTCCCCGCCATCGAGCCGCACCGCCGCGCGTGGCAGGAGTCCTTTGCCGGGGTTGTGGGCGGGATCATCGGTCCGCCATCGGGCGGCGAAATGGAAGCCTTCCTCGACGCCGGGAATTGGTATGACGGCGTGCATCCCACGGGCAGGGGGGCGGAACTCTCGACGAAATGGCTTGCGCGCGAGTTGCTGCGGGAGTTCGGGGTTCGGCAGTAAAGCGGCAATCCCCGGCACGGGGGCGGGCGGCGGTGAAGCTGGGAGAAATCCGGCGGCCGGGGAAAAGTCGCTGGAAATCGGTTTTCGGGTGGGTATTTTCAGCGCGTGGAAAACTCGATAATCGACAGGGTCCTTGGTGGAGAGCGGATTGCCCGCGCGGAGGCTTTGGAACTTTACAAGTTGCCGCTTGAGCAACTCGGGGCCTTGGCGGACCGCAGGCGGACGCTGGCCAAGGAATCCGCCTACGACGGCCGCGGGAACGAGGTCGTGACCTACATCGTGGACCGCAACGTGAATTACACGAACGTCTGCAATGTCTATTGCAAATTCTGCGCGTTCTACCGGACCGAGAAGGACGACGACAGCTACGTTCTCGGTCTCGAGGACATCGATAAAAAGCTCGATGAACTCGCCGCCGAAGGCGGTGTCCAAGTGCTTCTGCAGGGGGGACACCATCCGAAACTCGGGATCGATTATTACCTCACCATGCTTTCGCACATCCGGGAGAAATACCCGCAAATCAATATCCACGGGTTCAGCCCGCCCGAGTTCAACCATTTTGCCGAGGTCTTCGGCATGCCGGTGGGGGAGGTGATCGCGAAGTTCCGCGAGGCGGGGCTCGGCTCGATTCCGGGCGGTGGCGGGGAAATCCTCGTGGACCGCGTGAGGGACCGCATCGCACCGCTGAAGTGCAAGTCGGATGCCTGGCTGGGAGTTATGCGCGAGGCGCACACGCAGGGACTTCGCTCGAGCGCGACGATGATGTTCGGCCATGTGGAAACATTGGACGACCGCCTGGAGCACATCGAACGCCTGCGCGCGCTGCAGGATGAGACGGGCGGGTTCACCGCGTTTATTTGCTGGACGTTCCAGCCGGAAAATACCCGCCTCAAAGCCAATACCGTCACCACGGCCGAATACCTCCGCATGCAGGCCCTCGCCCGGATCTACCTCGACAACTTCGAAAACGTGCAGAGTTCGTGGGTCACCCAGGGCCCCCAAATCGGCCAGGTCGCGCTCAAATACGGGGCCAACGACTTCGGGTCGGTGATGATGGAGGAAAATGTGGTCTCGAGTGCCGGGACGACCTTCCGCTTGAACAGTTCCGATATCGAGCGCTTGATCCGCGAGGCGGGCTACGAGCCCCGCCGGCGGAGCACACACTACCAACTTCTCAACTGAGAGTTACAGGTTCTTGCTTGCGCGCGGCGGGGGGATGCGGGATAGATGCGGCCCATGCTGCTGAATATCCTGTTCATCGCTGTCGCGCTGGTTCTCCTCTACGTGGGCGCGGAATGGCTCGTGCGCGGCAGCTCGAATCTGGCGCTTTTTTTCGGCGTGAGCCCGCTCGTCGTGGGGCTCACGGTCGTCTCGATCGGGACCAGCTCGCCGGAAATTTTCGTGAGCGTCGGGGCGGCGCTCGCCGACAAGGGCGACCTTGCGGTCGGAAACGTGGTCGGGTCCAATATCTTCAATGTCGGGGTGATTCTGGGGCTCACCGCTTTGGTGGCGCCGATGCGGGTGCAATTCCAACTTTTGAAAATCGACGCGCCGATCATGCTTGGCGTGATGTTTTTTGTGCCGGTCATGCTGGCCGACGGGGTTGTCGGGCGCATGGAGGGCACCTTCCTGCTCGGCTGTCTTTTGTGCTACCTCGCTTTGAATGTGATCGCCGCGCGGCGGACGGCCACGCCCGAGGTCGAGGCCGAATATGCCGAGAGCCTGCCCGCCGACAAGCCTTCCCCGTGGATTCCCATCGTCTGGATCCTGGTTGGGCTTGGCGTGCTCGCCGGCGGCGCGCGCCTGCTGACCACCAACGCGGTCGAACTCGCAAGGCTCTTCGGACTCAGCGAGGCCATCATCGGACTCACCATCGTCGCGGCCGGCACAAGCCTGCCCGAGCTGGCTGCCTCGGTCGTCGCAGCCCTCAAAAAGGAACCCGACATCGCCATCGGCAATATCATCGGGTCGAATATCTTCAACGTGCTGGGCATCCTCGGCGTCGCGGCGCTCGTGCGTCCGCTCCATGCGCCGGGGATCAGCCACTTCGATGTGTATGCGATGATCGCGCTTTCGGCGGCGCTTCTGCCGTTTTTGTGGACCGGACTGCGGCTCCAGCGGCTCGAGGGCGCGTTTCTCCTGCTTTGTTACGCCGGGTATCTCGCGGTGCTCTGGCCATGATTTTATGAAACACGCTCTGCTGATTGCCGGGGGATGGGACGGCCACAAGCCGCTCGAAATGGCGGCCCGCCTGGGGCGGGAACTCGAATCCGCCGGCATCTCTTCCACGGTCGAAACCTCCCTCGATATTCTCGCCGATGCCGAAAAATTGGCGGCCTTCGATTTGATCTCGCCATGCTGGACGATGGGATCCCTCTCTCCGGAACAATCGGCCGGCCTGCTGGCCGCCGTGCGCGGCGGATGCGGGCTGGCGGGCCTCCACGGCGGAGCCGGCGACGCCTTCCGGGGAAACCTCGATTACGAATGGATGGTCGGCGGCCACTTTGTCGGCCACCCGCATGTGGGCGATTACACGGTGCGGGTCACCGATCCGGCGTCTCCTATCACATGCGGCCTGCCGGGCACCTTCCCGTATCGGTCCGAGCAATACTACCTGCTCGTCGATCCCGGCGTGCGGGTCCTCGCGGATACCCCATACGAATACGAGGGGCGGGTCTGCACGATGCCGGTCGCGTGGGTCAGGCTCTGGGGGCGCGGGCGTGTGTTTTACTCCGCGCTCGGCCATGATCCCGCCGAGTTCGATTTGTTCCCCCATTCGCTCGGGTTGACGGTGCGCGGCTTTCGCTGGGCCGCCCGCGACCTCGGCTGATCGGAAGTTCTCATTATGAAAAAACGCAAATCCGAAATCAAAGCGGGCGTCGTCGGCTACGGCGGAGCCTACAACATGGGCCGTCAGCACCTCAAAGAAATGAAAGCCGCCGGCATGACCCCCGTCGCCGTCGCCGAGGTGGACCCGTCCCGCCTGGCGGTGGCGGAGACCGACTATCCGGGCATCGGCACGTTTTCCTCGGTGAAAGACATGCTGGCCCGCTCGCCGGTCGATTTGGTCACGATCATCACTCCGCACAATTCCCACGCGCCGCTCGCGCTCGAGTGCCTGCGCGCGGGCCGTCATGTCGTCTGCGAGAAACCGCTCGCGATCACAACCACCGAGGTGGACGCGATGATCGCCGCCGCGAAAAAATCGCGGGTGATGCTCTCGACCTACCACAACCGGCACTGGGACGGCCGCATCCTGCAGGCGGTGGATCTCGTCCGCAAAAAGAAGCTCATCGGCGAGGTCGTCCGCATCCAATGTCACATGGGCGGCTATGGCAAACCCTCGGATTGGTGGCGCACGAGCCGCACGATCTCGGGCGGCATCCTCTACGATTGGGGCGTCCACCTGCTCGAGTATTCCCTCCAGCTCATCGACGGCGGACTCACCGAAGTGAGCGGGTTCGCAAGCTCGGGCTTCTGGGGTCCGCAGACCAAATGGAAAGACGACGCCAACGAGGACGAAGGATTCCTCGTCGCCCGCTTCGACTCGGGGCAGTGGATCACCCTCACCATCACCCAGATCGACGCCAAGGGGAAAGACGGCTGGCTGGAAGTCACCGGCACAAAAGGCTCGCTCGTCTTCGACAGCAAAACCACCACCCTCCATTTCCAGCGCGGTGACAAAAAAATCACCGAGCAATTCCCGAACCCGGAGGACCTCGGCATCAAATACTACGAAAACGTCGCCGCCCATCTCACATCCGGCGAACCGCTTGTCATCACCGGAGAGTGGTCCCGCCGCCCGATCCACATCCTCGACCTCGCCGTCCGCAGTGCCAAAGCCGGCAAAGCCCTCCCGGCGAAATACCGCTGACCCATGAGAGCACTCGCGCGCCTCATCGCGGGGATCGTTCTCGCCGGGCCCGCCTTCGCCGGCGGGAATGTGATTTTCCTTCACCCGGACGGAGCCGGCGTCGCCGCATGGCAGGCCGCGCGCATGTCCCTGCGCGGGCCCGATGGCGACCTCAACTGGGACGCCCTGCCCGCCGTGGCGGTTTATCGCGGACACCTCGGCGACAACCTTACCGCGACCTCGAATGGCGGAGCCACCGCCCACGCCTACGGGATCAAACCTCCGGCGGCCTCCTTCGGAGCCGACCCGCAGACCGGCAAACCGCTTGTCTCGGCCTCGGGCTTCCAAGGCAGCCTGCTCATGGAGGCGCTCGCGGCGGGCATCCGCTGCGGAGTTGTGAATTCCGGCAGCATCATCGAGCCGGGCACGGCGGTCTTCGCCACCGCCGCCCGCAAGCGCAATGACTACGAGGCCATCGCGGCCGGCGTCGTGCGATCCGGAGCCGATGTCATCCTCTCGGGCGGCGAGGAGTGGCTGCTCCCCGAGGGAACCGCCGGACGCCATGTCAAATCCGGCCGGCGCAAGGATGGACTCAACCTTGTCGCATGGGCGGAAAAGGCCGGCTTCACAATCGTTTACAACCTCGACGAACTCGCGGCCGTCCCCGCCTCGACAAAAAAATTGCTGGGCATTTTCGCCACCGCCCACACCTTCAACGACCAACCCGCCTCCGAGTTGCACGCGGCCGGCAAGCCGCTCTACGCCCCCGGCGCTCCCACCCTCGCCGATATGACCGCCAAGGCGCTCGAAATCCTCGGCGGCGGCCGGTTCTTCCTCGTCGTCGAAGAGGAGGGATCGGACAACTTCGGCAACTCCAACAATGCCGAAGGTCTCCTCGAAGCCCTCGCCCGGGCCGACGCCGCTCTCGGTGTCGCCTCCGCGTTTGTCTCAAAAAACCCCGATACCCTCCTCGTCACCGCCGCCGACAGCGAGGCCGGCGATCCCGACGTGATCGGCCTCGACCCCGGCAAAGCCGACCAACTTGCCATCGCCAAAAACGGCCGCGACCGCAACGGCGCACCCTACCACCTCGATGCCAAAGGCGAGCCATTCCTCTCGGCCCCCGACAAAGCGGGCGTCCGCCACCCCTTCGTCATCACATGGGGCAGCTTCACCGACACCGCCGGCGGGATCGTCGTCCGCGCCGCCGGCCGCGGCAGCGAAAACGTGCGCGGATCGTTCGGCAATACCGATATTTACCGCCTCATGCGCGGGGTGCTCTTCGACGACTGACACGCCGAATCCGCTTGCCAGCGGGGGGCTCCGGGGGAAATAATCCGGCATGGTCGAGGTCGAAGTCTATGCTGCCGGAGTGCGGGCCCCCGAGAAGATGATGGGCCTTGCGATCGAGTTGGAAGCCATCCCCGGCCTGCGCTACAAGGTCGATACCAATCACGACATCGTTTACATGGAATTCAACGGACGCGTCCCGGGAGCCGAGGCGCTCGGCTCGATCTTCCGCCGGATCGAGCTCGAGCCGAAGTTTGTCGGCCAGTTGCCCCCCGAGGTGACCGAAAAGAAAAAGACCCAACGAATCGACCTGGGCGAGGCGTCCTAGTCCCCCGCACCCCGGCATTCGTTTTCCCATGCTTGTCTTTAAAGGCCTTGCGCGGGCGTTTTTGATTTATGCGGGGCAGGTGGCCCTGTTGTCCTTCGAAACGTGGGGCACGATCCTCAAGGGCCGCGTGCGCCTGCGCCTCACGCTCCAGCAAATCGCGGAAATCGGCTACGGCTCCCAGCTGGTCGTGATCGTCACCGGGGCCTTCACGGGAGCCGTCTTCACCGCCCAGGCCTATTTCCAGTTCGCCAGCCTCAACATGGAGACCGCGGTCGGCCCGGTTGTGACGCTGGCGATGTTCCGCGAACTCGGCCCCACGCTCACCGGACTCATGGTGGCCGGGCGGGTCGGCGCGGCGATGAGCGCCACCATCGGAACCATGAAGGTCACCCAACAAATCGACGCTCTGCGCGCGCTGGCGGTGAATCCGGTGGACTACCTTGTTGTGCCGCGCGCGGTGGCGATGTATCTTTCAATGCCGCTGTTGGTGATCGAATGTGTCGGCTGCGGCGTTCTGGCGGCGTATCTCGTCGCGGTGAAGGTGATGAATGTCGAGGCGGCCTATTTTGTGGCCAATATGATCAAATTCACCGACGCCAGCGACATCGCCATGTCGCTCATCAAAGGCTTTTTCTTCGCTGGCATCATCGTCTTCATCAGCTGCCGCGAAGGGCTCCACGCGAAGGACGGCGCGGTGGGGGTCGGGCGGGCCACGACCAAGTCGGTGGTGGTCTGCTCGCTGCTCATTTTGATTTCGAATTTCTTTCTCACGATGTTCCTCAACATCCTTTTCCCGGCGGGGCAGCGGTGATGGACGCGCTCTTATCCGTCCGCGATCTGCACACCGCGATCGGCTCCCAGCAAATCCTGCGCGGCTTCTCGCTGGATGTCGCTCCCGGCGAGACGATGGTCCTGCTCGGGCGCAGCGGCGGCGGCAAAAGCGTCTTCCTCCGTCACCTCATCGGTCTCATGAAACCCCAGAAAGGGGAAATTTTTTTCGAAGGCCGGGATATCGTCCCGCTCGGCGAGCGCGCGCTCGAGCCCGTGCGGCGCAAAATCGGCATGCTCTTCCAGGATGGCGCCCTTTTCGACTCGCTCGATGTTTTCGACAACGTCGCCTTCCCGCTTCGCGAGCGCGGACTCCGCGACGAGGCCGAAATCCGCCGGAAGGTCGCCGAGTCCCTCGCCCTCGTCAACATGTCGGGCCACGACTCGAAAATGCCCGTCAACCTCAGCGGCGGCATGCGCAAGCGGGTTGCCCTCGCGCGTGCCATCGTCAGCGTCCCCCAGGTCATCCTCTACGACGAACCCACCGCCGGACTCGACCCGATTGTTTCCGACAGCATCAACCACCTCATCCGCAGGCTCCAGCGCCAGCTTCATGTGACCTCGATCGTTGTGACCCACGACATGGCGAGTTGCTTCCATGTCGCCGACCGGGTCGCGCTCCTCAGTAACGGAAGCCGGTATTTCCTCGGCACCCCCGCCGACCTCCGCGCCGAGACCGATCCCGTCGTCCGCGATTTTGTCGAAGGGCGCTCGCGGCCCGAAGATCCCGGCGCGGGGGCGTGACTCGCCCCGCCGCAAACAATTGGGCAAAAAATATTGCCGCTAGCCACACCCCGCCTATTTTGAGTGTATGAGCACAGTTCAAGAAATCGAGAAAGCCATCGAAAAGCTCCCTCGTCAGGAAGTTTTTGTCCTCACGAACTGGCTATCCACCCATTTTGCGGACCTCTGTGATCGCCAGATCGAAGAAGATATCTCGAACGGGTTGCTGGATGAGCTCGCGGCCGAAGCCCTCGCCGAGCATCGCGCGGGCAAAAGTCTCCCACTCCCTTCGGATGAAGAGTAGGGCGAGTTCCAAGTTCTGGAAAGCATACAAGGAACTGCCACATCACATCAGGAGGATCGCAGTCAAACAATGCCGATTGTGGGCGAGAGACAGTTCTCATTCCTCACTGCAGTTCAAAAAAGATTCATTCATCCTGGTCGTGCCGGATTACCGACTCCTATCGCGCGCTTGCCATAGTTTATCAGGACACCGCAATCTGGTTCTGGATCGGAACCCATGCCGAATATGATCGGATGATCCGACGCAAAAGTTGAAAGCCCGATGCGACTCACCGGATGGCTGCCCGCCCCACGCTTCCTGCAAGTCGCATCGCTGCCGAGCTTGAAGCGCGCCACAAGCAACCATCGGTGATCACAGACGATATATGGACCAACGAGAAAAAATGACCCAGATCCGCGTCGGGCTCTTCATGACGCTCGGCCTCGCCGCTCTCGCCTCCACCGTCGTTTATTTCGGCCGGTTCGGCGATAGTGTTCGCAAATTTTACGAACTGCGTGTCGAATATCCCAACGCGAGCGGACTCCTCAAGGGGGCCAGCGTGCTCCTCGCCGGCGCGAAAATCGGGACCGTGAATTCCTCCCCCGCCATCCTGCCCGACATGGACGGCGTTTACGTGATGCTCAAGATTTACGACGGGATCCAGATCCCGAGCGCGTCGGACTTCACCATCGGCAGCTCCGGGCTGCTCGGCGACCGGTTTGTCGAGATTGTCCTCAAAAAAGATGCCAGGTCGTCACCGCCCATCGTTCCCGGCACCACGATCAAAGGCCTCGGCGAATCCGGCGGCTTCGGGGCCCTCGCCGACAGCGCCGGCGACGTCGTCGCGGAGGTCAAGCAGGCCGTCCGCTCGATCAATTCCATCGCCGAAAAAATCGACTCCCAGGTCCTCGATCCCAAGACGGTCGCCGAATTGCGCGCCACCATCGCCAACCTGGAAAAAACAAGCTCCACCTTCGCCGCCGCCTCGGGCCGGCTCGAGGGCGTCATCACCCGCGCCCAAACCACCATCACCACCGCCGATTCCACCCTCGCCGCCGCCAAAGACGCCGCCGACCAATTCTCGCGCGCCATGACCGACGCCCGCAAACTCATCAACGAGGCCCGCTCCGGCAAAGGCCCCATCGGAGTCCTTCTCAGCGACAAGGAAATGGCCGCAAACCTCAAAACCCTCGTCGAAAACCTCCGCAGCCACGGCATCCTATGGTATAAAGACAAAAGCCGCTGACCCCCGGGAGGTCTCCCAACCCCGAACGCGACCGCGGCCACAGGCGGCCCCGATCCCCCGCCCGCCTCAATCGATATCCTTCGCGCAGCGAAAGCCGGTGTGGCTTGTGGCGCTGTCCGGCGTGGAGCCCCGCCGCGCGGCCGGCCGGTAGCTCTCGCAATAGTCCGGGTGGCACAGGAACGACCCGCCCTTGAGCACGCGTCGCACGACCCCGGGAACGTCGGGCGGCGAGGGGTCGCCGGGCAGCGGATGCTCGGGCTCGCCCGGCGCGGGGCCCTTCGGATCGCAGCACACGCCGGAGCGCTCTTTGAACGCGCCGCCATGGTAGATATCCGCGCACCATTGCCAGACGTTTCCCGCCATATCCCGCAGCCCGAACCCGTTTTCGGGAAACGAGCCGACGGGCGATGTGCCGGCGAAGCCGTCTTCCTTGTCGTTGCGGTAGGGGAAATCTCCCGTCCACCGGTTCGCCATCCAGCGCCCGTCGGGCCTTTCCTCGTCCCCCCAGAAATAGCGTTGACCTTCCCCGCCGCCGCGCGCGGCGAATTCCCACTCGGCCTCGGTGGGCAGCCGCTTTCCCGCCCATTTGGCATAGGCGGCCGCGTCCTCCCACGCGACCTGGACGACCGGATGCCGGTCGCGTCCGTCGAGGTTGCTGCCGGGCCCTTCCGGGTGCCGCCACGACGCGCCGTTCGTCCAGTGCCACCAATTCGCCATGTTCCGGAGATCGACCGGTCCGCTTGTCGGACGGAAAACCAGCGAGCCGGGCTGGAGAACCTCCGGCGGCGGCTTGGGGGTCCCCGGCGGCACCTGGGTTTTCACGACCTCCCAGTCCACGGGCCGCTCGGCCACGGTCACATAACCGGTCGCCTCCACGAACTTTGCAAATTCGGCATTGGTCACCGGATGCCGGTCGATAAAAAACGGGCTCACCGACACACGGTGGGCGGGCCCTTCGTTCGGGTAGGCATACGGAGCCTCCGATCCCATGGTGAATTCTCCCCCCGGAATCCACACCATCCCGTCGGGAGCCGCCGGGACCGCATTTTCCGCGAGGGCGGTTCCCGCAAGACAGAGCAGGACCGCAAGCACGTAACGATACGGGCCGAACGGATTTTTTATCGGGAAAACGGGGAACACGACCCCGCCAACATAACCCAAATCGGTTCGCCGGCTCACGGATTTTTTCCCGCCAACCGCTCTCCGGCAATACCCATCGCACATCGGTGAGCGTGACATCCTCCGCCCCGTCGCAGTGAAACGCGGCGGGCCGGCAGCGCACGGCATGGCCCCACGGGGTCCGCGGCGACGCGGGTTCTCCGCCGCGCGGTTCGTAGCCGTCCTGAAACGGACGCACATCCAGCAGGCCGGATTCCCATTTCTCCGACTCGCGGATTGCGACCTCGACCCGCTCGAAATGCGTGCCCCACGGATGGCAATCGCTGCGCGCTGGTTCGGGTTGCTCGGGCGTGGTTGTGAAGCCCTGCGCGGGCAGGTCGAACCACAGGCCAAGCTGCCGCCAGCGCGATCTTTTCCGGAAGGACGGTCAGCCGGTAATGCTCATCCCGGAAGCCGGCCTCCGCCGACGCGGGAGGAAGCGGGCGGGAGGGCAGCGTCAATTCGAGTTCGATATCCGCCGCCTCCACCGCAGTCCGTGCCCGTGCCCGTGTGACGGGGAAAATTTGTTCGCGGACGAGATAATCGGCCAACAAATCCGCCCGGGCATCCAATTCGGGCGGAGCCGCAATCGCGATCCGACAGCCGGTCGGAAAATGGCTGCGGTGCGTTTTAGCCAGACACCTTCAAGGACTTGGATGGATGGCGGCTGTGGGAGGACCATGGAGACAGGCGTGTTTTTAAAAATCTCGTTCAAGAAGCGGAGGATCTACGGGTTGGTTTCCATGGCCTCTCCGGCTTTGAGAAACCATGGGAAAGAAATTTTCGGGGGGATCGGGGGGTATCTTCGGAAAAGGGTGTGAGTAGGATTCGTGAAGCACAACCGCGTCCAGTCCGGGCCGGGCGGCGGTGCCGTGGAAATTCTCGAGCACAAGACCGGGGGAGGCGTGGGCTTCGAGGGCGTGGGTGTAAACGTCGGGCATGCTCTCCGCCCAGGTGACACGGCAATCGCGCAGGGTGATGTCCTTTGTGCGGTCGAGAAAAAAGCCGGGAATATCATGCCGGAAGAGCTTGCCCCACGGGATGTCCTCCTCGATGCTCTTACTGTCGGCGACCATGGAACCGGGCCGGTTCGGGCGCGGATCGGCGAAGCCCGCCGGGTGCCTGGTGTGCTTGCACAGGTGGATGCGGACGCTGTCGAACGTGATGTCCGTGGGGTGCGGCACGTTGTCGGCACCTTGAATGTAGATGCCCTGCTCGGAGGTGATGGCGATGTTGCGGAGGCGGGCGACCCCGGTTTGGCAGCATTCTCCGGTGACGGGATTGATGGCGGCTTTGTGTTTGGCGGCGTAGTGGGCGGCGACGTCGGGAACCATTGAAATCCAGATCGGTTCGCCCTCGTGCCACCACACGCGCGGGCTGTGGATAGTGTTCACCGTGATGTTACTGACGAGCACGTCCTCGAAAAGCACGTCGTCGCGGCCGTCGATCGCGATCCCGCGATGGGAGCGCCGGATAGTCGAATTCGAAAAGACAATCCTTCGGAAGTCCATGTGGCTTTCCGAGCCGAGGCGGAAGGCGCGGCAATGCGACTCGAGCACGCAACCACTCACGACGATGTCCTCGCAGGCTCCGTAACCCGCTGCGGCGATCTCGTGCCGGCCTTTGATCGAGATCGCATCGTCGCCGGCCTCGACATGACAATTCACCACCCGCACCGAGCGCGAGCAGTCGATATCGATGCCGTCGGAGTTCGCCAATCCGAGCTCGTTGAGGATCGTGATCCCCTCGAGGAGCACGCGGTCGCGACCCGCCGGACGCAGCGGCCACGAAGGCGCGTTGAGGATCCGGATGCCGCGCACGACCACGTCCCTGCACCCGAGAAAGACCACCGACTGCGCGCGCGGATTGCGCGCCTTCGCGTGCGTTTCCAACCGCTCGGTCACAAAGGCTGGCGAATTCGCACCCAGCGTCCCGGACCCCTCGATGCCGACTTCCTCCGCCCCGTTGGCAAAGATCCAGAACCGGCAGAAGTCGGATTTTGCAAAAAGCGGAAGGTGGGAGTAATCGACGTAGTCGGCGGTGTCCGGCGACGCGAGCAGCACCGAACGGGCTCGAGGTGCAGCCGCCCCCGGCTCTTCAAGACAAACGAGCCGGTCAGAAACGTCATTCCGGCGGGGACAATCACCATCCCCCCCCCGCCGGCGGCATGGGCCGCATCGATCGAGCGCTGAATCGGTTCCGCACAATTGACCGCGCCGCCCGGAACCGCCCCGTAGGTGGTGATCGGATGCGCGTTACCAAGATGGGACTCGGATGTCGAACTCATGAAATGGAAAACCCTCATTCTGAACAAGCTTCGTCCGGCCGCAAAGCGGCCTTTGCGCTCGGCGGAATCTCTCTTTGCGCACATTCTTCGAATCAGGCTTCCAGCTTTCGGGGCGCGTTGAGGTCCCGTCCGCTGCAAACCGCGCGTGGCCTCACTCTTCCGGTAGCATTTGGGCGGCGGATTCGAGGAAGGCTTTGATGCGCGGGAGTTCGACGTCGAGGCGGTTCATTGTGCCGGCGGCGTGGCCGACCTCGTAGGGGTGGAGGGTGAATTCGCGCGAATCCGACCGCTTGCGGGTGGGCAGCTTGTGCTTCTTCTTGTGGACCGACCGGCCGGGGACGATCCCGTGCGGGCGGCGTTCGCCGAGCGTGCCGTCGATGAGCCCCGCAAAGAAGGCGAGCCCGTCGGCGGTCGCGTGGCGGTGGTCATTCGCCAGGTAGGCATTCCAGAATGACTCGATTTTTTCGACAAGGGCGGCGAACGATTTGGCGAGTTTCACCGAGCTGGCCTTGTCGATATAGGCGATGAATTCCGAGTCGCCGCTTTTTGTGTGGCGGAGGTCGATTGTGATATCGAGGGTGGCGCGAACGATTGCGCGGGCGGTCGAGCAGGCATGGGCGCGTTCGGGTCCGAACCGGATGATCGTGAACGCGCTGAGGGAAACCTTCGGCTGCCACTCGGCGAGGTCGAGGGCGGCGGCTGCCACGGCGGGTTTTTTATCGCGGAGCTTGCTGCGGAGGATGGCGGCCTTGTGGGCGGCGAGTTCGCGCTCGGCCGGCGTCGCCCCCGACCCCTCGGCCGCGAGTGCCTCGAGGTTGAAAAGGGTCTGGAATTTGGCGGATTGCGACTCCTGGTGGGAGTGCTTGGGAGACTGCTTGCGGGCCATGGGAAATACCGGAGACGGGCGGGGTGCCGACCCGGAGAATCAAGGGGGATTCTCCGGGCAATGGCATGCCGGACCGCGCGCGGCACCTACCTTTCGATGATCCCCGGGGGCAGTTCGGGCGCCGACGAAACCTGGTCGAGCATGGCGGAATCCTGTGAACTGGCGATGAGGCCTTTGTAAAAGAGGGCCGACGGACGGAACATCCGCTTGAAGGTGACGGGGTCCATCTTCGACATGCCGAAGGGGGCTTTCGACCCGTGGTGCCATTCGTAGTTGTCCACGAGCGTCCACACAAAATACCCGCGCACGTCGGCCCCGTCGTTCATGGCCTCCTTGACCTCCAGCATGTGGTTGAAGAGGTAGCGCACCCGCTTGATATCCTTCGTGGTCGCGATGCCGTTCTCGGTGATGACGATGGGTTTGCCGTAGCGTTTGGCGACGATATTGATCTGCTTGTAGAGCGAGCGCGGCTGGATCACCCAGCCCAGCAGACTGTAATTGTGCCCCCGGCGCAGCTTCAGCGCAATGAGGGCGGTGAAGTCGGCGTATTCGGTGTAGTAGTAGTTGAACCCGATCAAATCACACACGTCGAAGGTCCGGTCGAGGTGGGTGAAATTGATCTTCTGCATGAAATTGTAATACGCTTGGGTCGGATCCCAGAACGTGCGTTGCCAGTAAGGGAGCGCTTGGATGCTCAGCACGAGGGCGTCCTTCCGGTTCTTCTTCACGATCCCGGCCGCTTCGCGGAACGACCACACCGCCACGTCCATCGCACGGTGGTATTTGCCGAAATCCAACAACAACCCCGGCGGCCACGCCGCGCCGAGGTAGCCGAGCGCAAGGTCGCCATTGGGCTCGTTCTGCGGCGCGAAAACCCGCACGTGCGGAGCAAGCGCCTTCGTCATCGTGTCCACATACGCGGGCCAGCGTTCCTTGAAAAGCGGGTGCAGCCAGCGCGATTGGCTCACCTTTCTGTCCACCAGCCACGACGGCATCGTGAAATGCCAGAGCGTCACCACCGGCTCGATGCCCGCCGCTTTCAACTTGCGCGCCATCTCGACATAGCGCCGGATCGCGGCCTGGTTATACCGGCCGGGCTGGGGCTCCACCCGCGCCCACTCGATCCCGAACCGGTAGTGGTTCACGCCGATGCGCTTGAGCGCCTCGATGTCCCGGTCGAAATGCGTCCAACTGAAAACCGCCTCGTCGCCCCGCAGCGGCACCCGCCCGGCTTCGCCGAAAAGGTCCCAGTCGGTCTGAAAATAATTCGGCGACCCCGGCTTCTCACCGCGGTCCTCGTTCTGAAACGGACTCGACGCCACCCCCCACCAGAACGGGCCGGTCTCCACCTTTTTCGTGGCGGATTCCTTCGGCAAACGCGGCGCCCGCGGGGGCGTGATGCAGCCGGAAAGGATGAAGACGCAGCTGGCTGATAAAATCAGCAATAATGACTTTGTTGATTTAAAAGGAATTATTTGCATATTTTTAGATGAAAAAATTATTTCATTATACCGGGGATTATTCGGCGGAATCCATGGCGAATTTGGCGGCACCGAGCAGGGCGGCCTGGTCGTTGAGGATGACCCTGACCGGGATGGCTTGGAGGATGGAGGCGAGGCGGCCTTTGCCATTGAAGGCGTGAAGGAAGGAGGCCGAGCGGAGGCGCGGGAGGATCTTCGAGGGGATGCCGCCGCCGAGGAAAACGCCGCCGGTGGCCATGGATTTGAGGGCCATATTGCCGGCCTCGGCGCCCAGGCAATTGACGAAAATTTCCATGGTCTGTGTGCAGAGCGGGCACTGGCCGGAATCGGCCCATTTCGAAATGACGGCTCCGGCGGGGCCGGCTTTGATTTCGCCGGCGACCTCGGGGTGCTCGCGTCCGCGTCCGGTATCGCGGAGGAAGTCGTAAATGTTTTCGATGCCGAGGCCCGAGGCGACGCGTTCGGTGCTCACATGGCCGTAGCGTTTGATGAGGTATTCGAGGAGGGCGATTTCGAGTTCGTTGCGGGGGGCGAAGTCGGTGTGGCCGCCCTCGCAGGCCCAGACGCGGTGGCGGATGCCGTCCCAGTAGAGTCCGGCCTCGCCGAGTCCGGTGCCCGGTGAGACGACGCAGCGGTTCCCGGTGGCGTCGGGGTCGCCGGGCTGGAGGATCGCAAAATCGTCCGGGGCGAGCAGGGAGATCCCGTAGGCATTGGCGGCGAGGTCGTTGAGGACCTGGACGTGGGGGATGCCGAATTCGGTGGAAATTTCCGCCGCATCCACGCCCCATGTGAGGTTGGTGGGTTTGGCGCGGCCGTCCTTGACCGGTCCGGGCACGCCGAAGCCGGCCGCGTGGATCGGCCCGAATGGTTCGCTGAGGAACTCGCGCAGGATGGCGCCGAGGCCCGGGTAGTCCGAGCTGTGGAAGCGTTGGTTGCGCCGAAGGGCCAGCTTGGTGCCGCCGAGGGAGAACAGGGCGAGGTTGGCTTTGGTGCCGCCGATGTCGCCCGCGAGGAGGAGGGTGTCAGCCATTGAAAGAATAATAATGCCATTTGTGGCCGGATTTTTCGATGAGGTGGTTCGAGGCGGCGGGGCCCCACGAGCCCGATTCGTAATTTGGGAAATCGCGGGCCTTCAGGGCGCTCCAGACATCGAGGATGGGGTTCACGATACGCCAGGAGGCGTCCACGCTGTCGTAGCGGTGGAAGAGGGTGGGGTCGCCTGTCATGCAGTCGTAAAGGAGGGTCTCGTAGCCGGTGGCGGCGGAGCCCTCCCCGAAGTCGGAGTAGGAAAAATGGAGCGGGATATCGGCGATGTTGATGCTGGGGCCCGGTCGTTTGGCGTGGATGTCGAGGGTGATTCCCTCGTCCGGCTGAACGTGGAGGATGAGGCGGTTCGGGCTGGTGGGGGACTGCACGTCGTTGCCGAAGAGGAGGAGGGGAGCCCGGCGGAAGCCGATCACCGCCTGGGTGGTGTGGGCGGCAAGGCGCTTGCCCGAGCGGATGTAAAAGGGGACCTCGGCCCACCGCCAGTTGTCCACCTCCAGCTTGAGGGCGACGAAGGTTTCCGTATTGGATTCGGGGTCCACATCCGGTTCGGCGCGGTAGGCCTGCACATTTTTTCCGCCGACGAAGCCGGGTCCGTATTGGCCGCGGACGGTATTTGAGATCACCTGCTCGGGTTCCATCGGCCGGATGGCTTCGAGGACCTTCACCTTTTCGTTGCGGACGGCGTTGCCGCTGATCGAGCTGGGGGGCTCCATGGCGATGAGGGAGAGGACCGAGAGGATGTGGTTCTGGACCATGTCGCGGAGGACGCCCGATTTGTCGTAGTAGCCGCCGCGGAGTTCGACGCCGAGTTCCTCGGCCACGGTGATTTGCACGTATTCGATATAACGCCGGTTCCAGACCGGCTCGAAGACCGAGTTGCCGAAGCGGAAGACCATGATGTTCTGAACGGTCTCTTTGCCCAGGTAGTGGTCGATGCGGTAGATCTGCGACTCGTCGATGTGGCGGGTGAGGTCGGCATTGAGCTCGCGGGCGCTCGCAAGGTCGTGGCCGAACGGCTTTTCGATGATGACCCTGCGCCAGGCGTGGGGCTTCTCGGCGGTGAGTCCGGCGGCGTGGAGTTGCTCGACAATCTTGGCGAAAAACGAAGGCGCGACGGCGAGGTAAAAAAGCACGTTGCCGGGAAGGCGGTGGGTTTTCTGGGCGTCCTCCAGCTTCTTGCCAAGGCCCTGGAATGTGGCCGGGTCGTTGAAATCACCCTGGATATAGTAACACCGGTCGCGGAATTCCTGCCACTCGGTCTCGTCCACCTCGCGGGTGGCGAATTCGTGGATGTCGGAAGAAATTTTCTCCCGGTAACTTTCGTCATTTCCGTCGGTGACCGCGACGCCCACCACCGCGAAGTCCTGCGGAAGGAGCTTGAGAACCTTCAAATTGTAAAGCGCGGGGAGGAGTTTGCGTTTGGTAAGGTCGCCCGACGCGCCGAAAATCACGATCGTGCAGGGGTCTCCGGGGCGTTCGTGACCGGTGAGCGGAGTGTTGTCCATGCGCGCATGCCTATCCGCTCCCGCCGCGCGAGACCAGCCAAAATCCGCGCCGGGGGGTGGATTTCGCGAAAGCCAAACACCCCCCCCGGATGTGACGCGGTTGTCACAAAGCCGCGATTGACGCGCGCGGGCGAACATGGCCCTATCGGGGGCTGATGAAGACCGCCCAGGAATACATCGACGAGACGCCGAGTTGGTCGGACGGCACTCGCACGCCCACGGCCCCGCTCACTACCATGCAATTCCGCATCTTCTCGCTGGCCTGCGCGGGCAAATTTTTCGAGGGCATGGTCGTCTTCATGACCGGGGTCGCCCTGCCGCTCATCATGATCGAATTCGGCCTCGGCGCGGCCGACGCCGGCCTGGTCACGGCGGCCTCGCTGGCGGGCATTCTGGTGGGGGCCACGGCGCTTGGCGGGTTGGCCGATCTGGTCGGACGCAAGAAGATGTTCATCGCCGAGATGGTGATTTTCGTGATGTTTCTGGTGGCGCTCACGTTCAGCCCGAATTTCCCGTTGCTCGTGTTTTTCCTCTTCGGAGCCGGCGTGGCGCTGGGGTGCGACTACCCGACCGCGCACGTGGTGATTTCCGAGAGCATCGCCTCGACAACCCGGGGCCGGTTGGTGCTCACGGCCTTCGCGTTTCAGGCGGTGGGGGCCTTCTCCGGGTCGCTTTTGGGATTTATCATCCTGCACCAGAACGGCGCCGTCGAATCCTGGCGGTGGATGTATGGGGTCGCGGTCGTGCCGGCCGTGCTGGTGGTGATCGGCCGGTTTTTTGTGACCGAGAGCCCGCACTGGCTGGTCGCGCGCGGGCGGATCCTGGAAGCCGAGCGGGCGGTCCTGAGCCTGCTCAGGCGGGATCCCGAGTATCCGAAAGAGGTCCGGCTCAAACACCCTCACGAGGGGAAAAAGAAAAAGCCGTCGCACTACGGCGCGCTTTTCCACAAAAAGAACCTGCGGGCCACGATCCTCTCCTCGGTGCCGTGGTTCCTCCAGGATCTCGGGACCTACGGGATCGGGATCTTCACCCCCACCATCCTCTCCGCGATGCTCGGCCACGAGCGCCCCGGACACTCGCTCTCGGACGTGATTCACAACGACATGCTGGCCGCGAAGGGCTCCGCAGTGATGGATATTTTCTTCTTCGCCGGCATCGTGGCTGCCATCCTTCTCGTCGAGCGCTTCGGGCGGATCCGGCTGCAGATCGTGGGCTTCATCGGGTGCGCGGCCGGACTCGCCATGGCGGCGCTTTCGATCCGCCCCGACGGCTCGAACGACATGATCCTCCTTTTCATCGGTTTCACCCTTTTCTATTTCATGACCAACCTCGGCCCGAACGCGATGACCTACCTGCTCGCCGGGGAAGTCTTCCCGACCCATATCCGTGGCAAGGGCGCGGGCCTTGCGGCCTCGGTCGCCAAGGTGGGGGCCGTGCTCACCGCCTTCCTCTTTCCCATTCTCCTGAAGTCCATGGGCACCGGCCCCCTCCTCCTGCTGCTGGTCATCGCGTCGATCCTCGGGGCCGTTGTGACATGGCTGTTCGCCATCGAGACCACCGGCCGCAACCTCGAAACCTTCGACCAGGAGTGATGGACAAAAAATTCGACCGCGGTGGTTTTCCGCATTGTGCCCCCGGTTTGCGGGAAAGATAGTCCCCGCCGACGGGTCCGCCTCGCACCACATGTCCAACTCACTCGCCAAAGTCGTCTTCGCCGCCTCCGGGTTGTTCTTTTTCTTTTTCTTCCTCTGGCCGATCGGCGAGACCCTTCGGGGGGCCTTTTTCGACGCGGGGGGCGCTTTCACGCTCGCCTACGTGGCCGAGGTCTTTGCCAATCCGATCTACCTCGAGGGGCTTTCGAACGCGCTCTGGCTGGCCGTCTGGAGCACGCTGCTGACCCTGCTGATCGCGCTGCCGCTGGCGTTTGTCTCCGACCGGTTTTTGTTTCCCGGACGGGGAATCCTGACCGCCCTTGTGCTGGTGCCGATGATCCTGCCGCCCTTTGTGGGCGCCATCGGGATCAAGGCGATCCTCGGCCAGGAAGGCGCGCTCAACGCGTTCCTGCAAACCACCGGCCTCGCCTCCTCGCCGCCCGACTGGCTCGGCGAGGGGCGGTTCTGGGAGATCGTCGTGATGAACGCCCTGCACCTTTACCCGATCCTTTATCTGAACCTCGCCGCCGCGCTCGCGAATGTGGACCCCGCGATGGAGGAGGCCGCCGAGAATCTTGGCTGCACCGGATTCCGCAAATTCCGGAAGATCACGCTGCCGTTGATCATGCCGGGTCTGTTCGCCGGGGGGACGATCGTCTTCATCTGGGCGTTCACCGAGCTGGGCGTGCCCCTCATGTTCGAGTTCACGCGTGTGACGTCCGTCCAGATTTTTTCCGGGATCAAGGATATCGGCGGAAACCCGTTCCCGTTCGCGCTGGTGGCGGTGATGCTCGGAGCGACCGTCCTGCTCTACGCGGCGGGCAAGTTCCTTTTCGGCCGGGACTCGCACGCCATGATGCCCAAGGCGACGAGCCTTGGCGGGCCGCGCCCGGTCGGCTTTGTGCCCGGCCTGCTCTGCGCGGGGCTCTTTGGCGGGGTGACCCTGCTTGCGGTGCTCCCGCATGTCGGCGTTGTTCTGGTCGCCTTCTCGTCGGACTGGTACGACAGCATCCTTCCGACCGGATGGACCCTTGCCAATTTCGAGGCCGCCCTCGGCCACAATCTTACCCTCCCCTCGATTCAGAACAGCCTCAAATACGCCGGCCTCGCCACCGCTCTCGATGTCGTCCTCGGAATCGCCATCGCCTACGTCGTGGTGCGCACGAAGTTGCCCGGACGTCAGGCGCTCGACGCGCTGGCCATGCTGCCGCTCGCCGTGCCCGGCCTCGTGCTCGCCTTCGGGTATCTCGCCATGACCCAGGACGGCCGGCTCTTCGCCGCTTTGAATCCCTCGGTCGATCCGCTCGCCATCCTCGTGATCGCGTATGCGGTGCGGCGCCTCCCCTACGTGGTGCGCTCGGCCGCGGCGGGATTCCAGCAAACCAGCCCCACGCTCGAGGAAGCCGCGCAGAACCTCGGCTGCCCCCCCCTGCGTGCGCTGCGAAAGATCACGGTTCCGCTGATCGCGGCCAACCTTCTCGCGGGAGCCCTGCTCGCGTTTTCCTTCGCCATGCTCGAGGTGAGCGACTCGCTCATCCTCGCGCAGCGCCAGCAGGACTTCCCCATCACCAAGGCGATCTACGAACTTTACCAATTGCTCGGCGACGGCCGCTTCATTGCCAGCGCGCTGGGCGTCTGGGCCATGGCCTTCCTCGCGATCACCATCCTCGGCGCCAGCCTCATCCTCGGGAAAAAACTGGGCGCGATTTTCCGGGTGTAGCCGGCTTGACCCGGTCGCCGGAAAACGCTAATTCCCCCGCATGGCCCGCAAGCAACTGACTCCCGAAGAGAAAGAGGACCGCCTCATCCGCACCGTGCTCATTGGCGGCGCCTCCGCCTCCGTTCTCGCCGTGCTGGTGGCCGTCACGGTCGTCGCGGTCATGGTCTCCTACAATTTCAATTTCCTCGAGTGGATGGAATAAGGGCTCCGGCTTGGGACATCGCCGAAGAGGTCGCCGGGAAGTCCGCCCGGCAGGAAGCCGCGCTTGCCCTTCTTGAGCGCATCGCGCCGAAGTTGTACGACTTCCCCTCCATGATCGCGCCCTTTGTTCTCGCGGCCGCCACCGTGCTCCTGCCCGATGGCTCTCCCGCCGTCGGCGCGAAAGCGGTTTCCTTGTCCAAGGAATACTTTGCCCATGTTGTCGGAACAGATTTTGCGTGCCACATCCCCCGAAACCGCCGGCCGCTGGGTCATCCTCCATGAGAGCGGTTGGGCCGACACCGAAGTTGCGGCCGATACCGCCGAAGTCCGCTTGGAACCCTAGTGCGACATCTCGGGATTTGTGGCCGTGCCCCGCGTGCCCGGCGATCAGGCTTTCTATCACCGCACCGAGCGCCCATACCGCTACGGCGATCGCGGCATCCGATCAAAACTATCTGGATCGGCGAGCTGACCCACCCGCTTGGCAGCTACGGTGCGCGGGTCACGTTCCAACCACAACCAGACCCCGCCGACCCCACCAGGGCCACGAGTCAAACGTTGCTCATCCAAATCCCCGGCGAGCCCATCCGGAAAATCTACCCCGATCACGATTCCCTCGGATGGGGTTTCCGAGTTTCCGATGGTCCGTTCGACAAGGTCACGAGCAGGCATGCTCCGATCCGCGTCTTTCCTCTCAAGACCGCAGCTCTCCACCTGCCGCTGGAGGAGGATGTTCCCTACGACGACGCATTGGCCCTGCTGCGGGCCATCGAAGACGGCCATCTGAGCGAACCCGAAACCCAGCGCACACAAACCGGCCCGAATTCCTGGTCGGTCAAAGTCTCGGGCTTTGGAAAACCCGCGCCCGCCGAGTTGCCATTCCTCTTTGAAATCCGGCGCGGCGAAAACGACACTCTGGAAATCCGCACACGCACCCACCCGTTTGGCGGGAGGTCGTATCAATTCCAAAAGCGGGCCGATGGTTCGTTTCAAACCATCCGAGGCGGCGGATGGAGGTAGTGAAATCAGCGCACCTTAAGCGGACACTTCAACCCCGCCGCCTTGGCCAGTTTGGCCTGCCGGGCATCAAAAGTGAGAATCGTTCGCGCGCCCCAATGGATCGCGGTGGCCACGTGGAGGATATCCATGGCGCGCATGAGGTTGTCTCCGGTAAAACGAGTACTCAGCGCTTCGGCCCTGCGCAAAATCTCGGGGAACTCGAACTCTCGGGGCCTCCAAAAGCCCGCCGTGAAATCATCGTTGAAAGCCAGCCGCGCTTCCGTTGCCTGCTTCGAGGCGATCCCTTGGGAGCGATCCCGCCGAAACCGGCCTGCCTGAAATCGCAGGCCGTTCTCAAACTCGAATCGCACCAAGGGCGAAAGGGAAACTCCGGGAGTCAGAGATTTTGCGCAATCCACCGCCTCTGCGGAGTGCTCCTGCTCGCAATACAGGGAAAAAAGAAACGAAGTTTCGGCGAACGCTTCCATACTCAAAGCCCGTGCAGATCTTCAATTGTGCCTCGATATTGGAGTTCCTTGAACTCATCCATTTCCTTCTGCGTCATCACCCGATGGGTTCCCCAGTATTTTTTGCGCCGCGCCGCAAAGTCCGGCCGCGCGGGCGGCTTGTCGGGTTTCTCCGGCACAATCTTCGCCAATGGCTTTCCCCGGCGCGTTACCCGCACTTCTTCGCCCGCCGCAAGCCACGCGGCGATTTTTGGAAAATGATTTCGCAAGTCCGCCACCGTTGCCGTTTTCATATGAGATATTCATCTCTCATCTGGGCGGCTTTGTCAATCGGCCCGCTTTTTCCATCTGTCGCGACAGAGGTCGTTGTCGCGGGCGAACCGAAAAGGGTCAGTCCCGCGTATTTACATGTTTGGGATTGGGTGAGAGGTTTGGGGTATGGCGCGACAGTCGCGAGTGGAGTATGAGGGGGCGGTTTATCATGTGATTAGCCGGGGAGACCGGCGGGAGGCGATTTTTCTGGACGATGAGGACCGGCGGCGTTTTGTCCGCACGCTTGGGGAGGCGTGTGGGATGGCCAGGTGGCAGGTGCATGCCTACTGTCTGATGGACAATCATTTTCACCTTGTGCTGGAGACGCCGCAGCCCACGCTTGTTGCCGGCATGAAGTGGTTGCTGGGAACCTAAACGCAGAGGGTCAACGTGCAACACCGGATGAGAGCGCATCTGTTTTCCGGGCGCTAAAAAGCCCTGGTGGTGGACGGTTCCGACAATTTTTATCTTCGGGTGGTTTGCAACTACGTGCATTTGAATCCTTCAAGGGCGGGATTAATCCCGGAAGGAGAAGCCCTGGCCGGTTACGAG